>ERZ773242.3787-NODE-3787-length-10392-cov-4.393635_pt1 | contig 10392 bp, 8 predicted proteins | sample MGYA00511077_ERZ773242 | MGnify/ENA primary metagenome ERZ773242 (study PRJEB29015, sample SAMEA2737754) | human gut metagenome | biome: human gut; feature: human-associated habitat; material: faeces | place: China | collected 2012 ... | reverse complement strand
TTAAGTATTTTATATTTCCCTTAAACATTTCCATTTTTTAAGGGAAAGTCACCGTAATTAAGGTTAAGCATCTGCAACTTATCCTCTGTACCCTTTCATTTTATTTCTTTAGCCACATATCTTATTTTCTAAGATTGCTCTCTTTATCGAAAAAAGCCTTCTCTAATGCATCATATTCTTCTTCAGAACACACTTCCTTACACTTTTTCTGATAGTTCTTTGAACGCTCCAACATATCTATAATCTTATCGCACGGAAACTCTTTACACTGATTACATTTTTCAATACCATGCTTATACAGTATATTTCCTCATAAGGATTATAGCAATTTGTAACAGATGAAAGAAAAGCTGTCTTCCCTTCTATTTTATTTGCTTATCGGCTTTGAGCATCTTTTGATATCTATAAATGTACCCCATTTTTCCTTGTGTCCTGTAAATCTTTTCATGAAACTGGCATAACATTATTTACATCCATGTGGACAGCCCACATATGGATTAATAACATAATCACCGGCAGGGATATTGGATTTTGTCAGATAATCCTTTGCCTCAATTTCCTTTTCAATTATATTCATTATCGAATAGCTCCTCCATGAAAATGACACTCATATATTTTTTCATCTATGTAAAATATTTCTTCATATCCCTGAAACCATACAAACTCGCCATCTATTTTGCAATGATAGTGATAATCTCCTTTTGCATATATCTCTGGACCACGAAATGGCAACTCTGCCGAAACTTGCATAAGCACCTCTTTCAAGAAATTGCCACTGAAATTCTCCCCTATCACACGTCCTACATAGTTCATGCTCCAAACAGGATTCTCACGCAACCCCCGTCAGCTATTTCTACCTAAACCATCTTCCGATATCACAGCTTGAAAAATGATACCAATTATCTACTATCTTAAACTTGTGCATTCTCTCAGTACGAATACCACTGATCTCACCGGGCTTGGGAGTCTTCCCATCTGACGAATATACATATGCCTCTCTGCCATTCAGATTACAAAAAGAGACAAATCCTTTATTCACAACTATACGATCTAAATTCTGTCCATCTAAATAATAATTTTCATAAACCTTCTGGAAGAATTCACGACTTACACCATCGAGTTTAATTTTTCTTGAGTCAGCATAGCAATATAGTGTGTTGTCATCATCTGTAAATGAATAAACTACCTTGGATGTATATTCGTTAGAGTTATAATCGTTCAAGCAAAAAACCGCCACATAATCATATGCGTCAAGTTCCTTAATAAATCTTTTTACAACATACTCATCTGGTCTATTTAATTGCCATATAACCAATACTACAACCAATACTGTTGCAAGAGAAATTATGATCAGTTTTTTATGTCGTAACTTTTTCATTGTAATGTTCCCCTTATTGTTTTCTCAATAATACATATTGATTTTTCTACTTAACCCCATACTCTGCTTCCTTTCGTTCTCTTATAATTTCTCCTTTTTGTATTTTCCTTTTTGCACCCCTTTCTCCATTTGTTGAATAAAATAATAATATTATATTTTATACTGCTATTCAAGAAAATTATTATAACGCTGTATCAATATAGCAATAGTGACAAAACACACTTTACAAATTTTATCCACTGATTAGTTGTCGTCAAACATAATCTTACAATCGCATCGTACCTTTCTCGTTGACAGTGAGCAGCAACCATCGAAATTGCCTACGTCAAGGATTGCTGCAGTGTAACGATGTCACAGGCATCATTACATAACTAAAAAAACAGGGACATGCGGATAAAATCCGCACATCCCTGTGTAACATTTTTATTTATAATGCATTAAGCGTTTTTCTTAACACCAAGTGTTACCTTCTCACCGTTGATGTTCCATTCCTTTGAATATCCGTCAACTGAGCCTGTAACCATATCTGTAGCCATAACGTCTACCTTGATACTGTCGGCATTTGCAGCGATAACTGACTGAACCTTGTCGTTTCCTTCAGCGTAAACAGTTATCTTATCCATTACCTCGAAGCCTGCTTCTTTTCTCATGGTCTGGATCTTTGATACGATCTCTCTTACGAAACCTTCCTCTAAGAGCTCCTCTGAAAGCTTTGTATCGATAACTACGGTTACTCCGCCGTCACTCTCTGAAACGAAGCCATCCATCTGTGCCATATCTATAAGAAGATCTTCTTCAGCAAGGGCGATCTCCATGTCGTCAACTGTGAACTTAAGAGCACCATTTACCTTAAGCTCTGCCATGGCTTCATTTCCGTCTACTGATGAAAGATATGCCTTGATACCGCCAAGGTGCTTGCCATACTTTGGTCCTACTGTTCTAAGCTGTGGCTTGAAGCTGTAGGTTGTGTATGCTGATACATCATCTGAGAATACTACACTCTTGATGTTAAGCTCGTCCTCGATGATTGCCTTCTCCTCACCCTCAAGCTTCTTGTCAGCCTTAACATACATTGTACCGATAGGCTGTCTGTTCTTGATATTTGCAGTGTTTCTTGCAGCACGTCCGAGAACTACGATCTTAAGGATCTCGTCCATAGCTGTCTCAAGCTCAGGGTCTATCATCTGCTCGTCCACTGTAGGGAACTCGCACAGATGAACTGAAAGTGGTGCATCTTTATCTATATTTCTCACAAGATTCTGATAGATATCCTCTGCCATGAATGGGATCATTGGTGCTGCAGTCTCAGCTATTGTAACCAATGCTGTATAAAGAGTCATGTAAGCATTTACCTTATCCTGCTCCATTCCCTTTGCCCAGTATCTCTCACGGCCACGACGAACATACCAGTTACTTAAATCATCAACAAACTCCTCAAGAACTCTTGTGGTCTCAGGGATCTTGTAATTTGCAAGGTTGTTGTCCACTGCCTTAACAGTTGAGTTAAGCTTTGAAAGAAGCCACTTGTCCATAAGTGAAAGCTTCTCGTAGTCAAGCTCGTGCTCTAATGGGTTGAAATTATCTATATTTGCATAAAGTACATAGAAAGCATATGTGTTCCAAAGTGTTCCCATGAACTTTCTCTGACACTCTACTACTGCGTCCTCATGGAATCTGTTAGGAAGCCATGGTGCTGAGTTGCTGTAGAAGTACCATCTGATGGCGTCTGCACCGTACTTGTTCAGTGCGTCCATCGGATCTACAGCGTTACCCTTTGACTTACTCATCTTCTGTCCGTCCTTATCCTGAACGTGACCAAGAACGATTACGTTCTTGAATGGTGCCTGGTCAAAGAGCAGTGTTGATATAGCCATAAGTGAGTAGAACCAGCCTCTTGTCTGGTCAACAGCCTCACTGATGAAGTCAGCAGGGAAATGCTGCTTGAAGATGTCCTCATTTTCAAATGGATAGTGCCACTGTGCAAATGGCATTGATCCTGAATCGAACCAGCAGTCAATAACCTCTGATACTCTGTGCATCTGCTTACCACACTCAGGACACTTGATAGTAACAGCGTCGATGAATGGGCGGTGAAGCTCAATGTCATCAGGACAGTTGTCACTCATGCTCTTAAGCTCTGCCTTTGAACCGATGGCATGTCTGCAGCCGCACTCGCACTCCCAGATATTAAGTGGAGTACCCCAGTAACGGTTTCTTGAAAGTCCCCAGTCCTGAACGTTCTTGAGCCAGTCGCCGAAACGTCCCTTACCAATGCTCTCAGGGATCCAGTTTACTGTATCATTATTCTTAACAAGCTGATCTCTTACTGCTGTCATCTTGATGAACCATGTATCTCTTGCGTAGTAGATAAGTGGCTTGTCACATCTCCAGCAGTGTGGATATTCATGCTCAAACTTAGGTGCGTCGAAGAGGAGTCCTCTGTTGTCAAGGTCTACAAGTACCTTAGGATCTGCGTCCTTTACCCATAAGCCTGCAAATGGTGTCTCTTCTGTCATCTCACCCTTGCTATTTACAAACTGTACAAATGGAAGATCGTACTTTCTTCCTACATTTGCATCGTCCTCACCAAAAGCAGGAGCTATATGAACGATACCTGTACCATCTGTCATTGTTACATATGAATCACATGTGATGTAGTGGCCCTTCTTCTTCTGGGCTGCTGCCTTATCTGCTGCTGCCTGGTAAAGTGGCTCATACTCCTTGTACTCAAGATCCTTTCCTTTGTATGTCTCAAGAATCTCATAAGCCGCTACAGCAGGTGAATCCTCTGTTGCTTCCTTTGCAAGTCCGCCTAATACCTTATCAAGAAGTGCCTCTGCCATGTAATATGTGTATCCGTCAGCAGCCTTAACCTTAACGTAGGTCTCATCCGGATTTACACAGAGGGCTACGTTTGATGGAAGTGTCCAAGGTGTTGTTGTCCATGCAAGGAAATATGCATCCTCACCTATAACCTTAAATCTTACTACTGCTGAACGTTCTTTAACTGTCTTATATCCCTGGGCAACTTCGTGGCTTGAAAGAGGTGTACCACAACGTGGACAATATGGAACGATCTTGAAGCCCTTGTATAAGAGACCCTTATCCCAGATCTTCTTAAGTGCCCACCACTCTGACTCGATGAAGTCATCATGATATGTTACATATGGATTATCCATGTCTGCCCAGAAACCAACTTTTCCTGAGAACTCTTCCCACATGCCCTTATATTTCCATACTGATTCTTTACATTTCTGGATAAATGGCTCAAGACCATACTCTTCTATCTGTTCCTTGCCATCAATTCCAAGAAGCTTCTCAACCTCAAGCTCTACAGGAAGACCGTGAGTATCCCAGCCTGCCTTTCTTACTACATTATGTCCCTTCATTGTCTGATATCTTGGGATCATATCCTTGATTACACGGGTAAGGACATGTCCTATATGTGGCTTACCATTTGCTGTTGGAGGTCCGTCATAGAAAGTATAAGTTGGCAAATCCTTTGTTTCTTCTACACTCTTCTCAAATATCTGGTTTTCCTTCCAGAAATCCAGTACCTTCTGTTCACGCTCTACGAAATCGAGCTTTGTGGATACTTTGTTGTACATCTGATCCATCGTCCTTTCACTTTATTTTTCTGTTCAAAAAGATTATTGAAATTTAAAAAGCCCTTCCGTCGTAATCAGGACGAAAGGGCTTGAAATTCGTTATACCACCTATTACCACTATACTTATTGCCTGTGTAATCACAATATCTATAATCTCATGAACACCTGCAATGCATACACGTTTCCGTTAACGCCGGAACTACGACAGAGCCTACTTGATAAGATCATATCTTTCGGTCTGCAACTCCAGAGTGATATTCGATCAACCACTACTTACACCGGGCTTCCACCATCCCCGACTCGCTTAAAGCTTTCATGTGCTGTCTACTGTCTCTGTCATTGTTTTTGATCATGTTTATTTTTAACATGCTTAGTATAGCAACTTATATTTTTATAGTCAATAAGTTATTCTCACTTTTGACCACATTTAATCTGCCTTACTTATATAATGAGTGATACCAATCTGCACTTCCTATAACACTCTGGATATTGCTTATAGTTGTTCCGTCTGCAATCTTTCCGCCGAGGAAATCAAGGAATACGCATACGATAAGGCATACAAGAACTGTTGCTGCCGCTGCGATTATCTTCTGGTTAGGGTTGAGATTTGCAACGTCCATAACTGCCTTGATAGCAAGCATTATTCCGACAAACATGATACTTCTGTAGAGTATATCTGCAAATGAACCAATGGCTCTTACTTCTGTAAGTGCTGCAAGAAGTGAGATTATACAGCTTGCTGCAACTGCAACAGCACCATATGCTGCGGCAATACCTGTAGCTGTGATAGCCTGGTTAAAGTTTACTCCGCCTCTGAATACTATGCCGATAAGTAATGTTGCAACACCGGCAACAGCAAATTCAAGTACAATGACCATGATAAGCACATAGAATATAGGATTTGCAAGGTTCTTTCCGCCTATAACCGCAAGTGAAATAAGTACAAACAGGAATGATACAATGGCATGTAAACCAATGAAGATACTTCCTGTAGCTATATTTGCTGATGACATAAGATTTCTTATAGCGTCAGCAGGCGATGTAAGAAGACCTAAAAAGCCCTGGATGCAGTTTGTCACAACCGGATTTGGCTGTGGTCTGTACTGCTGGCCACCCATCGGCTGTCCGTACTGTGGGCCGCCCATTGGCTGTCCGTACTGCGGGCCGCCCATCGGCTGTCCGTACTGCTGACCACCCATTGGCTGTCCGTACTGTGGGCCGCCCATCGGCTGTCCGTACTGCTGACCACCCATTGGCTGTCCGCCAAACTGCTGACCATTCATTGGCTGTCCGTACTGCTGACCATTCATTGGCTGTCCGCCAAACTGCTGGTTATTCATCTGTGGATTATTCATATTTTCCTGTGGATCCATCTAAATATTACCTCCTTGTTTCCCGAGAAGCACACATATATGTATTGTTAAAGTCTTTGTGCTTCATCCCCTGGTTTAGGTGTACAATGTCCTAATTGCACCCACTGCCATGATATCATTTAATTACGGATTTGTCATTAAAACAATCCAAATTTGCCAAATTATACAGAGATTTTGGGTAATTTTTACCCAAGCGGCCGTCACCCTACCAATATCCGGGTATCCATCGGAACACTGTCGATGAAGAAGTCCGGGACTTTGGCGGTTTTATTTCTTATTGTTTTTGTGTCTAAGTGGGGATCGCATATGGTTTTTTTGCAACTTTTATGGATATTTTTCAGCAAATATAGTGTTTTTAACTATTTGTTCCCTATTTTTATCAATTTATCAAACCATCTGGTTTTAATCGTGGAATTATACACCTTTTCATGATATTATTAAGACTAGAGATATTTATACCAAACAACCGTAAATTTTGTTTGATATATCAACCGACAGTTTGTATTGGAGATGCCATGAAGAAAATAAGTCTTATAATACCATGCTATAATGAAGCCCCTGCACTTCCATTATTTGCAAAGGAATTGAATAAAGTTATAACGCAGATGAACAGAGAAACTCACGATTACAGCTTTGAAGTGTTAATGATCGACGATGGTTCCACAGATGGGACCAAGAACGTTATGAAGGATCTGTGCCGGAGAAGTAAGCTCTGTGAAAATCCATCTGACGCCCGTCCTTCCGCCACCGACAAAACAACTTCCAACAAAACAGCTGTTTCAGACGCTTCATTTCCGGAAAATATCGCTTACAAATATATCTCATTTTCAAGGAATTTTGGAAAGGAAGCAGCCATGTATGCAGGTTTCTCCAATGCCTCCGGCGACTATGTGGCGGTTATGGACGCTGATCTTCAGGATCCGCCGACACTTCTGCCTGAGATGATCCACATTCTTGAGACTGAGGACTACGAGAGCGTTGCTACCAGGCGTGTCACCAGAAAGGGCGAACCCCCTATCCGGTCATTTTTCGCAAGGCAATTCTATAAGCTCATCAACAAAATTTCCGATGCAAATGTAGTTGACGGTGCCAGGGATTTCCGCCTTATGAAACGCGAGATGGTGGACGCCATCCTTGCCATGAGCGAATACAACAGATTTTCCAAGGGTATATTCGGCTGGATCGGTTTTAAAACTAAATGGATAGAATTTGAAAATGTCAACAGAATTGCAGGTGAGACCAAGTGGAGCTTCTTCGGCCTGTTTAAATACGCCGTAAATGGTATCATTAATTTCTCCGAAACTCCTATGTCTGTAGCATCGGGCTTTGGAATTTTCTGTACAATATTGTCATTTGCCATGTTGCTGTTCTTCTTCATAAGAAAGCTGATATTCGGCGATCCCGTTGCCGGCTGGCCATCTCTGGTCTGTATCATCCTTTTTATTGCAGGACTGCAATTCCTGTGCATGGGAATAATGGGCAAGTACATTGCGAAAACCTACACAGAAGTGAAGGAGCGGCCGCACTACATCGTCTCCGACAGCGATATTGAAGATATCAAGAAAATAAAATAGGATTGGGACTTTTTGCTCCCAATCCTATTTGTATATTGATAAACACATATTTATCACTTTGTCTTCTACTTTTCAAAGATGTGAACATCACATAATTCATATACACTATCGTAAGCATGCCGCACATTGCGTAATCTATATACACTATTGTAAGCATGCCGCACATTGCGTAATCTATATACACTATTGTAAATATATCGCATCTTTTCCATTTGCATGCAATAATTATCTGAGGTATTTTTCTACTTTGTTTTCGATAATCTTAGTGCTTATAATACTCTCTGAAGTTTCAAATGTAGCAATCAATTTTTCACCAATATATATGCCATTTTCTTCATATGCCTGTAATTTCTTTATGGCACTTCTGGCATATATGGGATCGTCCATTCTTCCATCATGTTCCCAGTATATTTCTCCACCGGTTGTAGGCGACAAGAAAGTGAAATCAGGATAAACTATTCCCACACCTCTTAACCGTAATGGTTTTTCATACTTATAGCAAATACCATGATGATAGAAATAATCTGCCAAGATCTTTTCTGATTTTGATCTGACCTGCTCACCCTTCTCTGTCAATATAACTGTCGTCCCTTCTTTAAATTCTTTTCCCCTGTATTCCTGTTTGATCCACTGATCTTTTTTGTCCTCCCAACTTAACTCAATAGGCTCAACCAGCTTTTTCCGTTCTGCATGCATGCTGTCATATATCTTCTGTATCTCATCATTTTCATACCCTTTTAGTAATTTTTCTATTTGTTTCAATCTTTTTTCCGCAAGTCTGCTCACCTTTTCAAGATATGTTTTCTGAGCAAGCAATCTTGCCTGTTTCATATTTTCCGCACTCATTCTTGACAAATAAGTTTCTGTGCTACCCTCTGTGCTACTATGTACAACATAATATCTATAAGCTTCTTCATTAACTGAAATCCTTAATTTGCCAGTCACTTCATTTATTTCCTGTAATTGCAGTTGTGTTTGTGTTTTGGTAATAATTTGTTTTAGATATTTTTCTTCCAATAGCAATTTTTCCTTTAATCCATTCAATAATTCCTTCTCCTTGTTATTCGATTTGACTTTGTTTCTCACTTTTTTGATTTTAAGTCATTGTTTTTCCGGAACTTTCTTGACCTGTTTCTCATTTTTTTGATTTTAAGTCACTAATTTGCTCGGACTTTCTTGACCTGTTTCTCTACTTTTAGATTTTAGGGCACTTTTCCACCGAAATTCCCTTGACTCTCTTGGGGATTTTACACATTTAAGTCATAGGGAGAAAACCTTTTCGCTTTAGAGTACAAATTTCAAATTAATGATATATGATCTTAGAATTTATAGACAAAAACCACCTGTTAAACGCACGCCGAAAAGCAATCCACCATACACTCTTTACTACATTATCTTCATTCTGTGTTTCATTTGATCACCTTGCATGTTAGCACCGCTTACAAGGTTATGGCATGCTTTCCTTTTTTATGTGTCATTTGACACTTTTACTTTATTACTATCAAATTTCCTGATCCAAGTCAATTAAGATTGTATAAAGAATACATAAAATAAATGCAAGAAATTCAATGCAGGAAATTTAATGCAGGAAATTTAATGCAAAAAATTCAACGCAGGAAATTCAATGCAAAAAATTCAAATGAACGCAGAGAACCCCGGAACATCGTTCCGGGGTTCTTCTCTTTCAATCCAGTATATGTCTCCAAATCCAGCATACATCTCTTAATCCAGTACATGATACCTGTGATATATGTTCATTCCATCTATCTATATACTAAATATATTATTCATACTACTTCTCAAGTATGTCGTATATAAGATCCATCACCTTATCGCCAAAGTCTGCTGACATCTTCTGCGCCTCATCATATGAAGCCCCCTTAATGCCAAAGTAGAACTTGATCTTAGGCTCTGTACCTGATGGTCTTACTGCAAGCCATGCGTCGTTTTCAAGCTCGTAGTAGAGAACATTGGCATTTGGGAAGCCTGTAGGTCTTACATCACCTGTCTCAAGGTTTCTGATGTACTCAAGACGGTAGTCACGAACAACCTTTGTCTTGTAGCCTGCAACCTCAAGCGGTACATTTGCACGAAGAATGTTCATGATATGACCTATCTTCTTAGAACCTTCAACACCCTTAAGTGTTACTGTCTTGATATCATCTATATAATAGCCATACTTCTCATACATGTCCATCATGGCATCCCATAATGTCTTGCCCTGTCCTCTGTAATAAGCTGCTGCCTCACAGAGTGCCATAGTTGCAACAATAGCGTCCTTATCTCTTGCATGAGTACCTGCCAGACAGCCGTAGCTCTCTTCCAGACCGAATACATAATTGTTGCTGCCGGTCTGCTCGAAGAACTTGATCTGCTCACCGATGAACTTGAAGCCGGTCAGTACTTCGATCAGCTTTACACCATAAGCTTCGGTGATGGGCTTGGTCATATTGGTGGTA
>ERZ773242.3772-NODE-3772-length-10420-cov-3.281235_pt1 | contig 10420 bp, 9 predicted proteins | sample MGYA00511077_ERZ773242 | MGnify/ENA primary metagenome ERZ773242 (study PRJEB29015, sample SAMEA2737754) | human gut metagenome | biome: human gut; feature: human-associated habitat; material: faeces | place: China | collected 2012 ... | reverse complement strand
GAATGGAAACATTTTTAAAGGTCTGTGAATATATGAATTTTACACATGCCGCTCACGATTTGAATCTTACACCTAAATATGAAGACACGGAAATTTCCGTAAAACTGAAAGCAGACTTTAAAGGCGGCTCCATCGACCAGATGATAGGCGAGATCAATGTGGACAGCCTATTATTCACTGCCCCGGAGAAGAAATACTTTATGGATAACCTGCATGTGACTGCCACACGACAAGACGGAACCAACCGCCTTTCATTAACTTCGGAGTTCCTGACAGCCAATATAGAAGGACGATTCCTGTATCACACATTACCCGTCAGCATGCTGAATATAATGCGAAGATATGTTCCATCACTCATCTTACCGGGCAAGAAAACAATCGAAACAGACAATAACTTTAGTTTCGACATACATATATATAATACTGACTTTTTATCTACTATCTTTAATATACCTTTAACGGTTTATACCCATTCCACCGTCAAAGGCTACGTCAATGACCGTATGCAACGTGTTCAAGCTGAGGGATATTTTCCACGCTTACAATACAAGCAGAACTATATCGAATCCGGCTTATTGCTCTGCGAGAATGTAACCGATCAGCTTAAAGCTAAAATCCGGTTCACTAACTTGAAAAAGAACGGGGCTGTCAATATCTCCCTGGATGTGCAAGCAAAGGACGATCAGCTGAATACAAGAATAAACTGGGGTAATAATTCGGCCATTACCTATAGCGGTCAATTAGCTGCTGTAGCACAATTCCTGCGCACAGAAGGAGAAAAGCCACTTCTTAAAGCTATCGTGGACGTCAAACCGACAGATGTCATACTGAATGACACGCTTTGGCAGATCCATCCTTCACAAGTTGTAGTGGATTCGGGAAAAATCGATGTTAATGACTTCTATTTTAGCCATCGTGACCGTTATATCCGCATCAACGGACGCATATCGGACAATCCTGCAGACACCGTAAAAGTAAACCTGAAAGATATTAATATCGGGTATGTCTTCGATATCGCACGCATTTCCGATGATGTAAACTTTGAAGGTGACGCCACAGGCATGGCCTATGCCAGCGGCATACTAAAGAAACCAGGACTGGACGCACGCCTTTTCATCCGTAATTTCAAGTTGAACAATGCCTTGTTGGGTGATCTGAACGTTTATGGAGCATGGGATAATGATAAAAAAGGCATCTACCTCGACGCACATATACATGAAAAAGACTTCGCCAAAACTCATGTCGAAGGTATCATTTATCCCATAAAGCCAACCAGCGGACTCGATCTGAATATCAATGCGGAGAATCTTAACATTCAGTTTCTGGAACATTACATGCGCTCTATCGTACAAGATGTCAACGGACGTGCCACAGGCAAAGTACACTTTTATGGCAAATTCAAAGGACTTACACTGGATGGTGCTGTAATGACCGATGCTTCCATGAAATTCGACATTCTTAATACTTCGTTCGCCATCAAAGATACCATACGGCTGGCACCGGAGGGCATCACGTTCGATCACATACGCATAGCTGATCTGGAAGGACATCAAGGACGGATGAACGGCTACTTGCACTATGAACATTTTAAGAACATAAAATACCAATTCGACATACAGGTCAACAATATGTTGGTGATGAACACCCAAGAGTCTCCCGATTTCCCTTTTTATGGTACGGTATACGCTACGGGAAATGCATCGTTGTCCGGTAATGCACAGGATGGATTGGATGCAAACGTTGCACTGACGACCAACCGCAATACGAGTTTTACATATAGTATCGGTGCGGTAGCTCAAGCAACCAACAATCAGTTTATCAGGTTTGTCGATAAAACTCCCCGGCGTATCATACAAGACTCGGTACAAATATTATCCTATTATGAGCAAGCCCGGCAAAAAGAAGAAGAAAAAGAATCGAAAACAGACATCCGCCTAAATCTACTGGTAGATGCAACCCCGGATGCAACGATGAAGATCATCATGGATCCCATAGCTGGTGATTATATCAGCGGGCGGGGGTCGGGAAACATCCGTACGGAATTCTATAACAAAGGAGATGTCAAGATGTTCGGAAATTACCGAATCCAACAAGGTATCTATAAATTCAGCTTGCAGGAAGTGATCCGTAAGGATTTTATCATCAAAGACGGAAGTACCATCACTTTCAACGGGCCTCCGCTAGATGCTACCTTGGACATACAAGCTTCTTATACAGTGCCTTCAGCTTCATTGAACGATTTGATTCCCGATGCTTCGACGATTGTCCAACAACCTAATGTACGGGTAAACTGTATGATGAACCTTTCCGGTATCCTGCTCCGTCCAACCATAAAACTAGGCATTGAACTGCCTAACGAACGGGACGAAGTCCAGGCATTGGTACGAAATTATATCAGCACGGACGAGCAGATGAACATGCAGATACTTTATTTGTTGGGTATCGGAAAGTTTTATATGGAAAACAATACCGGAGAACGTCAAAGCTCCGATATGATGTCTTCCGTATTGTCATCTACCCTCTCCGGACAACTGAACAATATGTTATCACAAATCATCGACAACAATAACTGGAATATCGGTACCAATCTCAGTACGGGTGAAAAAGGTTGGACTGATATGGAAGTAGAAGGCATACTATCCGGTCAGTTGCTCAATAACCGACTTTTGATCAATGGTAATTTCGGATATAGGGACAACCCGATGGCAAATACCAACTTTGTAGGAGATTTCGAAGCAGAATGGTTACTGACACGTTCAGGGGACGTACGTCTTAAGGCTTATAACGAAACCAACGACCGGTATTACACAAAGACGAACCTAACGACCCAAGGCATCGGTATCCTCTTCAAAAAAGATTTCAACAAATGGAACGACTTACTTTTCTGGAATAAATGGAAACTTAAAAACTTGAAAAGGAAATTGGAAAAAGAACAAGAAAAGCAACAAGAAGTCCAAAAACGCGATTCCATCGGAACCAACAGCGCACAGTCAAAAGCTAAAAGGCAACGTTCGCCCGACACCAAACACATGTCAACTCGCATCTCTATTCTTTAAAATAACCTGCATATTCTCCAAAGCCCATCCGACAAGCGCTTCAATATGCGGTATGAGGCTCTGCCCTATCTCTGTCAGATGATATTCCACGCGCGGAGGAACTTCCGCATAAGCCTTTCTTTCCACTAAGCCGTCTGTTTCAAGTATACGCAGAGTAACGGCCAACATGCGCTGTGATATATCTTCAATGCATTTATGTATATCACTAAAACGCATGGTTCCATTTGCATTCAACGTAATGAGTACAAGCATTGACCACTTATCACCAAGCCTGCTCAACACATCCCTGACGGGACAATTTCCTGTAGGATGAAAATTTTTCATTTTTTAAGCTTTACTATTCTGTTGACTCTCAGCAATGGTTACTTCCACGTAAGTTCCTTATTCCGAGGTACGTTCTTGTTTATATAAATCAACTAATCTATATTTGCCGATACAAAAGTAATAAACTTACTAATAATAACTATTGTTTCATTTAATAATTAAAGTTATGGCAAAGAAAGTAGCTGTTTTAGCTGTCAATCCTGTTAACGGATGCGGTTTGTTCCAATATTTGGAAGCATTTTTCGAAAATCATATCCCTTACAAAGTATTTGCAGTGGCTGAAACAAAAGAAATCAAAACAAATTCAGGCATTACACTGCTCGCAGATGATGTAATTGCGAACCTGAAAGGTCATGTGGATGACTACGATGCCCTTGTTTTTGCATGTGGAGATGCCGTTCCGGTATTTAAGGATAATGCCGGCAAGCAATACAACCTTGATCTGATGGAAGTAATCAAGACATTCGGAGAAAAAGGAAAAATCATGATCGGACATTGTGCCGGAGCCATGTTATTCGATTTTGCAGGAATCACAAAAGGTAAAAAACTGGCAGTGCATCCACTTGCCAAACCGGCTATTCAGAATGGCGAAGCTACAGATGCCGAATCACAAGTAGACGGAAATTTCTACACCGCACAGGATGAGAACACTATTTGGACTATGATGCCGGAAATACTAAATGCCTTAAAGTAATTTTGTAAAGGAAATACCAATATATGTAATGCCCTCTATGAATATATGTAAAGGGACATTACATATATTGTAACAGTCCGTACGTCCTGTTCGGACAAATCATTGCAATATTGCATACCTTATTTGCTTACAATCTCTTTACCGAAGGGAGTCAATGCCAAACCTGCCAATTTGAAATGTTGTATGCCGAAAGGTAGCCCGATGATAGTGATACTTAAAAGAACACCAAAGGCTAAGTGCGAAAGACTGATCCATATGCCTCCCAGAAAAATCCATAAGATATTCATCAAGACACTCAGACATCCCCCTGAATCCGGACAGCTCCTCACCTCTTTTCCAAACGGACATAATGCTAACGAAGCCATTTTCAAGGTCTGTATTCCGAAAGGGATACCGATAATGGTAATCATCATCAAAAGGCTGGATATCAGATATTCAACAGCCATAAATATACCTCCCAAAAGAAGCCACAATATATTCATAAAAAGATTCATACTTTCAATATTAAGAATTAATTTGCCTACAAAGATAAATGTTTATCCCCAATACAAAAGAATTCTATCCATTCTATTATCAAATAATAAAAACGTACCTTTTTGTATGCAAAAGTACGTTCTTAACACATACTTAATTAGTACTTTAAAGCACTGTTAAAATACTAATTAAGTAATTTGATCTAACTATTTCTCCGTATGGTAAAAATCAGATGAACTTTCCGCTCGGATCGATCTTTACCTTTACCTCTGCCTCTCCCTGTTCCAATTCCAACAGATAGTAGTTGCCTTGAGGAGTTTCAAAATATTCTGCATCGTCAATAGTATAAGCACTATATTGTGATTCGGCCAATGCCTGTGTTATTGTAGCCGGAAGATCACTACGGTGAATATCCCATGAAGTAGACACCCAATTATTATCCTTATCGAACAGGACATCTTTACTTAGGTTGTCATGAATAATTTCAACTTCAATCATGCCATGCTCCATATCTGTCTCTACCAGACGGGAACCAGGGTATTTCTCATTAATGAAAGCAAGAATGATCTCCGGCAATTGAGAAGGCAGAAGATCCTCATGATCATTTCCACCGTCCATATCAGCAACTGCCTTTATCAGAATCCCTTCCGCGGAGTAATACAAGTCCATCTCTTGTTCGGAACCTTGAGATTTCTTTTCTACTTCAATTATATATATGGTTTCCATATCCGGGCGTTCCAATTTATCCACATCATCTACAGTCCAAGACATGTACTCGCTCTGCTCGAAAGCAGATTTCACAAGTTCGGGCAAACCGGCAAAAGGGATATCTGTTTCAGTCATATGCCATACACCGTCAGGGCTGAACCAAGCAGAAGCCTCATATGAGTTATCGTGAAAATCGGCAACATAATATCCGGATTTCGTCTCCCACTCTACCTGCGTTGCCGAAGGATACTTTTCAGCAAATGCACGTTGAGCTTCCTGAGGTACAGCAGGCTGGTTATCGTCATCACTACAGCTTTGCAAACCAATCACACACATTAAAGCCATCAAGGCCGAATAAATTTTCAATTTCATAGTCTTCAGCTTTTATTTATCAATATCGATCAAATTAAATTGCAAGTCAAACTTCAATTCCCATTTATTGGAAAGTTTTATTTCATAATCTTTCTTATCCCGTTCAATCTTAATAACCTGAGCATCGGGGTAGTTTTCAGCAACATACTTCTGAATAGCAGAAGGGATAACATCAACCGGAACCGAACTGTATTTGCAGTTCACCTCTTTCCAATTGCCTCGTTTATCAAACTCCACTTTATTGCCATTGGTGAAAATGACATCATAGTTCTTATCGAACCAATCACTTTCCATCTTGGCCATAGCCACCTTGCTATCTGCAAAATGTGTCTTTATAAATTGCTGTGCCGCCTGAGGCAACTGATCTATTTTTACTGGTTTATCATCATCAGCCCGGACTACAGACTGGATGGTAAACAAACAAACTAATAAAAGAATTAACTTTTTCATAATCATTGTTTTTAATATTATTTCTATCTTATCAATCCAAACCTTTTTTTAAACAGGTCCTTTATTTATGATGCAAAGATGAGAGATGAAACTGAAAAGAATTTGAAATTTCCTACATTTTGAATTATTTTTCTGATATCTCAAAGGAATGTTCCCCATCCTTAAAGTAATATTTAAGGCCGATGTGCTGTAACCGGCAAATAGAATCGACTATGGCGAGTCCCAATCCGGTAGAACCTTCTTTTTTATCACCCTGATAAAATCTTTCGAATATGCGCTTTTCGTCCAATGGCTGATTTATCCCGGTATTACGGAAAACAAAGTGTTGAGATGTCACCTCTATTTGAATATGTCCCCCCTCTACATTGTGTACGAATGAGTTCTTCAACAGATTAGTAACCAATACAATAGCAAGCGACTCATTCATCCGGATACGGAATGTGCCCTTTTCAGCCACTTCCGTCCTGATATTCCGATAAGCATACACCTCCTTATAATCATCCAGATAATCTTTGAGTATCGAATTCAATTCCAATTCCTTAGTCTCCGTAAACTGGCCATTATCGATCTTTGAAAGTAATAACAGCGATTTATTCAGTTTACTGATATGTTCCAATGTCTGGTGAGTCTTTATCAGTTCCTCCAATTGCGTTTCGTTAAGCGCATCATCATCCATTAACATCTCCAGGCGGTTCTGGCAGATGGCAAGAGGAGTTTGCATTTCATGAGAAGCATTCCCGATGAATTGTTTTTGTTGTTCAAACATTTGCTCGCTACGTTCCGTATTCTTTCTGACTGCATCGTTCAGTTTACGAAACTCTGTCACTTTAGTATCGTTTTTTAAAGGGCTGTTCGGCTGACCGATTCTATATTTATCAAGCCAATGCAACAAAACGTACAACGGACGCATATTCCTCTGAAACACCCACACATTCACAACAATAATCACAAGCAACAATGCTACATAAAGAAATAGCATCCAATCGCGGATAGCATCAATTAAATCCTTCTTCTCAATACTGGGAGTAGAAACCGTCAACTCGTAATAATGCCCGTTGTCATCTCTGAAAATAGTCGTAAGAATACGTGCAGGTTCCGTTTCCTCTTTCTCTACTATATATACCATAGAATCTTTATAAACGATATCCTCATGTATATCAGCATAATCGGACGTAACCTCCCTTAGGAAATACTGATTGTTCGACCCACTGTTTTTGGATGGCAGTTCTTCTCCCGCAAGTGCCCGGATGATAATTGTTTCCGAGTAATCTTCCAAGGAATCGTCCACTTCATCGTTTATCTCATCCATCATAGCCATATAGAAAAAGAAAGCCCAGACTCCCAATACGAGGGTCAAAAGAAGAGAGATGCGAATAATAATCCGGTAAATCAATTTCATACGCTTCTACTCCTCAACCATTTTGTAACCAAAACCATATACAGCTTTAAGCTCTGCGGTTGCCCCGGCATCTTTCAATTTTTTACGAAGATTCTTTATCTGGGCATAGATAAAGTCAAAATTGTCCACCTGGTCGATATGATCTCCCCAAACCGATTCGGCAAGGGTTGTTTTGTTGACCAACCGGCCGGGGCGATTGATGAAATAGAGAAGAATATTGTATTCCTTCCGGTTGAGTTCTATCTCTTTTTCATCGACCAATACCTGAAACTTGTCCGGAATCACACGGATATTGCCCAAACGAATATCCATTTCTCCATCATTATGCTGACGACGGATCACACTCTTAATCCGTGCATTCAATTCCGCCAGGTGAAAAGGTTTCGGCAGATAATCATCGGCCCCTAATTCCAATCCTAACACCTTGTCTTCCAAAGAATCCTTGGCGGAAATGATAATTACATTTTCCCGTTTATGCATATCTTTCAGCTTCTCAAGCAGATCGAGCCCACTGCCGTCGGGCAACATGATATCCAATAAGACGCAATCATAATCATAATCTTCAATTTTACGAAGAGCAGATATAAAATCACCCGCTACTTCCACCACGTAACGTTCTTTTTCCAATGAACGTTGTATAAGTTCGCGTAACGAAGGCTCGTCTTCAACAATTAATATCTTCATATTACTTCATTATTTTGGAGGTTATTCAATAATATTACATACAAAGAAACCGATACTTTCTGAAATAAAGTTGAAATCACTCTATTATTTTTCGATATTTTCATTAACTTTACCGCACTGAATTAACCGAATATTCACTAAAAAAGTTTTAGAAACGATGATTAAAAGAGAAAAAAGCATTGAACTGCTCAACAAAGCAGTTGCCGATGAAATGACCGCTGTCAATCAGTACATGTATTTTCATTTCCGCCTTGACGATATGGGTTACGATCTTCTTTCCAACTACTTCAAGCGTACGGCTATTACGGAAATGATGCACGTAGAGCTTTTGGCAGAACGTATTCTATTTCTGAAAGGCGAAGTAGAAATGAAGTGTTCTGAACCCGTAGAGAAAATTCACGATGTAAAAGCGATGCTTGAAAAAGCAGTAGAAATGGAAAGCGGTAGCGTGGAGGATTATAATAAATGGGCAAACGAATGTGCGCAACACGCTGACTCTGCCACAAAGAAAGTATTCGAGAATCTGGTTGTTCAGGAAGAAGAACATCTCGACAGATTTGAAACAGAAATTGATAACTTGGCAAAATTCGGAGATAATTATCTGGCATTACAATCTATCGAACGTAGCAAAGTGGTTTCAGCAGGTATTCCGGCTGCAGAATAAATCAATCCTGTTAATTCATACTGTCTTTATCAGAAAAAAGAAAATAAAAGATAGTTTTTAACAACTTTGAAGAATATAACAATCCCCGGATTTTCCTCAACACTATTACAGAGGCAAATCCGGGGATTATCTTTTCTATGTGATGTTTCCCAATCCTAAAAGATTACTTCAGTTATTAAGTACCAAACATAAATGTAACCTTTACAAAAGACTGTTTAATAAGAACGTGCAAATATCACCCTGCAAGCAGAAGGTTTCCCGGTAACCATACATTTACCCGGTTCTTTATCGCCTTCCACCATCGATTCGAACGGAATACAACGGATGGTAGCCTTGGTTTCTTCCTTAATCTTCTCCTCCGTTTCAGTCGTACCGTCCCAGTGAGCGAGAATAAAGCCGCCTTTTTCGATCTCCTCTTTGAATTCTTCGTAAGTATCCACACTCTTGGTCAGTGATTGACGGTGATTCAAAGCTTTCCGGTAAATATTAGCCTGAATATCTTCAAGTAACTTCTGGACGTATGTTTCAATGCCCTCGCAAGAAATCGTTTCTTTCTCCAACGTGTCACGGCGCATAACCTCCATCGTATTGTTTTCCAAATCGCGACCACCCATAACAAGACGCACAGGTACCCCCTTCAGCTCATAATCAGCGAATTTAAAGCCCGGACGTTTGTTATCGGCATTGTCATATTTCACAGAAATACCCAATGCTTTTAGTTTGGCAACAATACCTTCAACTTTAGTATCGATCTGTTTCAACTGTTCTTCGCTCTTATAGATAGGGACGATAACCACCTGAATCGGAGCCAGATGTGGAGGCAATACCAACCCGTTGTCATCGGAATGAGTCATGATCAAAGCACCCATCAGGCGAGTAGAAACGCCCCATGAAGTAGCCCATACATATTCCATTTTATTTTCTTTATTCACGAACTGCACATCGAATGCCTTGGCAAAGTTCTGTCCTAGGAAATGAGACGTACCGCTTTGTAAAGCTTTTCCATCCTGCATCATAGCCTCGATGGTATAAGTATCGAGCGCACCCGCAAAACGTTCATTTGCAGACTTCACTCCTTTTACAACCGGGACAGCCATGTATTTTTCTGCAAACTCGGCATATACATTCAACATACGTACAGCTTCCGCTTCCGCTTCCTCACGGGTGGCATGTGCCGTATGACCTTCTTGCCACAAGAATTCGGCAGTACGTAGGAAAAGACGGGTACGCATTTCCCAACGCATCACATTGGCCCATTGATTGCACAAGATAGGCAGATCGCGATAAGAGTTGATCCAATTCTTATAAGTATTCCAGATGATTGTCTCCGAAGTCGGACGAATAATAAGCTCCTCTTCAAGTTTGGCTTCCGGATCGACCACGACCCCTTTACCATCAGGAGAGTTTTTCAAGCGGTGATGGGTTACCACTGCACATTCCTTAGCAAAGCCCTCTACATGTTCTGCCTCACGGCTGAGAAAAGATTTCGGGATTAAAAGCGGGAAGTAAGCATTGACGTGACCGGTTTCCTTAAACATATCATCCAGCTGACGTTGCATCTTCTCCCAAATAGCGTATCCGTAAGGTTTGATCAC
>ERZ773242.3764-NODE-3764-length-10447-cov-2.391840_pt1 | contig 10447 bp, 11 predicted proteins | sample MGYA00511077_ERZ773242 | MGnify/ENA primary metagenome ERZ773242 (study PRJEB29015, sample SAMEA2737754) | human gut metagenome | biome: human gut; feature: human-associated habitat; material: faeces | place: China | collected 2012 ... | reverse complement strand
CAGGACTTGAACCTGCGGCATCTTGGTCCCAAACCAATCACTCTACCAAACTGAGTTACGCCTCGTAGTTGACGTTGCACACGGTGGGGAAAAGTCTCCAGCCACGGAAAAGTTCCAAGCTTTGTGTGCCTTGAGCTTCATAGATGTTTCTGTGAAGCATTTGTCTGCGTCATCAGACAGCTTAATTATTATACTCCCCAATGCCCGTTTTGTCAATAGGTTTTTTATCACTTTGTATACTTGCACAATTACACCCTGCTTAAAAGCGATACAAATGTCATTCTTCAACAAATTATACCGTGATATCATACGAAAACATCAAAAATAATGTCCATAAAAGAGCCTTTTTTAAAAGAATGGTATAATTTGATGATATTTTGGTGAAACCTGTTGATTTTTAAAATGGTTTGTGTTATCATTATATTTAACAGATAATATTCGGGAGGAAAGTAAAAATGAAAACAAAGGAATGTCCTTTTTGCCATAAGGAAATATCCGAAGAAGCAATACTCTGTAAGTATTGCCATAACCTGCTTATAGACGAAAGCACACCTGTTACGGAAGACAGCAGGCAGGAGGAGCAGAATTTCACCTCTGCTGACGATGCTGACAGAACAAGAGTGTTCACAAAGCAGGAGGCACAGGAGTATGAAGAGAAAACAAGAGCCTTTACCGTGCCTAAACAGCCGGAAGAGCCTACAGAGTTTTTCTCCACACCAATAGCTGATAGCCATGATAATAATAACGGCTCTGAGAATTATCAGGATAATTATGATAATGGCGGTTATTCTGACGATGAAAACGATTATTCCGATGATGATACAGAGGATAACGACGACGCTTCCAGAAAGAAGCTCTTTGCAATTACTGCCACTATCACAGTGGGTATACTTGTGGTGGTCATTCTTGCTATAGTTGCAGGCTATAAGATCTTCGGCTTTGGCGGAACAAATAATAAGACCACTACTACCACAAAGCCAAAAACAACTGTTGCCGATGATGACGACAGTAAGGGAGGCGTGTTTGTCGATACCGAGAGCAGTGCAGTTTCTACTGACGCAAATACCACTACCTCACAGCCGGCTGACGAAAGCTCAACACCAGCCACCGAAACTTCTGCACCTGATACAGAAACAACGACAACTACCACAACAACTGCCTCAGATACAGAAACTACCACAACTACCACAACTACAGCAGACTCAAAGCCTGACGAAACTACAACAACTACATCAGCCGAGAGCGGAGATTCTGCAAAGGCTGTCGCCGCTATCACAGCTCAGATAGACGGCAAGGTGTCTTCATATGAATACAGAACTGAGGACGCAGGCTTCCTGTATTATTACTTCTTTACAGAAGACGGTCACGGCTACAGCGCTGCATATAATAAGGCAGACGGCTCAGTTGTTCTTGAACAGAACTACTGATTTTAAATAGAATATCACCGATTTTACAAAGTGCGTTTTCCTTGTGAGAACGCACTTTTTTTGTGTGTAAACTCCTTTGCAAACATCTTACAATGACTTTACTTTACTTCGGTTACTGATTTTACAATGCTGATGTATCATAAGTATATCACCTGAATAGAAATAACATGAAGACCTGCACACAGGGTGCAGAGAGAAAAGGTGCAAATCAAAAAGCCCAAAGGGCAAGTATAAGAAAGAGGTTTTATATCATGAAAACAAGAACATCAAAACTGGCAGCGATCTTTACATCAGTTGCATTTGCAGCCACAATGCTCGCAAGCTGCGGAGGAAGCTCAGATAAGATCACAGTTATCTCCCGTGAGGACGGTTCAGGAACAAGAGGCGCATTCATCGAGCTGACTGGTATCGAGGAAAAAGACTCTAACGGCAACAAGACCGATAATACAAAGAAAGACGCCCTTATCTGTAAGTCAACAGACGTTGTGCTTACTCAGGTGTCAGGAGATAAGAACGCTATCGGCTATATCTCATTCGGCTCACTGAACGATACAGTAAAGGCTCTTAAAGTAGAGGGCGTTGAGCCTTCAACAGCAACTATCGAAAGCGGCGATTATAAAATAGTAAGACCTTTCAATATCGCTGTTAAAGACGGACTTTCAGACGCCGCTCAGGACTTTGAGAACTATATCCTCAGCTCAGAGGGTCAGGATATCATCGAAAAGGCAGGCTACATAAAGATCGACAAGAGCGCAGCAGCTTACGCTTCAAACAACGCTTCCGGTAAGGTAGTAGTCAGCGGTTCATCATCAGTAACACCGGTTATGGAAAAGCTCGCCGAGTCTTATCAGAAGGCAAACACAAACGTAACAGTAGACGTTCAGCAGTCAGACTCCTCAACAGGTATCAAGGACGCTATCAACGGCACATCTGATGTCGGTATGGCTTCAAGAGATATCTCAGACGACGAGCTTTCACAGGGTATCAAGTCTGTAACTATCGCTCAGGACGCTATCGCAGTTATCGTAAATAAGGATAACGCAGTTGAAGATATTACAATGGACGAGATAAAGGCTATCTATACAGGCTCAAAGACAACATGGTCTGACGAAAGCAAATAAGCTATCAAGTTAATTCTCCATAAAGATTTGCACAAGACAAAACTTTGGGCGGCACAGCAAATTGTCGCCCCATTTGTCTGAGCAAAAACAAGAGAAAAATTTTCAGAGGTGATAATTACGTTGACGGAAAACACAGCGGTGGCAGCGAATACAGCCGCTCAGAAGCCAACAGCAAAACAAAGTTCCCACCTGCTTGAGAAAGCGATGAAAGCATTGTTTTTCCTTTGCGCCTGCGTTTCAGTTGCGGCAGTAATAGTAATATGTATCTTCATGTTCGCTAAAGGCTGTCCTGCGATCGCAAAAATAGGCGTGGGAAACTTCCTCTTCGGAACAGACTGGAGTCCTAGAAACGTCCCTGCTTCATATGGTATCTTCCCTATGATAGTCGGCTCTCTCTACTGCACCGCAGGAGCAATAATGATCGGTGTGCCTATAGGACTTCTCACAGCCATATTTATGGCAAAGTTCTGCCCTAAAAAGCTTTTCAAATGGCTCATGCCTCCAATAAATCTTCTTGCAGGCATACCGTCCATTGTATACGGCTTTTTCGGCATGGTAGTTGTAGTTCCTGTCATAAGAAACCTTTTCGGCGGAACAGGAAACAGCGTGCTTACAGTTTCCATTATCCTCGGTATCATGATACTTCCTACTATCGTGGGCATGAGCGTGAGCGCACTTAAAGCCGTTCCTGACAGTTACTATGAGGGCGCAGTCGCCCTTGGCGCAACACACGAAAGAGCAGTGGCAACAGTCGTTTTCCCTGCCGCAAAGTCAGGCATACTGGCAAGCGTTATCCTTGCAGTGGGCAGAGCCATAGGCGAAACAATGGCAGTCATCATGATAGCAGGAAACTCCACTATCATTCCACACTCCCTCCTGGACAGCGTCCGTACCCTCACAGGCAATATCGTAATAGAAATGAGCTACGCCGAAGGACTTCACTATGACGCTCTTATCGGAACAGGCGTTGTGCTGTTCGTGTTCATTCTTCTTCTGAATCTTTGTTTTAACCTTGTCACAAACAGAAAGGATAAAGGGTGATAAAAATGTCAGACAGAATGAAAACCTATAAAACACACCCCATGTCATTGGTGTTTAATATCCTAACCAAAATAGCAGTTGTGCTTACCATAAGCGTGTTCGTTCTTATCGTGGGCTATGTGGTGATAAAGGGCGTTCCTTATCTGAAACCGTCCCTCTTCGCAAAGACCTATACCACCGAGAACGTGTCAATGCTCCCCGCTATCGTGAACACCTTTGAAATGCTTCTGGTGTCCCTGGCAATAGCCGCACCTCTGGGCATATTCTGTGCAATATATCTCGTTGAGTATGCAAAGAAAGGTAATAAATTCGTCAGAGTGATAAGACTTACTACAGAAACACTTTCAGGTATCCCGTCCATAGTCTACGGACTTTTCGGAAATATGTTCTTTGTGCTTGCCCTTAACTGGAAGCTCTCAATGCTCTCGGGCGCTTGCACATTGGCGATAATGGTGCTTCCGCTCATGATCCGTTCTACCGAGGAAGCACTGAAATCTGTAGACGACAGCTTCCGTGAGGGCAGCTTCGGACTTGGCGCAGGAAAGCTCAGAACTATCTTCGTTATCGTTCTGCCTCCTGCCATAAGCGGTATCCTCTCAGGCGTTATCCTTGCAATGGGAAGAATTTTCGGCGAAACAGCCGCCCTTATCTATACCGCAGGAACTATCGCCAAGTATGCAGGTCTTACAGACTCAGGACGTACCCTTTCTATCCATATGTATTCACTTTCAAACGAGGGACTTTATATGAACGAAGCAAGCGCTACAGCAGTTGTCCTGCTGGCAGTAGTCCTGCTTCTTAACGGACTTGCGTCCCTTGTTGCCAGAAAGCTTTCCAAAGGAGGAAACTGATAAATGACACAGCCAAAACTGCAGGTGAAAAACTGCGATCTCTTTTATGGAGATTTTCAGGCTCTCAAAAATATAAACTTGTCCATAGCAGAAAAGGAGATAACCGCATTCATAGGCCCTTCAGGCTGCGGAAAATCTACTCTTCTTAAATCCCTCAACCGTATGAACGACCTCGTAGAGGGCTGTAAGATAACAGGGGATTTTACTCTTGACGGGGAGAATATCTATAAAGATATGGAAATAACCGAGCTTAGAAAGCGTGTGGGAATGGTTTTCCAGAAACCAAACCTCTTCCCGATGTCCATATATGATAATATCGCATACGGCCCAAGAACTCACGGCATAAAGAAAAAAGCCGACCTTGACGAGATAGTTGAAACAACTCTCCGTCAGGCTTCCGTGTGGGACGAAACAAAGGACAGACTTAAAAAGTCAGCACTGGGTATGTCAGGCGGACAGCAGCAGCGTATCTGTATCGCAAGAGCACTCGCCGTAAAGCCGGAGGTGCTTCTTATGGACGAGCCTACATCAGCCCTTGACCCTATCTCCACTATCAAAATAGAGGAGCTTGCCACAGAGCTTAAAAAGAATTACACTATCGTTATCGTCACCCATAATATGCAGCAGGCGACCCGTATATCCGATAAAACAGCCTTTTTCCTCCATGGCGAGATAGTCGAGTTCGACGAAACTCAGCGTATCTTCTCCAATCCTAAGGAACAGAAAACTCTCGAGTATATCACAGGACGTTTCGGATAAACGCTTTGGAAATATAGGTGAAAGGAAGAAATATCTATGCGTGCAAATTTTGACAATAAGCTCAGCGAGCTTAATAAAAAGCTGCTTTCTATGGCAGCAATGACAGAGCAGATAATCGCAATGTCAATAAAATCTCTTGAAGAGCAGGATACAAAGCTTGCCCGTGAAACGGTGGAGTTTGACGCCAAGATAAACGAGGCGGAGCGTGAGGTAGAGAGGATCTGTCTTAACCTGCTCTTGCAGCAGCAGCCTGTTTTTGCCGAGGATCTCAGACGTGTGTCCGCTGCACTTAAAATGATAACCGATATCGAGCGTGTTGGCGATCAGTCAGCAGATATTGCAGATCTGAATATCCGGCTTATAAAGAAAAAGCAGAAATGGGATCTTAGCGACATCAGTGAAATGGCAAGAGCCGCCACACAAATGGTGAACGACGCTATCGACGCCTATGTGAACGATGACGAGAACCTCGCCCGAAAGGTCATAAGCTCTGACGATAAAATAGACGAGCTTTTTGTAAAGACCAAGGATAAGATAATCGACGAGATAGCAGCCGATAAGGCAAACGGTGAAAAAGCCATAGATACCCTCATGGTGGCAAAATACTTCGAGCGTATCGGTGACCATGCGGTAAATATCGCAGAATGGGTGGTATTCTCCGTAACAGGCGTGCATAAAACAGAAAGGATCATGTAAAATATCATTATAAAAGGCGGAAATACCGCCTTTTTGCTCTTCTTGTACGATTTTACTCAGATTTTACTCAGCCTGATTTGTTATTTTACAATTATGTTGTATAATGTTCATTGTAAACATTGTAACAATAGTGTAAAATTATTATCAGGGAGTGTCAGTATGACGATTTTTAATGTTCTGACCCTTATAGGCGGTCTTGCAATGTTCCTTTACGGAATGAATGTAATGGGTAACGGGCTGGAAAAACTCGCAGGAGGAAAGCTTGAAAAAATATTTGAAAGGCTCACCTCAAACCCTATCAAGGCAATGTTGCTTGGACTTTCTGTAACAGCGGTCATTCAGTCCTCCTCAGCCACTACAGTAATGCTCGTGGGCTTTGTAAACGCAGGCATCATGAAGCTCCATTCCGCCATAGGCGTTATAATGGGCGCAAATATCGGTACTACCGTAACAGCGTGGATATTGTCTTTGTCAGGACTTAACGGCGACAGCTTTATTATCAATATGCTCAAGCCGTCCTCGTTCTCGCCTATCCTTGCGATAATAGGCGTTGCAATGCTGACGTTCTCAAAAAACGATAAGAAAAAGGATATCGCATCTATACTCGTAGGCTTCGCAGTGCTCATGTTCGGAATGGACTCAATGAGCGGTGCAGTCGCACCTCTGAAAGACGTTCCTGAGTTCGCAGAAGTCCTTCTCTGGTTCAAAAACCCTATTCTGGGCGTTCTTGCAGGCGCACTTCTTACCGCTATCATTCAGTCCTCATCTGCTTCTGTTGGTATCCTCCAGGCTCTCTCAGCCACAGGTGCAATAACCTTCGGTTCTGCATTGCCGATAATACTCGGTCAGAATATAGGTACTTGCGTAACAGCTCTGCTTTCATCAATAGGCACAAGCAAGAACGCAAAGCGTGTTGCAGTTGTCCACCTCTATTTTAATATAATAGGAACAGTGCTTTTCCTTACAGTTTTCTATCTGCTCAATGCCTTTATCGGCTTCTCGTTCGTTGACGGAGTTGTGGGCGCAAAGGAGATAGCTATTGTGCATACTATATTCAACCTGTCAACATCTATCGTGCTTCTGCCATTTATCAAAGTCCTTGAAAAGCTTGCCTACCTCACTGTCAAAGACAAAGAGGGGGAGGGAAATAAGGACAATATCGAAGAGCAGTTCAAGCTTCTTGACGAAAGATTTCTCCAGTCACCTTCTTTTGCAGTTGAAAAGTGCAGAGAGCTTACAAACCGCATGGGCGAGATAGCAAAAGAAAGCATAGACATGGCAATGAGCATCTGCGTCGATAAGTACGATAAGGAAAAGGCAGAGCAGATAGCCGCAAATGAAGCAGCCGTTGACCTCTATGAGGATAGACTCGGCACATATCTTGTAAAGCTTTCCAGCCGAGATCTTTCTGCAAAGGATTCTCAGTCAGTTTCAACTATACTTCATGTTATAGGCGACTTTGAGCGTATCTCCGACCACGCCATGAATATGGTGTCCGTTGCCGAGGAAAAACAGCAGAAGGATCTGAATTTCACATCACAGGCAACAGCCGAAGTAAAAGTCATGTGCAGTGCCGTAAGAGATGTTTTGGATATCGCCATGGAAGCTTTTGAAAAGCACGATCTGGAGCTTGCCACAAGAGTTGAACCGCTTGAGGAAGTGGTGGATAAGATAAGAACAAAGCTTAAAAACCGCCATGTAAAAAGGCTTCAGACAGGCGAGTGTACCATAGAAATGGGCTTTGTGTTCTCCGATCTGCTCACAAATTTGGAAAGAGTTTCAGACCATTGCTCAAATATAGCGGTCTGTCTTATACAGGAAAACGACGAAAGCTTTGACGTCCACGAGTATGTTCAGATGCTTAAAAATTCAGGCGAGGGCTTTGACGGACAGGTCAAGCGCTACAGCGAGAAATACGCTCTGCCTGCTAAAGAGTTTTAAAGAAAAGGGGTAAGATCTATGGCACTTATATATTGTGTAGAAGACGATGACGGAATAAGAGAGCTTATATCCTGCGCGCTTAGATCGGGCGGATATGAGGTGAAAGCATTTCCAAAAGCAAAACCGTTTTATGAAGAGATAAGAAACAAAGAGCCTTCGCTGGGGCTTCTTGACATAATGCTTCCTGACGAGGACGGATATTCCATACTTTCAAAGCTCAAAAAAGACAGCCACACTCAGGACGTTCCTGTTATAATGCTTACCGCAAAATCAAGCGAGCTTGATAAGGTGTCAGGGCTTGAAATGGGCGCAGACGACTATATAACAAAGCCCTTCGGCGCAGGCGAGCTTTTGGCGCGCATACGCACCGCCATACGCCACACGCGCACAGGCCTTGCCAACGAGACTATAGCCACCACCGGCAAGTTCAAGTCCGGCGACCTTGAGATAGATTACGACAAGCACCAGGTGCTCGTTGAAGGCAAAAACGTCGGCCTTACGCAGAACGAATACAAGATCGTTGCGCTGCTGGGCAAATGCGCAGGCAAGGTGCTGACCTATGACTACATAATCAAAGAGCTGTGGGGGCCCGGCACGCGCGGCAACAATCAGTCCCTGCGCGTTCACATGGCAAACATCCGCCGCAAGATCGAAAAAAGTCCGGCAGAGCCTCAGTATATATTCACCGAGATCGGCGTGGGCTACAGAATGGTCGAGGGCGACTGATAATTTACCCTGAGTTTACCAAAATTCATCCTGACTGCGGTATAATATCTATATACCGCAGTTTTTTTAATCAAAAAGGATGGTGAAAGAATGAAGCACTTTTTCAAAGAGCAGCTCTTCCCCGTTATCATGATAATCGTCGGCGCTGCGTGCGCCGCGTTCTCGATCGAATGCTTTCTGATCCCGAATACGATACTCGACGGCGGCGTCACGGGCGTGAGCATGATGATAAATTATCTTACCGGAATAAGGCTGAGTATACTCGTTATAGTCATAAACATTCCGTTTTTCTTCGTCGGCTACAAGGCACTGGGCAAGCGTTTTCTGCTGCGCGCGGTTATTGCAATGGCTGCGTTCTCCGGCTTTCTTGAGGTCTGCAAGCTCATCCCGACCGTGACAAGCTCTGAGCTTCTTGCCGTCGTGTTCGGCGGAGTTCTGCTCGGAACGGGCGGACTGCTGCGCGCATACACGAAAAGCGCAAAGGACGCGCTGGACGCGGCCGGTATCGCCGCCGTGCGCCGCTGGGTGAAGCTCGAGGTCGGCTGCCCGTATTCGCTTTTCGAGCGCATGAAAACGGAGTGTCTTTCGCTTGACGGGGCCGTGCAAAACGTTGACTACGGCGCGGACGTGCTGCTTTCGCTGCTGCTGCCGGAGAATAACGCCGAGGCGTTTTCCGCGCGCGTTACGGAGCTGAGCGCCGGTGCATGCAGCGCGCTGGCTGTCGGCGAGGAGCTTATGCCGGTCAGAATAAAATGAAAGCCGACAGGCGATATGTGTTCGTCTCTCTTCAGCTTAAGGGGCGGCGTTTTATTTTTGCCTGTTCTTGAGCCTTGCAATCAGCATGGGAAGGTTCGTGCTGAGCGCCGAACCCGTTCCGCTCCATTTGCAGCTTGATCCGGAGGCAAGCAATTGACGGAAGCCGCCGGGTTCATTCGGAGCAAGGCTCTGCTTAGCCAGCATGTAGCCCACGCGCGGGGAACAGAAGATATAGTAATACCGGCTGTCCTCGCCCAGATGGATCACGTTCTTGTATTCAACACGGCTCGATGCCCCACCGGAGGTCACGGTAAATGCGCGGTCACCGAAATCATAGTCGGCAATATCAAATGTTGCGGATGATTTCATCATCGCCTTGGCCGTTCTGCGCGGAATGTTACCGACGTTTACTATCAGCAAACATCCTGCAAAAAGCAGCAGAATAGAAATTGCCTGACCGCCCACTTCGAATGCGCCAAGCAGCAGAAGAAGTGTAGCGGCTGCAAGCAGCGTTATCTTGGTTTTACGCTGGAAAATGCCAAATTGCGCTTTAGCAAAGGCGTTGATACTCTCCTCGCTGTAGGTCACAGATGCTTTGTAGAGGCTCATTTCAGATAATACTTTCCTTTTTTGTAGTTTGTCCCTATCATATCCGCCATGAGTATTGCGTCTTTGACAGAGGCCTCGCTCACTATGATTGGCTCGTTATGGATAAGCGGGTTGTGGTTGAGAGTGTGATCGGCTATTATGTCGAGGTTTTCTTTGCTCGGCTCTATGTTTATATCTGCAAGGCACACGGGAAGATCAACGCTTATAAGGAACCTTACAATCTTGTCTATCAGCTTGTAGTCGGCATTTTCGAGAACCAGCTGACATATAAGGCCAAACGCGACCTTTTCGCCATGCAGGTAAGCGTGAGCGCTTTCAATTTCGGAAAAGCCGGAATGTATACCGTGAGCTCCGGCACAGCCTGTGTTCTCAAAGCCGAGACCGCTGAGCAGAGTGTTTGCCTCAATGACATTTTCGAGCGCTTCCGTAACGATGTGCTTTTTCACCGCCATGAGTGCGCTCTCACCGTCTGCCATGAGTATATCATAACATTCGCGCGCAATAGCCATGCCTGCGCGGC
>ERZ773242.3758-NODE-3758-length-10479-cov-4.786358_pt1 | contig 10479 bp, 15 predicted proteins | sample MGYA00511077_ERZ773242 | MGnify/ENA primary metagenome ERZ773242 (study PRJEB29015, sample SAMEA2737754) | human gut metagenome | biome: human gut; feature: human-associated habitat; material: faeces | place: China | collected 2012 ... | reverse complement strand
CATGAGGCGACAACTGGTTTCCGATTCCGCACAATCACGCAGGACCCAGCCGTTCGGAAGGCGGTAGATGATATCGTGTTTGATCTTTATGGTGAAGAAAATCCGTGCAATGAAGAAGATTATAATTTAGCCCCATCTGAGGAAATACAGATGGGCGGAATGTAAAAGACAAGGAGGAACGAAAATGGAATTTCAGGTGATCAACCGGAACCGCAATGCCGTCATCCCGGAGGGGATGTTCAAGCTCTGCGGGATGGAGGATGCAAAGTTAATTTCTATGGTGCAGCTCAATGGCGGCATTCTGCTTATGCCGGAGAGTGTGAGCACCTATCAGCTGCTCATGCTCATCGATGCGTTGAACGAGCAAGCATGCGAGTTTCTGGAGGCAGTCGCCGCAGAGTGCGGCCCGGCAGAGGCAGAACACCGGGACATGACGCTGGACGAGGTGCTCCGAGAGTTTACGGTTGCCGTGCCGGACTGGGCGCGAGAAAAGGCTGGGATCACGGCAGACACCAAACTGGATTGCGAGGCCAGCGAGGATGCTGGCGTGATTGCCGTCTATCCGGCATCGTACAGGCATGATCTGACGGATGTGCCGCGCTCGATCCTGCAATGCCTGCTGGCCTCCGGACACAGCCTGTACGCGCTGAACGATATTCTGACTGCAGAAAGCGAGAACAGTGATGCAGAGTAAGGTCCCGCTTTATCCGTATTCGGCAAAAGACGCAATGAAGCGCGGAGAGATCGAAAAATGGCGCGAGAGCTTCCGCGAGAATTGTGCCTGCGCGGGCGGGATCGATATTCTCATTCGGGAAAACTTCGATGGGATGCATCTGAAAAAGGGTACGGTAGAAAAGATCGTCGAGCTTTATGGCTACAAGCGTGTGGAACACGTTTTAGCAAACACCGTGCAGGAGCGGCGCGGCGATGGACGCTTCCGTCCGGACAACCGAGCTTGGGCGGAAAGCCATTACATTCCGGAGGATGAAATGCATAATTACTGCTTTGCAGCCCGAAGTCATTCTGCCATTCTGGACGGCTTCATTTCAAACTACAGAAAGCTCGTCATGGATCTTGGAATGTTCGACCAGAAGCAGTGCGAACCGGATTCGCGCGACCAGGATTACACCGGAAAAGTCCTTGTCCTCTCAACGGACACGCTGAAAGAAGAATACTGGTCGCCCGAGAATCAGCTCTGGCTGGCGGAAAGCGGCTTTGGGTGCAGCCCGACCGCGCGCGGGCGCTCCATCCTTTGTATCTGCCTTGGCGACGGCGAACAGACACGCTGGAACCGAAATGATTTTATCGGCGTGCTGAAAGATGAGTTTCTGCCGGATTGGGCAAAAGAAAGTCTGAAGCAGTATCAGCGGGCAGAGCAGACAGAAAAACAGGAAATGCAGATGGGAGGAATGTGATATGCCATTTATGAAACCCTATATGGTAAAGCTTCTGCGTGAGCAGTTTCCACCGGGAACGCGCATCCGGCTGGATTCCATGATGAACGATCCGCAGCCAATCCCGAAAGGCATGACCGGAACGGTGCAGGGCATTGACGATGCTGGTCAGCTTTTAATGGAATGGGATAATGGGCGCGGGCTTTCTCTCGTCCCCGGTGAGGATGACTTTACTGTGGTAAAGCCGCAGAAATTAAAGCTTTACATGCCTTTGGCGCTCGGTTATTATGAAAAAAATGACTGGGGCGATTATGAGGATGAGGAACTCACGCTTTCCGACGACGACGCTGTTGGCTATGCGGATACCATCACCGGTGCATTGGAACGTGAATCAAAGTTTCTGGACACGCCACGCGGATTCATGGAATACTACAACCGGAACGATGGAGTTGACGCAAAGGTGCAGTCGCTCTATTTCAAAGCCGAGGCACGAGACGGCAAACTCTGGGGCGTAGCCGAGTGTATGGTCTCTGGCGAATTGACCGGCGAGGAACTAGACAATCTGAAGCTCTTTGTAGGTGGACAAGCCAGTGACGGGTTTGGAGAGAGCGTGGAGCAGCATGAGATCCGTGTTGGCAATATGGAACTGTATGCCCATCTCTGGCAGCCAGTCGATTGGCGCATTCAAACCGAGCAGGAACGATTTGAACAGGAACAGACGGGAGGAATGACCCTTGCGCAAAGTATGTGAGGTCTATCTGGTAAGCAGCGCATCGAGCGATGAACGCGGCGTGGAGCTGACGTTCCCTGTCAGCCAGTACGAGATGATGGACGCATTTGAGCAGATTCACACGAAGTCTCCTGGTGATGTCTACTGGCAGGTGGATGAATTCTACTGCTTTGACTATCTCGCCCCGCATCTGGACGAGAGTATGTCCATCTTCGAGTTCAATTCTCTGACGGAACAGCTTTCTAAGCTGGATGAGCGTCAGGAAACAGCGCTGGAAGGTCTCTTGCAGATGCAGGTCGACAAGCATGTGCAGGAAAACAGCGGCATCATTACCGTACCGGAGCTAATGATGCTGGCCTCCAATGTGGATCGTTGCCATGTGCTTGCAGATGTGCATTCGAACGAAGATCTCGGAAAATTCTATGTAGAAAACGGCTTTCGGGAGGATCTGGATGCCCTGCCGGACAGCGCCTATGCTCTCTTGGATTACGCCAAAATCGGCAAACAGATGCGCGAAAGTGAAGCCGGTGTATTCACGCCGCACGGCTACGTTGTCCGCACGGAGGAATTGCAGCCGCTGGCGGATCACGAGCCGCAGCGTGATATCAATTACATGATCCGCCTGACGCTCATGAATCATGAGAACGAGCAGAAAACATCTGTGCTGGACTTGCCTGCGACGGAACAGCGGATGCAGGAAGTCCAAAAAGAACTCGACGCGCCGGAATGGTTCGACGCGCAGTTCACAGCCTGTGATGCCATCGTGCCACAGCTGAACAGCATGCTGACCGATGTGGAAGATCTTCCGCGGATCAACGAGCTTGCCAAATCTCTTCAAGAATTAAAAGCCAATGGACAGCTTACAAAAATTAAAGCTGTTATCGGTGCGACGCAGTGTGAAACGCTGGACGATGTCTTCGACCGACTTGAAAAGCTGCCGCAATACTGTTTCGAGACAAAAATACGTGATAAGGACGCGCTGGTGCGTGATGAGTTGGAATTCGTTCTCGGCGGCAAGGATGCAGACCTGATCTATAAGCATCTGAACCGCGAAGCCTACGCAGAAGACGTCCTCAAGCAGTACGGCGCTGAGATCACGCCCTACGGCATGGTCAACCGCGAGGATTTTGGTCCGCTGCACGAGCCAATCTCGGAACAGCAGCAGGAGCGCTCACAGGAACCGCAGATGGGGATGTAAAAAGCGCCTGCCAAAGCAGACGCTCTTCTCATTTCCGTATTTCCATCAGCCGTTCCACCGGAACGCCGAGAACCTCCGACACATCCAGAAGCAGACCGACCGTTGGCTTGCAGACGGCGGTTTCGACGCGCTGCAAATGATTGCGCGAATAGCCCGCCATCTCGGAAAGCTGATCCTGTGTCAGTCCCTGCTCCTTGCGGTACCGCATGATATTCAACCCGATCTGGATGTAATCCTTATAGTGCTTATCCATGACGCACCTCCCTGCTGCCTCTATTTTACGAGAGATGCCTATAGTATTCGTCGATATACTTTGCGCAAATACGCAGACTATGTTGTATTTTGGAGAAAATCATGGTAAAATACCACACAGAACGAGTATATACCGAAACTGTGTGGTGAAAAATCATGATGAGCAACGAATTTGAAAAGGCGCTGGACGCTTTTCTGGAGGGAGCCGAGGCGGACGAAGCGCATCAGGCGCTCTATGATATCATCCGCGCCGCGTTTCTTGCCGGATGGCGCTCGGCGGGCGGCGATCCGCCGCAGGAGCAGAAGCTCTTTGAACTGATTCCGGGCGGCAAACCACTCGAACCACCTAAATGAATAATGAAATTGCAGAAGGGCCGTTTTCCGGATAGAGGAAAGCCGCCCTTCTTTTTTGCGCCCTTTTCCGGGAAACCGGCCCGGAAAGGACAAACATGAATGATGAAGAACTGCGCGACTATCTGAAACGCTTCTGCTTTGGGCGCGAGCATCTCATTTGCAGCCGTGACCTTGTGCGGCAGAAGAACCTCCGCGAGAGCGACCTGCGGAAGAAGGTCAACCGTCTGCGGCGTAAGGCTGTCCCCATCGCCAGCAGCCGTGAGGGATATTTTTACGCCAGCAACGCGGCGGAACTCTACTCCACCATCCGGCAGCTCAAGGAAATGCGCGCCGGTCTGGATGCGGCGATCTGCGGCTTGGAGCAGGCAATGGAAACCTTCACCGAACCCTCGGACGGGGGTGGCCGGGATCGCTAGGCCATTTATTCCGTGGATCGGCAGCAAGGAAAAGCTGATCCCGTACATCTGGCAGGTGTTCCCGTCAAACCCGAAGCTGTACTTGGAGCCGTTCGGCGGCGGTGGAGCGCTCCTACTCGGCATACAGCCGAAAATCAGCCGCATGGACATCTATAACGATTTCAACTGCGACCTTGTAAATCTGTTCCTCTGTGCAAGGGAATGTACCGTTCAGTTGGTGCAGGAGCTGAAATTCCTGCCGCTCCATTCGAGAGCCGAGTTTGATCTCCTGAAAGAATTTATGAAGCACAAAGAGCTTTTGCAGCAGCGCATTGTAGATGAACGAAATGCCGTGATGGAATGCTTCACAAGTGAAGAACGCGAGGAACTCCTGCAAATTTTGCGGGAGCGAAGCAACCTGTTCGGTGTCCAGCGGGCGGCCGCGTATTACAAGGTCTGCCGCGGCAGCTTCAGCGGCACGACCAGCTCGTTCGGGGTCAAGCCGAACAACCTGACGAATTTTCTTTACCTTTTTGATGATGCTTCGAAACGCTTGCAGGATGTGATCATTGAGAATAAAGATTGTCTGGACATCATCCGTGAGCGCGACGGGCCGGACAGCCTGATCTACTGTGACCCGCCGTACTTTGACGCCGAGAGCTTATATGCCGTTGACTTCCCGAAGGAAAAGCATGAAGAGCTGCACCACATTCTCTCGCAATGCAAAGGATACATCGTCGTGTCGTACAATGACTGCCCGTTCATCCGCAGTCTGTACGGCGATTTTTATATCCTTGCATTCCGGCGCAACAACCCTCTCTCGCAGAAAGCCGGTGCAACCTACGGCGAACTCATTATCACGAACTATGACCCGCGCCCGTACATCCAGCCGCAGTTCAGCATGTTCCCGGCCGAGATTGAAAACGGCGATCTTGTGCTGGTGCATGAACCTGCCTGCGGCTCGCTGCGGGAAATCAACATGGAAAGGAAGAAAAACGATGAAGCAACCCACAACCTGTCTCCGTCTTGAACTGGAAGTTCCACCGGATACCGCCGAGCGCTGCGTTCTGGCAGCAATGGTGCCCATGACGACGCTCTCAGTTGGCAGACGGAGCATTCTGCTGACCAGCCGCCAGATGAGCGCAACGGCGGTGCTGGATACGCTCACCATGCTGAATCATGCGCGGGAAACACTGCTTTCCTCTTTGGAGGAAGCCTGCGGGAGCTGCGACTCGCTCTGCGAGGAATTCGCATATCCCGATGAGAACGCGGAAGCGATTCTGCAAACCGTCCCTGCGGAGCTTCTTCAGAAGCTCCGCGAACGCGGCATTTGTATGCGCCAGCTTGCGCGGCACTTGAGGAAAGGAGATGCCGTCTATGGAAGATAAACAGAACTTAACAGAGCAGCAGAAAATTCTGCTTTCCAAACTGGAAACATTGCGCGCGGAGATGCACCGTTCGGTGGACGCGCGTGTGGACAGGAGCATCCAGCGCATCCTGACCGGCAGCGTTTTGGAAGAATCGCCAACGCTTCCCCTGCACACAGATCCGTCCGTATTCAAGGGCAAAAAACCGGAAGCCGTCCTGTTTCCGAACGGTCAGAGCGTCAGGACACCGACATGGAAAGCGGCGGTGCTTGCCATTATGCAGGACTGCAATGCAGACCCGGCGATGCACACATACCTCATGGAACTGCGCGGCAAGGTTATGGGCAGGCAGCGCACCATTCTCGCGGCCTCCCCGGAAAAGATGCACGCGCCGCTGGAAATTGACAAGGAACTCTATATGGAGAGCTACTATGACACTGCTTCGCTTTTGTATGTGCTGAAAAACCGTGTACTGGATGAGGTCGGCTATAACTATTCAGGCATTCGCGTCCAGCTCCGGCAGGAGCAGGAAGAAGCGCAGAAGCAGTCGCCCCGCATGGATGAAATGACACTTTGACAGGAGGAACAGACATGGACGCATCGAATATGGACGTCACGATTGACCACATTGCAAAGGACGGTGGGAAGCTCAAAGCCTTCGCTACTGTGACCTTTGACGGAATGTTCCGGGTACACGGCATCCGGCTGGCGGAGTCCAAACAGGGCCTGAACATTTTCATGCCGCAGCGGGCCTTTGAGAAAAACGGCAAGACGCAGTACGCGGACGTTTTCCATCCCATCACAGCCGGGGCGCGCAACGCGCTCAAGGAAGCAGTCATCGACGCCTATAAAAAGGCGCTGAAATAACCGAAGGAGGTACACAATGAAATACCGCGCACATTGTCTGCGCCCGCCCTGAAGGTGGGCGCATTTTTCATGGGCAGACGGTTCTGCCCGCCGGAAAGGAGGCTTGACCTCATGACCGAACATCCATCATACCGGGCGCGTGATCAGCCGCAGAGCAGCTCCGCGTCCCAATTCAGAAAGGAAAATGTTATGCACAAATTTGAAAAGCGGGACGCGAAGTCCAGAACACTCGTCATTCTCGCCGTTGTCGGCCTTGCCGCCGCGCTCACGATCGGCATTTTCACCGCTGTCCGGATGCTTCGCAAGCCTGCACAAGATGCGGACGATTCCAAGGCGGGCATCGTTTATGATTCCGCTGCCGTGGAGGGCGGATGGGATAATCTTTCGCCGGAGGAAATTGCTGAAAAGCTGAATGAAAAAGTCGCGGAGGGCATGATAAACATTTCCATGAACACCGCACCGTATTTTGAAAATGGCGCGGCAGACGGAAACCTCATGATCGTGAACGAAAGCATCAACAACTATCCGCAGAAAGTGCAGATCGTCCGCAATGATACCGGCGAACAGATCTATGAATCCGGCGCAATCGCAGTTGGCAGCAAGATCGAGCGTGCGAAGCTCGATGCCGCGCTGCCTGCTGGTACATACGAGTGTACCGCATACTTCCATAACCTCGATCCCGAAACCGGCGAAATCATCGGCACGGCCGGGGCAATCATCAACATTACCATCAAAAATTAAATTTTCAAAACAACAAAGGAGTATTTAACATGAAAAACTTTAAGAAAATCGTATCTCTCGTTCTCGCTGTCTGCCTGATGGCAAGCCTCGCGATCGGCGCTTCTGCCGCCAACACGGTTGACGCTTCCGGCGGTACAGGTACGTCCAGCGTTACGCTGTCCTCCACTGCGGACGGCAGCATCGGCGGTGATCCCGCAGCCACTAAAATGAGCGTCACTGTCCCGACCGTCCTGCCCATCGCAGTCGGCACGGATGGAACAGTTTCCACCGCAACGGACGCGAAGATCGTTAACAACTCGTTCGGCGCGGTCAAGGTCAACTCCGTCAGCATCGAAGCTGCACAGGGCTGGTCGCTGGCTGCGTTCGGTGACAAGGCTACTCTTGCACACGAAAAGGTCAACAGCAACAAGTTCGGTTTCTCCCTCTGCCTCGGCAACGGTGAAAAGAAGCTGACCGACAGCAAGAACGCTTCCAAGCAGACGCTTCTGGATGCAGCTGTGGAAGGCTGCTTCATGTCCGGTGTGGGCGACACCTCTGCAAACAGCATCGGCATTGCCTACGATGCAATTGTAACGCCGGTTTCTGAGGCTGTCACCAACACCGCCATTGCGTCCGTGCTGTTCATTATCGCTTGGGATGCAGTCTAATCCACTCGCCTGCTATCAGGGGAACGCCCAAAGCGTTCCCCTTAAATTCTAACAGGAGGACTTCAACATGAAACACAAACGAATCCTCGCAATGATTCTTGCCGTGGCATCGTGCCTGTCGCTGGCGGTCAGCGCATCGGCGACGGGCGCGATGAACCGCAAAGCTACGGATTTCAAGGATTTTGACCGTACTGCGTGGTACGCGGATGCCGTGAGCGCTGCCGTGGACAACGGACTTTTGTACGGCAAATCCAGCACGATCATCGATCCGAACGGCGACATGACCCGCGCGGAGATGGCCGCCATCATCAACCGATCTTTTGGCTGCTACGCCAAAGCTGACATTTCCAAGTACAAGGATGTTTCCAAAGACAAATGGTATTTTGAAGATGTGGCCATGGCGGTGCAAATGGGAACATACAACGGCAGATCGAACACGGCAATGGCCCCGGATGCACCCATCACCCGGCAGGAGGCCATGACGGTTGCGGCGAGAGCATTGGAACTGGATTACGATTTATATTCCGAAACGGATCTGTCCGCGTTCTCCGACCGAAGCGAGATTTCCAACTGGGCGCTGCCATATGTGCGTGCCATGGTGGGTGCGGACTATATTCATGGCAGAGGGAAAACCCTTGCACCGCAGGACAACATTACCCGCGCCGAGTTCGCGCAGATTTTTGCCAACATTATCAAGAGCTATATCACGGTCAAAGGCGAATACGCCAAGGACCATGACGGCAATTTGCTCGTGCGATGCGCGGAGGTCACGCTCAAGGACATGACGATCAAGGGCGACCTCATCATCGGCTGCGGCGCGGCGGACGGTAAAATCACGCTCGACAATGTGACCGTGACCGGCAGGATGCTTGTCTGGGGCGGCGGCACGAAAGCCGTGTATTGCAACAACGGCACGAATATGCCCGCTGTTGTCGTAGCCCGCGTGGATGATGCCGTGAAGGTCATCTATGACCGCGACAGCACCCTTGCCGTGATTGATACCATCAAGGTTCGCATCACGGAACGCGCCAAGCAGCACAAAGAAACCGAGGTTGTCTTTTACGATATCAGCGGATTGCGAGAAGCGCAGAAGCAGCTCAACGCGATTGTCGCGGACAATCAGATTGCTCTTACTGCTCCTGCTCATCTATATGCTCTGGTCGGAGAAACCGGCGTAAAGGCTGAGTTCACCAACAACAGCAAGAGTGATACTTATAAGGTGGAAATCCGCAGAAATAAGGACAACGCGCTCATTGCGGACGCCTTTGAGCTGGCGGCTGGCAAGAGCATTTCCACGTTGACGCTGCTGGAAGAACCGGCGTTTGGCAACACAGCTTGCACCGTGACCGTCACTGCGTTCCGTGACGGCAAGCAGATCGGCACACTGAACACAGAGCTGACCTTGCACACGGCATATTTGTGGTCAAAGGAGGTGCAGTGACATGAAAAAATCTCTGGTGCTGCTTCTGGCGCTAGCGCTCATTTTCGCCTTTCCGGTCAGCGCGTCCGCTGCGGAAATGACAGAGGCGCGCGTGCCGGTTACGCTGACCGTAGTCAACACCGTCAGTCCGATTTCGTGTACTGTCCCCGCCGCGCTGCCTGTGTCGCTGGTGGATGGGTATGTGGTCTGCGCGAACAACGCCGCCATCACGAACACCGGCAAAGCCGGTGCGATCAAGGTCACAAAAGTGGACGTCCAAGCTGGCACGTTTGAGATCGGCAGCTATGACGATTTCAGCGCTGGCAAAAACAGCATTGCACTCAGCATCAACGGCTGCCCCACCAAGGGCGCGGGCGCACTGACGCTTGTGGACGGCGCATTTCCGGCAATTCCGGCTGAGAAAAATCTCGCCATCCGCTATAAAGCGAAAGTTTCTGCGTCCGAGGCTGTTACGAACGTCAATGCGGCAACGATTGTATTCACCATTGCCGCTGTGAGTGAAAAGGAGGCTGCATGATGAAGAATTTCAAGAAATTCACCGCATTTGTGCTTGCCCTCTGTATGATGTTTTCGCTGAGCATTTCGGCGTTTGCAGCGGAAGAACATGACCACCATGAACACACAGTCTATGAAAGCGCACCGGATGAAGAAATCGCTGTGCAGTCCGCTGAAGCTGTGACCAACGGCACAATTCCGGGCAGCAGCATCAAGTGGTCGCTGGATTCCAAAGGCTGGCTGACCATCTCCGGCAGCGGCGAAGCGCCGGTGTTCCAAAGCGCAGACGATCAGCCGTGGGCGGCTGTCCGCGAGGAAATCACCGAAGTCTGGTTCGAGGATGTGGAAACGCTGACGATTTCAGACCTTGCGTACTGGTTCGAGGGCTGCACAAGCCTGACCACCGCCGAGCTGCCCCTTGCGCCGGTCATTGGCAGACACGCATTTTATGGCTGCTCCAAGCTGAGTACGATCACGATGTATTACGGCGAGACCGTTCTGAAAAGCATTGGTGAGGACGCTTTCTGGCGGGAAAACGACAGCGGCGATACCCTCTATATCGCCTACATCATCGGCTACCCGGAATCGACCGTGCCGT
>ERZ773242.3752-NODE-3752-length-10499-cov-2.931252_pt1 | contig 10499 bp, 10 predicted proteins | sample MGYA00511077_ERZ773242 | MGnify/ENA primary metagenome ERZ773242 (study PRJEB29015, sample SAMEA2737754) | human gut metagenome | biome: human gut; feature: human-associated habitat; material: faeces | place: China | collected 2012 ... | reverse complement strand
AGAGAAAAAAGTAAAGTGAGCAAATTAAATGAGTGGTTATGCGCCGGGGGCGGGGGCCAGCTCTGGATTGATCTGGTCCAGCCAAGTCACCAGGTCCATCAGTGTTCCGATAACCTTGTCCGGCTGTGCCGCATCCGCGGCCACGTGCACATCCTTCTGCTCCGACAGGAAGGAGCGGATCTGCACGGCCTTGGCAAAGCCCACCTGCTTGGGGCCGATGATGTCCCTGGAGACCGTGTCGCCCACATAGACGCACATTTCCGGCTTTGCCTGCATTTGCCGCAGGGCGATCCGGAAGATCTCCGGATGGGGTTTGCGATAACCGGTGACGCTGGAGACCGTTACATCCTCCATAAAGCCGCGGATGCCGTAGTCCTCCAGCACGCGGAACACATTGTACAGCGAGGCGTTGTTGGAGATAACGCCCAGGTGGTAGCCCCGGCTCTTCAGGGCCTGCAGCATCTCTGCCGCGCCGTCGCGGAGCTCCCGGTGGTAGAAGGTGACCTCCCACAGGTTGGCCAGCTCCTCGGTGATGGGCAGCAGCTTTTCCCGGTCAAAGGCAAAGTCCCGAAGATACCAGTCCGGCCAAATCTCCTCCGGCTTTTTCTCCAGCATATTCCCCTCGCTCCACTGCTTATAGGCCTTTACGCCGTCCGTGATCCGCTTCCAGAACACATCGTCCGGGCAGCCGGGCTCCAGGCCGTTGGCCCGCAGGACCTCCAGCAGCCTGCGGCAGGTCGCCCGCTGGGTGTCCTCGTTGTACCAAATATCCTCCAGAGTTCCGCCCATATCAAATAAAACGGTTGTCAGCATCAGGAATCCTCATCCTTTCCGTGTGTATTCCGCCGGCGGTGGCAGCCGGCATCCTCTCCGTCCTCAAACAACAGCATGGCATCCTCCTGGGGAGACCGCCGGGGCCGCTCTTCAGCAGCCGGGGCAGCAGGATGCGCTTTGGGGGCGGCATCAGCCTTGGTCCCGGCCGCCTCCCGCATCTCCTCCTGCAGAGTCTTCTGCACAGGCAGAGGATGGGTCTTTCTCAGCTTGAGATAGACCGGCCAAGCCACCGCGTTTCCGATCAGGGCCGGTGCCACACCATACAGGGTAATCAGCTGCACCATGGTTGCCCGCTGGTCTGTATCCAGCATCCAGGCTGCGAAGTAGAACATCACCAGAACCACCGCCAGCCCCACAAACCCGAACAGCGCCACCCGCTTGTCCCGCAGAAGGAACAGCAGGCTGCCGATTGCCGTCCCCGCCAATGCGATGATCAGCGTGTGCACGGCGTTGGTGGCTGCAGTGCTGGGCAGCGTAAGCTGCCGGTACAGCGGCTCTGCCAGCAGGGTATACAGAACCCCGTAGATGCAGAGGTCCAGCAGCGTGGCGAAAAAGCCTGCAATGGCAATGGGGCTCTTCCGCCGGTGATTCTTGTCAATGAATAGATTCATGCGCATATCTCCTTATCTGAGAGGGCCGGAATGGAGAGCCGGCGGACGGATTCCCGTCCGCCGGCCGTGTGAAGCAGCCAGGATCGCCGAAGTGCTGTTATCCGAGCATCTGCCAGAAGTCACGGACGTTCATGAACTCCGTGTAGATGGAATTGGGATCGAACGGGGAAACGTTCATCTCCTCATAGGGGACAGAGCCCTCAGCGGGTTCAATGTCGTCCCGGACAGGCCAGCCGCCCAGGGTGTTGAAGGGCTCGTAGCCGCTGGTATCGCCATCAATGCCGCCCATCATGAAGCGGATCAGCAGTTTGGCGGCAGCGGGATGCTCACAGCCTTCCACCACGTACAGGGCGGGGATGCCGGTGGTGGGATACAGGTTCACGGGAGCCAGGACCCAGCCGTTATCCTCGTTCTTGCGCAGCTTGGAGGAGGCGCAGAAACCAATGGGGGGATCGGACTGGCCGGGGGTGCCGACAGCCTCGGCGACCTCGTCAGAAGCGGAGGTGAAGATCGGCTCATTCTCACGCAGGCGCTTCAGGAACTCGTAGCCGGCGTTGGCGCAGCCCTCAGAGAGCACCAGCTCCTCGCCATACAGTTCCTCATAGGCGGCAGCCAGCTGATCCGGGGTATCACCCACGCAGAAGCCGGTAATCCAGGAGCCCCAGCCCACATTATTCAGGGGATCCTGCATCAGGATCTTGCCCTTCCATTGGGGCTCGGTCACCTGCCAGATGTTGGTGACAGGGGAACCGTCAGGATAAGCCTCAGCATTGTAGAACAGCTGGGTCAGCTCAATGTACAGAGGGGTTTGCGTCTCTGTCAGGCTGGGATCAATATGGGCGAGGATGTCGGCAGGCTGATATATGTAAAAAATCTTGTTTTGCACATACTCATTGTACAGGGAGCCGTCCTCGTCCTTGATATGGACCACATCCGCCACATACTGGCCGGCCTCGTGCTCACGGGTGACCTTGTCCAGCAGGTCGTTGGTAGAGATATCAAAGGGCGTGCAGGTGATTTCGGGGTACTTGTCCATGAAGGCCTCCGCCACCTTGGTGCAGCGGGAGGAGATGGAGTACAGAGTGACCTCGCCGCCCTCGGCGATGGCCTGCTCATAGAGCTCCTCATCCGTCTCGTCCGTGGCGGTGATGTTGGCGGTTTCCTCCCAGGAGGTGGCGCCGGCATCCTCCGCCTCATCATCCGTGCCGCCGCAGCCGGTCACAGTAAACAGCATGACAGCAGCCAACAGGGCGCTCAATAGTTTCTTGTGCTTCAACATGGTTCTTTTCCTCCTTTAATCATTCTTCCTCAAATCGCTCTCTTTTATCGCAACGGCTGACGCCGCAGGATACTCCGGGATCGCTCGGATGATGGAAACGCGCATTAGCGGGAGTACTTGATCAGGCGTTTGGTAGAGGCGTCGAACACATTGACCTTCTTGGGCGGGTAGGAGAGATAGACCGTCTCATCGCCGGCGTAATGGGTGGAGCCCAGCTCCTTTACAGTAATCAGCTTCTCACCGACCCGGACGGAGACCAGGGTCTCGGAACCGGCGGGCATTCCGGCGTATACACGGGCCTCCACCTGCGCGGCGTCGGTCTTCTCACGGGAAATGGTGATCTGCTCCGGGCGGATGCCCAGAACCAGCTTCAGGTCGCCGGAGGCGGGCGCTTCAGGCGTCATGTCCTCCCGGGAGAACTCCAGGCGGCCCATGACACCGTCAACCGACAGCCCGGACGCGCCGGCGGTGCCCGAGGCCTCCACGAAGTTGATGCTGGGGTTGCCGATGAAGTCCGCCGTATAGAGATCGCAGGGGTTGTCGTACAGCTCCAGAGGCTTATCCACCTGGACCAGCTCGCCCTCACGGAACAGGGCGATCTTGGTGGACATGGTCAGCGCCTCCACCTGGTCGTGGGTGACGTAGATGATGGTGCTGCCGGTGTCGTGGTGCAGGCGCTTCAGCTCGGACCGCATATCCACGCGGAGCTTGGCGTCCAGGTTGGACAGGGGCTCGTCAAGCAGGAGCAGCCGAGGCTCTGACACGATGGCGCGGGCGATGGCCACACGCTGCTGCTGGCCGCCGGAGAGCTCGGTGGGATACCGCTTGGCGTACTGGCCGATCTGCATCCGTTCCAGGGCGCTGGCAACCATTTTTTCGATCTCCGCGGAGGGGATCTTTTTGATCTTCAGGCCGAAGGACACGTTCTCAAAGACAGTCATGTGGGGCCACAGCGCGTAGGACTGGAACACCAGGTTCAGGTTCCGCTGGGACGGGGGCGCGTAGTACGCCTCCGCCGCGTTGACGATCTCCTTGCCGTCCATGTAGATGAAGCCGTTCTGGGGCTTTTCCAGGCCGGACACCACCCGCAGCGTTGTGGTCTTGCCGCAGCCGGAGGGGCCCAGCAGCGTCATGAAGTCGCCGTCCTCGATGGTCAGGTTCAGATCTTTCAGAACGTGGTTCTTGCCATAGAATTTATCGATATGTTTCAATTCAATCTTGCTCATGTTCGTCGTCTCCTCTCAGTTCTCTGTCCGCGTCAGCCGGCCATGCTCTTGGCCAGGTCCGCCTTGCCGGAGAGATTCGCTATCGCATACACCAGGAACACAATAGAGAACATCACAATCGCCACGCAGTCAGATGCCTGCGGCGAGTTGCCGTTCTGGTACCGGAACGCCAGGTACGGCAGCGTGGAGGTGGTGGGGGTCATGATCAGGATGATCAGATCCAGCTCCTTCATGATGGAAACGAAGATCAGCATGAAGCCGGAGATGAAGCCGCCTTTGGACAGGGGGAACACAATCTTCACGAACCGGCGGAAGAATCCGGCGCCCTCGATGGTGGCCGCCTCTTCCAGCTCACCGCTGATCTGCAGCATGTTGGAGGTGCCGGCCCGCGCCGCGAAGGGCAGATGCTTCACCACGGACACCAGCGTCAGCAGAGCGAAGGTGCCGTACAGGGCGGGCACCAGGGTCACGCCGAAGATCTGCTGGGGCTGGGAGAACATGGACAGATAGATGCCGCCGAACGCCACGGACGGGATCAGATAGGGGATGAACACCAGCTGTTCCACCAGCTTGCCGTGGAGCCTGCCGCGGCCCTTGGCGGTGATGTAGCCAAGCAGCTGGCCGAAGATGGTGCCGAACACGCCGTTCACGAGAGTCAGGCGCAGGGAGTTGAACAGGGAGTTGATGAACTCGTCATTCTTGAAGATGCCCGGCAGCCCCTCCATAATCTGGGGATTGGATTCGCCAATCCAGTAGTGGAGGGTAAAGTTGTCCAGGGAGTAGATACCTTCCTTGAGCATGAAGCTCTCCATGACCAAGATGACGATTGGCATGATGATGCCCACTGCGAAGAACACGAACAGCGCCGCAGTGATAACCGGCCTGCCTACCTTCCCAAGGCCGATCAGGGTGGATCGGCCGCCCTTGCCGCCGATGGTGGCGTAGGACTTGCGGGAGCCGATCAGCTTCTGGTTGACGAACACGGCGATGGAGGCAATAATAATCATCAGGATCGCCATGGCAAATCCGGTCTGCGTATCCCGGGAGTTGATATTCATGTACAGCTGGCTGGACAGGGTGTAGTACTGCACCGGAGAGCCCAGATAGTTGATGGTTCCGAAGGTGCCGATGGCCTTGGAGAAAGTCAGGATCACGGCCGACAGGATGGCCGGCAGCACCAAAGGCAGAGTGATCTTCCGCAGGATCATGGCCTTGCCCGCGCCCTGGATCTCACCCATCTCCTCCAGCTCGGAGTTGATGGAGTTCAGTGCTGAGGATACCAGCAGGTATGTATAGGCGTAATAATGAAGGGTCAGCACGATGATGATGGCGACAGGGCCATAGGCCAGCCACTCCGGCACATCCAGCCCCAGGGAGGCCATGAAGCCGGGCGCGCCGCCCAACCTCGCTGTCTTGAACATGGACAGCCACGCCTGGGATTTGCACCAGGAGGGGATCATGTAGGGGATAATCACCGCCAGGGAGAAAAACTTCTTGAAGGGCAGATCCGACCGGACCATCAGCCAGGCCAGAATGGAACCCAGCAGGATGGCGCACACGGACACGCAGACGCCGATGACCAGGGAGTTGATCAACGGCTTGATCAGCATGGTCCAGGACAGCTCACTGGCCAGCAGCCGCTGCCAGTAGTACAGGGTAAAGTCGCCGGCCTTGCCGCCGCCCACAGCCCGGATGTCCCGCTGGGCCAGCTCAAAGGTGGTGGCGATCATGTCCAGCAGCGGCAGGACGATCAGATAGACCAGCAGAACGACGGCGATCAGTACGATGATGTTGTAGGGATTTGTCACCACTGCCTTGATCTGATTCTTCAGCCGCCGGCTTTTTGAATACGTTTGCTCTTGCGGTTTCATCTTCCTCTTGCACCCTCTCTCCTCAGTTCCTCTTGTTGTTTGTGTTAAATATCGCAAACGTTTTCGTTTCTATGCGATTTCAAATTTAACATTCGTTCATACTTTTGTCAAGAACTATACCGCATATTTAATAAAGTATCCAATAAAATTATTCTAATTTTGGTTATTTCGTTGTCTTGCAAAATTCAAATCCGAACGGCTCACACAAACGTTTTCCGGGATTTGAAAAAAATGATGCGTTCACTTCAGCGGCGGCAGCAACTCCAGCAATTCCGGGAACGTATCGATCACTGCATCCGGCCGCGTCTCCTCCGTGAACTCCACAGGATGCTTCTTCTCCGGAGACCGGAAGATGATGTTGCAGCCGATTCCCGCAGCCTTGGCCCCTGGAATATCTCGCTTGATGTTGTCCGCCACGGAGACGCAGTCTGCCAGATCCACCCCCAGTTCCCGGGCTGCAATGTGGTAAATCTCCGCGCCAGGCTTGCGCAGATGGCACACGGAGGAGAGCACCACACTGCCAAAATACGGGGCCAGCCGATCCTCCTCCAGCCAGTCGGGCACCTCGTGCTCGCCAATCAGGTTGGACACAATGCCCAGCTTGTATCCCCGCTCGTGCAAGGTTCGGATCACTTCTGCCCCGCCGTCCACCACCACACGCCGGCCTTTGGACTGGCGGTACTCAAAGGACAGCTCATGGCAGACCTGGGCAATGCGCTTCTGGTCATAGTCCGGCAGCAGCCACCGGCACCAGAGCTCCCGGTCGCCAGCCTCCTTGTTCTCTCCCAGGGCCCAGCGGCGATAGGACTCGTAGCGGTCTTCTACCAACTGATAGAAGTCCTCCACCTGCAGCGGTGCCCCCGCCAGCTCCGTCATCTTCCTGCGGGCATGGCGCATATAGGGCTCATCCTCCAGCGCAATCCGAAGGGTGCCGCCCAAGTCGAACAGGACGGCCCTGTACCTTTTTTCGTTCATCCTTCCTCCTTATCCGCAGACAGGCAGATGCTCTCTGGATCCGCTGCCCACTCGTCTTATGCACCGAATGCAAACGTTTTCGATTTTCTGTCTTTATTCTATGGTAGATTACTTTTCTCTGTCAAGGGGAGGAACCGCCAAAGACACTCCCCTGTTTTTGCCATTTTGACCAAAAGTCCAGAAATCGCAGTTTTATATTGACTTTTCTGACAAAACTCTATATATTTCAATGCAGAAGTGTACTTCTCTTTCTTGCGGGCGGAGTTGCGTCGCAGAATCGAAAACGTTTGCATTTTCGAGGACTTTTTGGTGGAAAAACCGGCTTTTGTCTGCCCTGTTCCAAGGCGCTGTCCCCCCTCCCGCAGTTTGAGCGTGACAGTCTGAATCATGGAAAGAAGGCATTTTATGGACGGATACCTGTTTGACCCCCACACTCACACGGCGGAAACCAGCAAGTGCGGCCACCTGCCGGCGGCGGAGGTGGTGGACCGCTATGTGCGCCATGGCTTCTCCGGACTGGTTGTGACGGACCATCTCCACCCGGAGTACCTCTCCCGGATTGACACAGACCACGATTGGAATAAGGTCATAGACCACTATCTCTCCGGCTACCGCGCCTCCAAACAGCGGGGCGACGAGGTGGGCTTCCAAGTGCTGCTCGGCGCGGAACTGCGATTTCCCGAAAATGACAACGACTACCTGGTGTACGGCATTGATGAGGCGTGGCTGCGATCCAACCCCTACGTTTGCTGCATGAGCGCCCGGGAGTTCTTCCAGAAATTCCATGACCAGGTGCTTATTATCCACGCCCACCCCTATCGGGACGGCAACACTACGGTGTTTGAGGACGCGATTCACGGTACGGAGATCATCAACGGCAATCCCCGGCACGACAACTACAATGACCGGGCTCTAGAGCTGGCCCGCCGCCATCCAGAATACTACCGCCTGGCGGGATCCGACACCCATCAGAGTGGGGACGAGGCCCGGGCCGGCGTGATCCTGCCAGAGAGGCCCGCCGACTCCTTTGCCTACAAGACCTTGATTGGGCAGCACCGTTTCCACCTCTGGAGCCCGGAGTTCCAGTCCTTTGTGGACACGGATGAGGAAATGCGGAAGGAGAAACAGAAATGAGCCAGTTTGACTCTCTGATCATCGGCGAGGTGGCACAGGACACCAATGTGGACTATGACGGCACCACCGTCCATGCCGTGGGCGGCGCCGTGTACTACTCCGGCTTCGCCGCCGCCAACACCGGCCACAAGACCGCGGTGCTCCCCAAGGCGGACACGGCCCAGGTGGACCTGGCCGCCGCCTTCGCCCCAGCCCCAAATGTGACCGTCTATCCCCTGCACAGCAGGACCTCCTTTGTCACAAAAAACGTCTACCACACCCCGGACCGGGAGCGGCGCACCTCCACCGTGGACAGCGTCATCGAACCATACCGCACCGAGGAGGTGCCGGATATCGATGCGGCGATCTGGCATCTGGCGGGCCTGGCAGCGGGCGACATTCCCAACGAGATGATCCCCTTTGCCGCCCGGCACGCCATGGTGGCCATCGACGTGCAAACCATGCTGCGCTGGGTGGAGAACGGCGGCATGGTCTATCACGACTGGGCAGAGAAAAAGGAGCTGCTGCCGTATGTCCGATTTCTCAAGACCGACGCGGCGGAGGCGGAGATTCTGACAGGTCTCACCGACCGGGCTGAGGCCGCCAGACAGCTTTACCAGTGGGGCGCCAAGGAGATTCTCATCACCCATAACACGGAGGTGCTGGTCTACGATGGTCGGGAGATCTACACATGCCCCATCCGGGCCAGAAACCTCTCCGGCCGGACCGGGCGGGGCGACACCACCTTTGCCGGCTACATCAATGAGCGGCTGACTGCTGACATCCCCACCGCCCTCCGCTTCGCCACCGCCTTAGTGTCCCTGAAGATGGAGACCCCCGGCCCCTTCACCGGCACCCGGGCGGATGTAGATGCCTATCTGAAGGAATTCTACTGAGCGCCATTTCCGTATCCATCTCCCGAAATCACCAAGACGGCTGCCAACCCGGCAGCCGTCTTTTTTTCGTTGATTCCCGCCTCCCCCGGAGGTGCGCCGGAATCAGAACTGTTTCAGTTATCTCCGATAGGATAGGGCGGGGGTGCGCGCTCCCGTTTTCACGGGTGTCCCCGCGGCCGGAGCCGCCGGCGGACGGTCAGTCGTCACGTGCCTCGTCCGCCGGCTTCTCCTGCGGGGGCTGCTGTTCCTTTTTCAGGGATTCCAGTCCCAGCCGGATCAATTCCACGGTCGCCTCCGAACGGGTCTGGAACCGGCGCTCAAAGCGGAAATCCTCGATCTGCTGAAACAGCTCATTGTCCACGGATACCGTGTAACGCGGTCTGTCTGTTGCCATCCTTATCACCTCTGGCCCTATTATACACGAGTGAACCACCGGTGTAAAGAGAGCCGCAGCCCCCTTGACTTCGGTTCAGTGAACCACTATAATAACTTTAATAGGTTCACCAATTCACTTAACCACTATATGGAAAGGAGCTGCGTACATGAACAGAGATCAAAAACGGTTTACCATCTCCGTGACGCCGGAGCTGGCGGCGGAACTGACCGCGGTAAAGCAGAGCAGCTACCCCGGCGTCCCCCGGGACGCGATGTTCCGGGACCTAATCATCCGGGGCCTTGCGGCGTGGGAGAAGCAGTCCGGCAAGAATAGCCAGCCCGTGTGACGGGTGGGGTGCCGGGCCCCATCGAAGCTCCTTCGGCTCTCCCGGCAAACGGCGGCAGACAGAAACAGACAGAAACACGGTGAAAGTCAGAGGCGGCAGGTACGCCCGGTGCGGGCACCCGTGGGCAGCTGCCCGCACCCGCCATCCCATGGAGACAGCAGAACAATTCTGGGCGTTCCTGACCGGGAGCGTCCAAAGCGGTGCAGGGTTCAGTCCGTATGTCATACGGTCGTAACCCGCCGTTCATCGCTCCCCCTGACCGGGAGGAGACGGAACGTGAGCAAAGTAACCATGAGACGGCCGGATGCCCGGGCCATGGCCCAGCTTCTGGCGGAGCAGACGCAGACGGCGGCGGGGCTGATCCTCCGCCTGGCCTGGCGGCAGGGGCTGACCCGGGAGGAGATCCAGCGCCTCACTTGGAACGATGTGGACTTTTCTGCCCATCAGCTCCGGCTGCCGGACCGGACCATCCCGCTGGAGACGGAGACCGAGGACTGCCTGCGCCGGCAGGCGGAGCGCCCCGACCCGCCTACTCCCTTCGTGGTGGTCTCGGACCGCCGCAGGCAGCAGATGCCGCCGGAGTCCATTTCCCGCCTGGCCAGAAAAACTCTGGACCGGGCGGGGCTGGGCGGCATCAGCCTGATGGATCTGCGGCACGACTTCATCATCCGCCATCTGGAATCCCACGACTGGCCCTATGTGGCCCGGATCAGCGGCATCGCCGTCCCCACTCTGTATGCCGTTTTCTCCGACTATCTGCCGGAGGGACGGCAGAAGGACTCCCTCCCTCGGCAGGAGGTGGACGGTTTTTTGATGTGGAAGCTGCTCCAGGCGGAGGGCAGCTCCCCGGTGGGGCTTGCCCTTTGGATGGGTTGGAAGCTGGGGATGCAGGTCCGGGAGATGACAGCCCTGACCTGGGACCAGGTGGATCTGGACCGGGGTCTGGTGCGGCTGCCGGACCGGGACCTGGCC
>ERZ773242.3751-NODE-3751-length-10502-cov-3.470949_pt1 | contig 10502 bp, 10 predicted proteins | sample MGYA00511077_ERZ773242 | MGnify/ENA primary metagenome ERZ773242 (study PRJEB29015, sample SAMEA2737754) | human gut metagenome | biome: human gut; feature: human-associated habitat; material: faeces | place: China | collected 2012 ... | reverse complement strand
CGTCCCGTTACTATTGTCTCATGCCTGTCCATGCGCGGTTAGGTTTGACGCTTACTCAAAAAGCGCCGATTCCATTCGGAAGCGGCGCTTTTGCTGTAAATGCAGGCATTGTGGTTTTTTATTGCTCGTCAAGGAGCGGGCGCAGGACGCTGTAATTCTCATAGCGGGTATCGCGGGAGCTGGTGAGGAAGAGCAGCTGCGAGGACGGATCGGTCAGCGCGTCGGCAAAGGCGGCGGCTGTGGATTCGACTGCGGCGGCATCCTCGTTCGCAACGGCAATGCGGTCGGCCTGCGCGGCGACAGCAGGATCGTCGGAGACGAAGTCCACGCGGATGCTGCTGCCCTCCAGCGCGGCGCGGATGCCCTCGGCGGCGTTCTGCACGGCGGTCTGGCGGGTGAGTCCTAGGTCGGACGACCAGTTGATGGCGTCGGACGACGGGAAATAGAACTGGTCAAAGAGTACCTCGTCGAAGCCGAGATCCTGAAGCTCCAGTGCGATGGAGGCAAGGAAGCTCTGCACCGAGGCGTCGGACGGGTCGAGCCAATAGCAGCGCTTTTCGTCCATCCAGAGTGCGCCGGAATAGAGGGCGAGCGCCTGATTCTGATGGGCGAAGGCATAGTTTGGCTCGGAGAAAGCTGGGACGCGGGCGATGACTGTAAGATCGGTGCGAGCGGTCAGCTCGCGGATCAGTGCCTCGACGGCGTCAATGTCGGCGGAAGTCGCGATCTGCGCGCCGGAGAGCTTGGAGCGGTAGTAGTAGTTGCCGAAAACGCTCTTGACGTCGATCATGACAGCGTCATAGTCGTTCGCGGCGTCCAGCGCGGCCCGCACGGCGTCAACCCCGTCGGAGAGCATGTTCGTGGTGATGTAATAGCCCTGAATTTTGCTGCGCTGCTGCGTCTGCGGCTCGTCTGGGGACTGCGACGCGATCAGTGTGGTGAAGGGAAAATCGTCCGGATTTTGCGTTTGCTTTGGGTCGCGGGTAGCAGAGAGGGTGCGGTCAAAGTCCAGATACGCCTCATCGTCGGAGTAGACCACATAGCGGCTGAGATACAAAAACCGGCAGAGCAAAAGCAGCGCGGCGGCCAGCAGAACGGCCAGCACAGTGAGCAGCACACGGCGCAGAGCGCGTTTGCTGCGGAAGGAAAAAATACGCAAGCGGACGCCCCCTTACCCGGCCAGCACCGCGGTGACGCGGCACCAATCCTCCTGCTGCTCAGTGGAGAGCACCTGAAGCCCGGCGGCTTCAAGCGCAGAGATGACTTCGGATAGGCGCGTGTTGAGGATGCCTGAGCAGATGAAGACGCTGTCCTCGCCGAGAAAATGCGGCACGACCGGCGCGAGCGGGATGATGACGTCGGCCACGATGTTGGCGAGCACGACATCATAATGCGCCTCGAGCTTTTCCATCATGGCGGTATCGCCGATGACGTCGCCGGTGAGCGCGGTGAAGCGGTCGGCAAAGATCTGGTTGATGGCGGCATTCTGCCGGGCGATGTCCTCGGCTTTGGGGTCGATGTCGACGCCGGTGGCGTGGCTGGCGCCGAGGAGGAGCGCCGTGATGGAGAGGATGCCGGAGCCGGAGCCGAGGTCGAGCACCTGCTCACCGCCCTGAATGGCGCGCTCCAGCTCGCGCATGCACATCTGCGTGGAGGCATGCGCGCCGGTGCCGAAGATCATGCCGGGGTCGAGCAGGACGACGACGCGGTTGTCCGGGTTTTCGGGGTTGAGCCATTCCGGCACGACAAGCAGCTTCTCGCCGATGGCGAGCGGCTTATAATACTGTTTCCAGTTGTTTTCCCAGTCTTCGTCGCGGACGTTGGCGAGCGCGACCTCAAGCGAGCCGAAGTCGACGGCGGGATAGTCGCGACGGAGGACGGCCAGATCGTCGCGAAGCGTGCTGATCTGCTCCGGCGCTGCGGCGCTGTCCTCCAAATAGAGGCGGATCTGGGAAAGACCCTGCATTTTCTGCTCGAGATCTTCGTCGACATAATCCCAGTACTGGTGGTTTTCTTCCAAAAACCGCTCGAAATCCTGCTGGTCGTCGATGATAAAGCTGTCGAATCCCAAAACGGTCAGCCGGTCGCAGACCAGGTCGATGGCGGCGGAGGTCGTTTTGATGGTTACTTCGATCCATTGCATAGATAACATGCCTCCTCATGGCATAGATAAATACATTTTACAGGAAAACAGCCGGAAAGACAAGGGGGAATTTTTCGCGTCTCGCGGAATGACAGAAAGCACCCCGCATTTGCAGAAGGGCAAATGCGGGGTTTGACATGATCCGCAAAGGCGGAATTGGGGAAAGCGAAGAACTCAATGCGCCCTGGCGCGCTTCGAGAAGTGAATGGCGAGTCCGATGGCGAAGCCAATGATCGCGGGGATGAGCCAGCCGAGGTTCTGGTCGAACAGCGGGAGGAAGCCCCTGGCGAGATCGACCGCCGCGTCGAGGTGCAGCGCGGAGCGGACGGCGGCGGGCAGCGTTTTCATAAAATCGAAGATGGCGGCGGCCCACGTGAAGATCATGACGGAGATATAGATGGCCCGGTCGTGGTGGAAGCGCTTGCAGATGAAAGCCAGCACGATCAGCGCAGTGGCGGGCGGGTAGATCAGCATGAGAACGGGGATGGAATATTCGATGATGGCGCTGAGGCCGACGTTCGACACCGCGAAGGAGAAAACCGTGAACAGGATGGCCCAGGCCTTGTAGCCGATCTTGCCGTGCGTCATCTTGGTAAATGCCTCCCCGCAGGACGTGACAAGACCGATGGAGGTCTTGAGGCAGGCAAAGGTGATGGTGATGGCAAGGATGATCTGACCGATGCCGCCAAAATAATGGCTCGCGATCTGCGTGAGGGCGATGCCGCCGTTTTCCGAGATCTCAAACAGGCCGCGCGACTGCGTGCCCATGAGGATCGTGAGGACATAGATGAGCGCCATGAGCAGGCCGGTCAGCGCGCCGGAGCCGAGCACGTCGCGCGCGACAGCGTCATCATCATCCACGCCCATGCGGCGGATGACGTCGATGACCACGATGCCGAAAGCGAGGCCCGCAATGGCGTCCATCGTGCCGTAGCCCTCGATGAAGGAGGCGAAGAAGGCGCTGGTTTTGGTCGCGTAGGCCTCCGTGGGGGCGACCGAGGCGACGGACGCGCCTGGATGAATGAGCGCTGCGATGACGAGGATCGCGAGGAAGATCAGAAAGATGGGGTTGATGATCTTGCCGATCCAAACCGTGATCTTGCCGGGCCGGAGCGAGAAGAACAGCACGAACGCGAAGAAAATCGCCGAGAAGATCAGCAGTGCGATGGACTGTGCGCCGTCAGACACCAGGGGCGAAAGACCGGTCGTGAACGAGACGGTCGCGCAGCGCGGGATCGCGAAGAGCGGGCCGATCGTCAGATAGAGCAGACAGGTGAAGAAAATGCCGTAACCCTTACTGACCTTGCTCGAAAGCTCCTGCAAACCGTCAGAGTGCGTGACACCGATGGCGGCCACGCCGAAGATGGGGATACCGACGGCGGTGACAATGAAGCCGATGATCGCGGGGATGACATTGCTGCCGGCCATCTGGCCGAGATGTACGGGGAAGATGAGGTTGCCGGCGCCGAAGAACATGCCGAACAATGTCCCGGCCACAAGAATCTTTTGCTTCGAGGTCAATTTTTTCACAGTCATGGAAAACAGCTCCTTTTGGGCAACGTCACAGATCGCCGCCGTATCGTATGACATGATTTTACTGGAAGGACTTGAAAAAGTAAAACGCATGATTATAATAGATATATGACAAACTCTCATGGAAAACCTTGAAGCGGAAAGAAGGCGCACGGCTTGGATAGCAAGAAACTTGAAATTTTAATGACTGCCGTGGATCTCGGGAGCTTTTCGAAGGCGTCGGAGGTCGTGGGCTATACGCAGTCGGGGCTGACGCATCTGGTCGACAGTCTCGAGCGCGAGATCGGCCTGCGCCTCGTTCGGCGCGACCGGAGCGGCGTCTCGCTTACGCGCGAGGGCGAGGCATTGATGCCGAGCATCCGCGAATTTCTGCGGGAGAACGCAAAGCTCGAGAACCAGATCGCGGCCATCACCGAGAAAAAGTCGGAGACGATTCGCGTTGCGGCCTACGCGAGCATCGCGATGCACTGGATGCCGGAAATTTTATATCGGTTCCGCCGCGTCTGCCCGGATATCGACGTCGATCTGCGGATGGTCGACCACGAGCTGGAGCCGTTTGAGCTGCTGGAAAAATGGGAGACGGACGTCATCTTTGCCGCACGGCAGCCCGGCTTCGCTTGCGACTGGACGCCGCTCTGGAACGACCCGATGTGCGCCATCCTGCCGCAGGACTATCCGCTCGCGGGTGACGAGTTCCCGATCGAAGAGTTCACAGACAAGGAATTTCTGATGCCATACGGCCGGTTCGACCTCGATGCGCGGGCCGTCTTTGAGCAGAATGGCGTCGAGCCGCGCATCCGCCCGTGCTATGTTGACGACGAGACGGTCATCCGCATGGTGGGCAAGGGGCTGGGCCTCTCGATGATGGCGGAAATGATGATCCGCGGCCAGCTGGACGGCGTGCGCGTGCTGCCCATCCGTCCCGCAGCGGGCCGCGAGCTTGGGATGGGGCTGCATCCGCGCGAGGCGCTGTCAGAGGGGATCGCCCGGCTGCGCAGCTGCGTGCTGGAATTCATCGAGGACGCGGCGAGGGCGCGCGCAAAGAAATAGAGATGGAGAAGAGAAGATGAGAAAAGGAACGTGGCGCGATCTCCGGCCGGAGATCGCGCTGGTCTGGCGGCTGAGCCTGCCCGCCATTCTGACGCAGATCACGACGATCGTGATGCAGTATATCGACTCGGCCATGGTCGGTGCGCGCGGCGCGAACGCCTCGGCGGCGATCGGCCTGGTGGCGAGCAGCACTTGGCTGTTCGGCGGCTTGACTTCGGCGGTGGCCGCCGGGTTTTATGTGCAGGTGGCGCATCAGATCGGGGCAGAAAACGATGCAGAAGCAAGAAATGTGGTGCGGCACGGACTGCTGACCGCGCTGGTGCTGTCCGGGCTGCTGGCGCTGGGCGGTGCACTGCTGAGCAAACCGCTGCCGGGGCTGCTCGGCGGCGGGGCGGAGCTGCATAAGGACGCGGCGGCGTATTTTCTGGTGTTTGCGCTGGCGCTGCCGTTCCAGCAGCTCAATGCGCTCTGCTCCGGCTTTTTGCAGTGCAGCGGCGACATGGTCACGCCGAGCATCCTGAACGCCGTGATGTGCGCGCTGGATGTGGCGTTCAATGCGCTGTTCATCCCGCACTATGGCGTGCTCGGCGCGGGGCTGGGAACGGGGCTGGCCTGTGCGGTGATCAGCCTCGTGATGGCGTGGCGCTGCTGCTTCTGCAACGCGGCGCTGCGGTTGAGGCGGAAGGAAACAGGCCGGTTTGAGAGCGAGATCCTGCGGAAGGCGCTGAAGATCGGACTCCCGGTGGCGGTGCAGGAGGCGGCGATGTGCGGCGCACAGGTCGCCGCGACGACGATCATCGCGCCGCTCGGCGCGGTCGCGATTGCGGCCCATTCGTTTGCGGTCACGGCGGAGAGCCTCTGCTATATGCCGGGCTACGGCATCGGCGCGGCGGCGACGACGCTCGTGGGCCGAAACATCGGCGCAGGAAAGCACGCAGAGGCGAAACGCTGCGGCAATATCTGCACGGCGATGGGCGGCGTGTTCATGGGCGTGACGGGCGCGGTGATGATGCTGATCTGTCCGCTGGTGTTCCGGATGCTGACACCGGACGCGGAGGTGCGGACGCTGGCGGCGCAGGTGCTGCGCATCGGACTGCTTGCGGAACCGCTCTACGGCGTGTCGATTGTGGCGGCGGGCGCTCTGCGCGGCGCGGGCGATACGCTGGTGCCAAGTTTGATGAATCTGGCGAGCATCTGGGGTGTCCGGCTGGGGCTGGCGCTCGTGCTGACGCTGCGCTTTGGGCTGCGGGGCATGTGGACGGCGATGGCCGTGGAGCTCTGTGTGCGCGGACTGTTGATGCTGCTCCGCCAGCGGACAACGAAATATTATGAACATTCCGTTGTACAGACGGGTGAAGCTGCACCAATCTGTGAAGAAGCATAAAATACAGCGTGTCGAAAAAGCCTTTTCGCCCCGCTGCTGTCCAGTTTTCTGAACTTGAAAAAGTTCAGAAAACTGCTTGATTGAACGCGAAGGGGACTCTTTGTCCCCTTCACTCTTCCCCTGCGGCTCATTCGCAGAACGGTGTATCATAGTTTTTCGACAGTCTCATCCCCTCTCTTCTCTGTTGAAAAGAGAGGGGATTTCGTGTCATTCGGTGTAAAACCGCACGGAAAAATCGAAAAACTGCCGTGCGGCGGGACTGAGGAAATCGTGCCGCCGGGTGACAATGTAGAACGAGCGGGCGGCATCGGCAAGCGGGAAGAGGAGCAGGTCGCCGCGGTCGCGCTCCCGCGCGACGGAGACGGCCGAGACGATGGCGAGGCCAAGTCCGGCGGCGACAAGATTTTTGATGCTCTCCTGATCGTTCAGCCGTGCGGCAACATGGAGCGCGTCCGGCTCCAATCCGGCGGCGCGGAGAAAATCATCGGCGGAGCGCTGGCTGCCGCTGCCCTCCTCGCGGAGCAGGAGCGGGTACGACTGCAAAAGCGCGGCAAGCGGCACATGCTGTGCCATGGCGGCAGAGAACTCCGGCGTGTTCGGCGCGATGAGCACCATGGCATCCTGATAGAAGGGCGTGAAGACCAAGTCTTCGTCCGGCGCGGCCATGCCGGTGAGGCCAAGGTCGAACCGGCCGGTGCGCAGCGCGCGGAGCACGCCGGAGCTGTCGCTCTGGTGGATGTCGAAGGTGATGTCCGGGTGCAGAACGCTGAAGCGGGCCAGAAGATCGGGCAGGAGATAGGCCGAGGGGATGGTGGACACTCCGAGGGAAACGACGTGCTCGCCCTGCCGCCAGCCGGCGAGCAGACGATCCTGAAGCGAGAGGACTTGTACGGCATAGTCGTACAGCTCACGGCCATGCGGCGTGATGGAAAGGGATTTCGTGGTGCGGAGGAAGAGGCGCTGTTGCAGCTCCTCCTCCAGCTGGCGGATGTGGGCTGAGATGGTGGGCTGCGAGGTATAGAGCTGGGCAGCGGCCTGTGTGAACGAGCCGCAGTCAGCCACGGCGACGAAGGAACGGAGCTGCTTAAAGTCCATGGTGCGCCTCCTTCGTTAAGATATCGAGCGCGGCGAGGGCTGCATCCACATCGGCTTCCGTATTGAAAAAGCCGAAGGAAAAGCGGATGGAGCCGGTGGGGAAGGAGCCGAGCGTCTGGTGCGCGGCGGGTGCGCAGTGGAGGCCGACTCGGGTCTGGATGCCGAAGCGGTCGTCCAGCGCAAAGGCGATGTCGGCAAGGTCGCGGCCCGGCGTCTGGATGGAGACGACGCCCGCGCGGCCCTCTATGCCGGGGAGGCCAAGCAATTTGACACGTTCAGCCGCGCAGAGCGGCGCGAGGCCCGAGAGGAAACGCTCTGTCAGGGCAAGTTCGTGTGCGCGGATCGTATCCAGGCCGGTATCCGCAAGGAAGCCGAGCGCGGCGTGAAGCCCGGCGATGCCGGGGAGATTCATCGTTCCGGCCTCGAAGCGGTCGGGCAGGAAGTCCGGCATGAATTCGGTATGGCTGAGGCTGCCGGTGCCGCCCGCGATCAGCGGCGTCAGCTCGGCGGCAAGATCTTCACGGAGGGCGAAGCCGCCGATGCCCTGCGGGCCGAGCAGACCTTTGTGGCCGGTAAAGGCGAGGGCGTCGATGTACATGGCTTCCATATCGATGGGGAAAACGCCGGCGGTCTGCGCGCTGTCGACAAAGAAGCGGAGGCCGTGTTCCTGACAAAACGCGCCGACGGCGGCGATGGGCAGGAGCGTCCCGCAGACGTTGCTCGCATGGCTCATGACGACGAGGCGGGTATTTGGCTGCAAAAGGCCCGCCATGGCCTCGAAAATCAATGTGCCGTCCGAGCGGCAGGGCACGCGGGAGAACGAGACGCCCTGTGCCTCGAGCTGCCGGAGCGGGCGCATGACGGCGTTGTGCTCCATCGACGAGACGAGCACATGGTCGCCCGGACGGAGGAGGCCCTTGAGCAGAACATTGAGGCTCTCGGTGACGTTTTTCGTGAAGCAGACGCATTTGCAGTCCGGTGCGCGGAAGAGGGCGGCGAGGCGTTCGCGCGTGGAGAAGACGAGATCCTCTGCCGCGTAGGCCGCGCGATAGCCGCCGCGCGAAACATTGACGCCGCAGTCGGTCAGATAGCGGGCGATGGCCTCCACCACGGCGGGCGGCTTTGGAAATGTGGTGCTGGAATTGTCGAGATAGATGGGCATTGTGCTCCCTCCACCGAATGAATTTATTTTATTTTAACATAGACTTATCCAAATATCAAATTGATCAGACTTTTTCGGGGATGCCGAACATTGATCAGATTTTGTGATAAGTGGAAAGACCTTATCCAGTTTTGCGATTAGACTTTTGCGAGGGGATATTTTACAATACAGACAGCGATATTCTCGAAAAGAGAGAACGAGAAACAGCGAGAAAAAGGAGTAGAAAAGATATGACGTTGAAACATGAAAAGCGGAATATGATCTTCGCTGGTCTGATCATCGGCGTGATCGCGTCGCTGCTGGTGCTGTTCGGGAACCCGAAGAACATGGGCTTCTGCATCGCGTGCTTCCTGCGTGACACGGCGGGCGGCCTTGGACTCCATTCGGCGGCAGCCGTGCAGTACATCCGGCCGGAGATCATCGGTCTGGTGCTCGGCAGCTTTATTATGGCGATCAGCCACAAGGAATTCTCCGCCCGCGGCGGCAGCGCGCCGGTGACGCGCTTCGTGCTGGGCATGTTTGTAATGGTGGGCTGTTTGATGTTCCTCGGCTGCCCGTTCCGCATGATCCTGAGACTTGCGGGCGGCGACCTCAATGCGCTGCTGGGCCTGGCCGGCTTTGTGTGCGGCATCCTCGCGGGCGTGTTCTTCCTGAACAAGGGCTACACGCTCAAGCGGAGTCATGATCTGGCAAAGCCGGAGGGCGGCGTGTTCGTCATCCTGACGCTGGTGGTCTTCGCGCTGCTGCTGCTCGCCCCGGCGTTCATCCACTTCAGCGAAGCGGGCGCAGGCCCCGGCGCGCTGCATGCGCCGATCCTCATCAGCCTGGCGGCTGGTCTCATCGTCGGTGCGCTGGCGCAGCGGACGCGGCTCTGCATGGTCGGCGGTGTGCGCGACCTCGTGCTCTTCAAGGAGACCAAGCTGATCCTCGGCTTCGCGGCGATCCTCGTTGGTGCGCTGGTCTGCAACCTCATCCTCACCGGGGCGACCGATGCAAGCTATTTCCATCTCGGCACCGCGGAGCAGCCCGTGGCGCACACGGACGGCCTGTGGAACTTCCTCGGCATGCTGCTCGTTGGTTTTGCTTGTGTGCTGCTGGGCGGATGCCCGCTGCGGCAGCTGATCCTCGCGGGCGAGGGCAACAGCGACAGCGCCATCACGGTGCTCGGCCTGCTGGCCGGTGCGGCGTTCTGCCACAACTTCGGCCTCGCGTCCTCCGGCAACGGCCCGACGGACAATGGCAAGATTGCGGTGGTCGTGGGCATCGCCGCCGTGGCGGTGATCGCGTGTGTGAATACGTTCCGAAAGGAGAGTAAATAAGATGACGACAGTTGACGCAAGAGGCTATTCCTGCCCGGAGCCTGTGATCATGACGCGCAAGGCGCTGATGAGCAAGGAAGCAGAATATGCTATTATGGTAGACAACACGGCGTCCCGCGAGAATGTGACCCGGTACGCGGAGCATCAGGGCTACAAGGTCGCGGTTGCGGAGGCGGACGGCGTGTATACGCTGACGCTGAAGAAGTAAGATGACCTATATTGCAACCTTTTTCTCCCACTTCGGTGCAACGCGCTATGAGCGGCTCTGCCGCGCGGCGGGCATTGCGGCGCGGACGATGCCCGTGCCGCGGAGCCTGTCCAGCTCGTGCGGAACGTGCGTCCGCTGCGAGGGCAGTTTCCTGACGCCGGAGGGCGTCTGCGCCGAGGAGATCGAGCGGATCGTCCGCGTGGAGGAAACGGGATTCTGCGAGGTATACCCGAAGGAGGATGGACATGGAGACTGATGTCAAGCTCACGAAGCTGGCCTCCTGCGCCGGGTGCGGCGCGAAGGTGGGCGCTGGGACGCTGAGCCGGATGCTCGAGGGCTTCCGCACGCACAGCGACCCGAGGCTTCTCGTCGGCTACGATAAGAGCGACGACGCGAGCGTCTACAAGATCACGGACGACGTTGCCATCGTACAGACGACGGACTTCTTCCCGCCGATCGTCGACGATCCGTTCCTCTACGGGCAGATCGCGGCGACGAACGCGCTGAGCGACGTGTATGCGATGGGCGGCGAGCCGAAGTTGGCGCTGAACATCATGTGTCTGGCGGACAAGATGGATGACCACACCGTGCGCGAGATTCTGCGCGGC
>ERZ773242.3749-NODE-3749-length-10506-cov-3.705387_pt1 | contig 10506 bp, 12 predicted proteins | sample MGYA00511077_ERZ773242 | MGnify/ENA primary metagenome ERZ773242 (study PRJEB29015, sample SAMEA2737754) | human gut metagenome | biome: human gut; feature: human-associated habitat; material: faeces | place: China | collected 2012 ... | reverse complement strand
TTAAAGAAAGAGGGCTGCGCCCTAACGGTTATTTTCCGTTAATGCGACAGCCCCAATTCAACCATGTTTATGCATCCTGCAATTATCCGCAGGACAGGTATATTCCAATGCCTGCGCGCTGTCGGACATCCCTGCGGTCGTCGGGTCCTGCACGATGCCCAGCGTAACGAGCAGATTCACAGCGATACCGATCAGCTGAACGGTCGTATCCTCGCCGATCGCCGGTACGATATCCGCAAGTCCGAGGATCTGATAAACAAATGCTGCGAGAGTTCCCAAGAACGCCAGCAGCCAGGTTTTATTCTTCAGTCTTACTTTCCAGTTGATTTTCATCCGGCTCTCCCCCCTCTAAAGTGTAAACGGCAGATTCTTTTGCCTGCCGGAGCGCGTGTCCCAATGATAAAACACCTTGGAGTATGAGATGCTGCTGCCGAGATGGATGCCCCACGTATAGAGTCCTGCTTCTCCAACAACGCCATGCGTCTCGCAGATCTCCTTCCATTTTTTCGCGTAACGGATAAAATCTTTTGCGCTGACGCCCGGATTGCTCCAATCCGCCGCGCAGCCGCGCAGATGAGAGGACTTCGCGTTCCCGCCGATTTTTTTGTTATAGGCAGCAGTGCGGAACCACGAATTGATCTGCATCGGTTTTCCGAGCCACTGCCGGAATTCCTCCATGCACTGTGCCTGCAGGATGGCGGCTGCCGTCAGCTTGACTGTTCCGGTCTGATTTTTGCCATACTCTGCAAAGGTAAAATGCTTCGTCAGGTTGGTGCCGGAAACTTTGATCTTTGCCATCGTAACGCCCCTTTCCCTGATTTTGGGTAAAATACGAAGCCGCAGGCTTCCCTGTGCATCGATATTTCTCCCATGATCAGAATATGCGCACCCGGCAGCTGCGGTGCCCCGGTTCGTCTTTTTTCGCGCATCGTTCGCACGCAAAAACCCATCCCGCGCGTTTTGCGCATAAGGATGGGTCTGATTATATTTTGCCGTAAGTCAGATTTTTGCAGCAGGCATGCAGCGGAGCTGCCTATTTCATCGCTTCCTCGATCGCGACTGCCACCGCGACGGTCGCGCCGACCATCGGGTTGTTGCCCATGCCGACATAGCCCATCATGGCAACGTGTGCCGGAACAGAGGACGAGCCTGCAAACTGCGCGTCAGAGTGCATACGACCCATGGTGTCGGTCATGCCGTAGGAGGCAGGGCCTGCTGCCATATTGTCCGGATGCAGCGTTCTGCCTGTACCGCCGCCACTGGCAACGGAGAAATATTTCTTGCCCTGTTCGATACATTCCTTTTTGTATGTGCCTGCGACCGGATGCTGGAAACGGGTCGGGTTCGTGGAATTGCCGGTAATGGAAACATCCACGCCCTCCTTGTGCATGATGGCAACACCCTCGCGCACATCGTCCGCACCGTAGCAGCGTACTTCCGCACGTTCTCCCTTAGAGTACGGGATCTCACGCACAATCGCAAGCGCACCGGTATAGTAATCGAACTGTGTCTGCACATAGGTGAAACCATTGATCCGGGAAATAATCTGTGCTGCATCTTTGCCTAAACCGTTCAGAATGACACGCAAAGGTTTCTTCCGTACTTTGTTTGCAGATTTCGCGATACCGATTGCGCCCTCCGCGGCTGCAAACGACTCATGACCCGCCAGAAACGCGAAGCATTCGGTTTCCTCACTGAGCAGCATCGCCGCCAGATTGCCGTGTCCGAGACCGACCTTGCGGTCCTCTGCCACAGAACCCGGCAGGCAGAACGCCTGCAGCCCCTCGCCGATAGCTTTCGCCGCCTCATTTGCCTTGCTGCAGCCTTTTTGGATGGCGATCGCAGCGCCCGCGACATAAGCCCAGCATACATCCTCGAAGCAGATCGGCTGGATCTCCCGGGCAATCTTGTACGGATCGATGCCCTTCTCCTTGCAGAGCTTCTCCGCGTCTTCGAGGGAAGCGATGCCGTAGGCTGCAAGGGCCTTGTTGATTTTTTCTATCTTTCTGTCGTAATTTTCAAATGTAATCATCCTCGCGCCTCCTACTCCTGTCTCGGGTCGATCTTTTTGACCGCCTCGTCGAATCTGCCGTACTTGCCGCTTGCTTTCTCGACAGCTTCACGCGCGTCAGTACCGGCTTTGATGGCATCCATCATTTTACCCATATTGACATATTTGTAGCCGATGATATTTCCCTCTTCATCGAGTCCGACTTCGGTGATGTAGCCCTCTGCAAGCTCCAGATAGCGCGGACCCTTGGCCTTGGTGGAGTAAATGGTGCCTACCTGACTTCTGGTACCCTTGCCGAGATCCTCCAGTCCGGCGCCGATTGCCAGACCGCCCTCCGAGAACGCGGACTGACTCCTGCCGTAAACGATCTGCAGGAACAGCTCGCGCATCGCCGTATTGATCGCGTCGCACACAAGGTCGGTGTTCAGCGCCTCCAGCAGCGTCTTACCGATGAGGATCTCTCCTGCCATTGCCGCAGAATGCGTCATGCCAGAGCAGCCGATCGTCTCTACCAGCGCCTCTTCGATGATGCCGTCCTTGATGTTCAGCGTCAGCTTACAGGCGCCCTGCTGCGGTGCGCACCAGCCGATGCCATGCGTTAGCCCCGAAATATCCTTGATCTCCTTGACCTGCGTCCACTTTCCCTCCTGCGGGATCGGCGCCGGTCCGTGATAAGCGCCCTTGTTGACCGGGCACATGTGCTCCACTTCTTTTGTATAAATCATGATATCCTCCTGTCAGGTTAACCCGCGCAGCCTGCTGTCACGCATCGGCGTGTATGCGGCCGCACAGAATTGCATAACAAATTATATGCATGCTTTCATGCATTCCTATGTTACCATGTTTCCGCTAGGATTGCAATGGGCGAGCTCTTTTCTGTTTGAACTTTGTTCAAAAATATGATACGATAGCGGGGACGCAAAAGAAGGAGAAGTTCTTATGAAATTGATTATGGAGTTTATGAACAATTTTATCGATACAGTGAGCGGTGTTTTGTATCAGCCATGGTGTGTGCCGCTGCTCCTGCTTGCCGGCGGGATCATTCTCACCATTCGTTCAAAATTGATGCAAACCCGTCTTTTTACAGAATGTTTTAAGGTCATAACCGAAAAGCCTACAACGAAAGGCGGTATTTCCTCTTTCGGCGCCTTGATGGTTTCAACAGCCTCCCGCGTCGGTACCGGCAACATCATCGGTGTTGCGACCGCGATCTGTGCGGGCGGGGCGGGCGCTGTATTCTGGATGTGGATCACCGCGATCATCGGCGGTGCATCTGCTTTCGTGGAATCTACGTTGGCTCAGATCTACAAGAAAAGAAATGCGGATGGGACGAGCTACGGCGGTCCTGCCTTCTATATGAGATATGCGCTCGGTCAAAGATGGCTCGGCGTACTTTTCTCATGCCTGATCATCCTCACCTATGCCGTAGGATACAACATGCTTGCCGCCTATAATCTGCAGGATACTTTCTCTGTATTCGGCTTCTACACCAAAGGCACCACACCAATGATCATCGGCGCGATCCTTGCGGTATTATTCGGTGTCATTGTCATCGGCGGTGCGAAAAGACTGACGAAATCGACCGAGATCATGGTTCCGTTTATGGGTATCCTTTATGTGCTCGTTTCGCTGGTCGTTTTGGTTTTAAACGCAGACCGTTTAGATGAAATGTTCGCGATGATCTTTGAAAGCGCATTCGACTTCAAGGCGATCTTCGGCGGCTTCACAGGCTCCTGCATGATGCACGGCATCAAGAGAGGCTTGTACTCCAACGAAGCAGGTATGGGTTCCTCTCCGAACGCGGCAGCGACTGCCGATGTTTCCCATCCTGCAAAGCAGGGGCTGGTTCAGATGCTCTCTGTTTTCATCGACACCTTGCTGATCTGTACCGCGACTGCATTTATGTGCCTGTCCTCCGGCGCTTCTTTTGGTCCGGAGATCGGCGGCGCGGCCTATGTGCAGACCTCCATGGCAGAAAACCTCGGCGCATTCGGCCCAGTCTTCCTGTCCGCAGCCATGTCGCTTTTCGCATTCACGACCCTGATCGGGAATTATTCCTATTGCGAAGGCTGTCTGCGATTTATCTTGAACAGAGCGGTCAGCAGGGGTGGTATTCTGGCGTTCAGAAGCTTGGCGACACTCCTCGTATTTGTCGGTGCGATCGCAAATGCGGGGACGGTTTGGAACCTCGCGGACATGACACAAGGTCTGATGGTACTCGTCAATCTCCCTGTCATTCTCATTCTTGCAAAACCCGCCTTCCTCTGTTTAGAGGACTACTGCAAACAGAAAAAAGACGGCAAAAATCCGGTATTCATTGCGAAAGACGCAGGCATTGACGCAGATCTGGATTTTTGGAAATAGTTTCACACATATTTTCGCATATATTTGAGTGCATTCTTTTCGAGGCGGCTGACCTGCGCCTGACTGATCGCGATCTCCTTGGCAACCTCCATCTGCGTTTTGCCTTCAAAGAAACGCATGTTGAGGATATGGCGTTCACGCGGGGTCAGCTTTTTCATTGCTTCCGAGAGCGACAGATTTTCGATCCAGTGCAGATCGGTATTTTTCGTATCCTGTACCTGATCCATCACATACAGCGCGTCGCCGTCATCGTGAAAAACCGGCTCAAACAGCGAGACCGGCTCCTGAATGGATTCCAGTGCCAGCACAATGTCCTCCCGGTCGATCTCCATAGCCTTGGCGATCTCCTCCACGCTCGGCTCCCGCTGCAGCTGATTGGAGAGTAGCTCCTTGGTCTGCAGCGCCTTGTACGCAAGATCCCGCATCGAGCGCGAAACGCGGATTGCATTGTTGTCTCTGAGATAGCGGCGGATCTCGCCGATGATCATCGGCACCGCATAGGTCGAAAACTTCACGCCATGGCTCAGATCGAAATTGTCGAGCGCCTTGATCAGACCGATACAGCCCACCTGAAACAGATCGTCCGGATTTTCGCCGCGGTTGGAAAATCGCTGGATTACACTGAGCACCAGTCTGAGATTCCCCTTGATGAATTCATCGCGGACTGCCTGATCGCCCGCCTGAATTTTTTCGATCATCTGCATCATTTCCGCCTCTTTGTAGAGAGGCAGCTTCGCGGTATTCACACCGCATATCTCTACCTTGTTCACCATAGTCACACCAGTCCTCATTCGTAATTTGATGCAGGAAAATTTTCTCGCGCCGATTGGAAAATCCCACGTGTAAGCGATCTCCTGCATATGTAACGTATAAGATTGTTATGTACGATGGTGCAGGGCTTCATACCTGCCAATTATCGGCTTTCCCTCACCCCAGCTTGCGCATTTCCCGCTGCAGCCTTGTGATGATGCGCTTTTCGAGACGCGAAATATAGGACTGCGAGATCCCCAGCTTGTCGGCGACCTCCTTCTGTGTCATTTCTTTTCCGTTTTTAAGACCGAACCGCATCTCCATCAGCTCCCGCTCACGCGGCGTGAGCTTCTCCATGGCGCTGTACAAAAGACTGCGGTTGACCTCCTCCTCCAGATGCTGCGAGACAATGTCGTTCTCAGTCCCCAGAATATCGCTGAGCAGCAGCTCATTGCCGTCCCAGTCCACGTTCAGCGGTTCATCGAGGCTCACCTCGCTCTTGCGCTTCGTGCTGCGCCGCAGATACATCAAAATCTCGTTCTCGATGCAGCGCGACGCATAGGTTGCCAGTTTGATATTTTTGTCTACCTTGAAGGTGTTCACCGCTTTGATCAGCCCGATCGTGCCGATCGAGATCAGATCCTCCACATTGATGCCCGCGTTCTCGAATTTTTTGGCAATGTACACGACCAGCCGCAGATTATGCTCGATCAGCATGCTTCGTGCCTCGTCGCTGCCCGCCGCATAGGCCGCAAGGCATCTGCGTTCTTCCTCGCTGTCCAGCGGTTCCGGCAGCACATCACTGCCGCCGATGTAGTAAATTCCCCTCGCCCGGCGCAGCAGCCTGCGCATCCTGATTTTTTCGCAAGTCTCACTGATTTTCCGAGAAAGTCTCTGCAGTAAGCTCTGTGGTTTATCCAAATCTTTTCTGTCTGCCGCACTTTCATCTGTAGTCATCCTATTTGTCTTATCTGAAACCTCATGCCCCTGCGGCATGTGTCTGAAGAATCTCATCATGAATCACCTCTCTGTTCACCAGCGCCTCGACATCGCCGAAATCTCCGTCATAAAATGCCAGTACGCTTGCCTGCAGGTTTCGATTTTGAAACATAATTTCGTCCGCACGCAAGCCCTCCAGGACTCCGGTCGTTGTACCGACTGCCCGATAGGGAACGGCAGCAAAGCGGTTGGCATACTGTGATGCTGCAACGGACCCCGCGATACCCAATTTTTTCTTAGCCTTGCGGTCGAGCAGGATTACCGGACTGCCGCTCAGCGGCTCCCGCAGGCAATTTGCGGTATCGATGGCCGCGTGTAGGCGATAAGTACGACCGCCCTCCTGCATCTGCACCTGCAGCTCGCCCTCCGTCCATTGGGAAAGGCGCAGCAGACGAATCAGTCTGACGAACCACCACGCAAGTCCAAATGCCAGTATGCCCCAGCACAAAAGCTGTAAATAGGTCACAGCCTCTATGTAAATACTGCCGTTTCCGCTGACTGCCGGAATCTGCCGCCACAAAAGGAACGCCATGGCAGCGCCGCCCGACAGCAGGGTCAGTCCCAAAAAGACCACGCCTTTTTTGAGAAACAGCAGCAGGCTGTTCGCCCCAAAAGCCAGATAGGGAATCAGCAGCGCTGCGAGGATTCTGACAGCAAAGCCGCCGATGGCATGCAGCACAGGAAGCCAAGGTGCCATGCCGCCTGTGTCCCCCGCCGCTGCCTGTAATCCCTGCGCAGCGGCCCCAATCGGCGGCACCAAAAGCAGGAATCCGCTCACGCCGCACAGCAGTGCGGCACACAAGAACCTCCCCTTGCGTATGCGTTCTCCCAGAAGCTTCCCTGTCAGAAGCAGCAGCAGTACGCCGCTTATCAAGTTTTCCAAAAACAGGTATTCCCCATAAATCACCATGTTCCCGACCTCACCTGCTTATCATAACGCATGCCTGCCGCGCATCCTGTCGAAAGCCGTCACCCGCGGCAAATTTTTTATGCTGCAGGAAATACCGCCGGGCAATATTTCCCGCATTAAAGGCAAAAGTGTGCAAAGGATTCTATCATTCCTTTGCACACTTTTGTCGTGTCCTCTTCATCCTGTCAATTTCGTCCGCAGTGCCAGCGCTATAGATTTTCACGGTGCTTGCGTTTCCAATCCTTGATCTGCGCCAGACGCTCTTTGAACCGCGCCTCCAGTCCCTGGTCCGTCGGGCGGTAGTATTCCCGGTCAACTAAAGAATCCGGCAAACACTGCATGGCAGTCATTTTTTCCTTGGTATCATGCGCGTACTGATAACCCTTGCCGTAATCGAGCTCCTTCATCAGCTTCGTCGGCGCGTTGCGAAGCACGAGCGGTACCGGCTCCGCGAGCTGCGCGATTGCGTCCTCCCGCGCCGCGAAATATGCCACCTCCATGGCATTCGACTTCGGCACCATCGCCATGTAGGTCACCGCCTGTGTCAGATTCACAGAACACTCCGGCATACCGATAAAATGGCAGGCCTGATAAGCTGCCACCGCGATCTCCAGCGCCCGCGGGTCCGCCAGTCCGATATCCTCACTGGCAAAGCGCACCACGCGCCGCGCGACATACAGCGGATCCTCTCCAGCCTCCAGCATACGCGCCAGCCAGTACACCGCGGCATCCGGATCAGAGTTTCGCATCGACTTGTGGAGTGCCGAGATCAGGTTGTAATGCTCTTCACCTTTCTTATCGTATAATAACGATTTTTTGGAGGTACACTGTTCCAACGTCTCCGGTGTTACCACCGTTACCTCCTGCACGACTTCTTGTCCGTTCTCTCGCTTTTTTTCCTGCACGAAATCGCCGTTCAGGACTGCCATCTCCAGCGTCGAAAGCGCCATCCGCGCGTCACCGTTCGCAAAGCTTGCAATCATCGTCAGCGCATCGTCCTCCATGCGAATGTTCTGTCCGCCGAACCCCCGCGGGTCCGTCAGCGCCCGGCTCAAAAGCGCGACCAGATCCTCAGTCTTTAATCCCTGCAGGACAAATACCTTGCAGCGAGAAAGCAATGCGCCGTTGACCTCGAAAGACGGGTTCTCAGTCGTCGCGCCGATCAGAATGATACTGCCCTTTTCCACAAACGGCAGGAAGGCGTCCTGCTGTGCCTTGTTGAAGCGGTGGATCTCGTCGACAAAAACAATCGTTTTTTCTCCAAATCGCCGATTATTCTCCGCACGCTGCATGACCGTCTTGATCTCCTTAATCCCGCTGGTTACCGCCGAAAAGTCGATGAAGGTCGCTTTCGTGCGGTTGGCGATAATGCGCGCTAGCGTGGTCTTGCCGACGCCCGGCGGTCCCCAAAAAATCATGGATGAGATATGGTCGCTCTCGATCAGTCTGCGCAGCACCTTGCCCTCGCCGATCAAATGCTTCTGTCCGACAAATTCCTCCAAGCGCTCTGGTCTGAGGCGGGACGCCAGCGGCTGCGCTGTTCTATTATCAAACATGGTTGTCTGTTCCATTGTAACCTCCGTAACTGTGACAAAAGTATTATATCAAAATATCTTGCTGCCTGCAAGCGCCCGGCGCGTCCGGTCTGTACTGCAGGATTGCGGCAGACTGCCCTCTTTGTGCATTGCATTTTTGCGTATCTGCGGGTATAATATTCTTATATAGCGGTTGCCAAACCGCAAACGACGGCGGCGCTGCCGGAAATCGGCGCAAGCCCGGCGCGGCCCATAGAAAGGAAAACAAAAATGAAAGAATCCAATATGATGAAATTCGTTACCTCGTTTATTTATGTTCTCTTCGGTCTGGCGCTCATGCTCTGGCCGCAGACAGTCGAGGACATCATCTGCACCATGCTGGCAGTCTGCGTTATCGTGTTCGGCGTGCTGAAGCTGATCGGCTACAGCGTGACCAAGGTGGAAAGCCGCATCATGGATGACACCAACGGTTTCGCCGCCGGTATCAGCCTCGTGATCTTCGGGATTTTCCTCTGGTTCAAGGGTACGATTGTGATTGCACTGATCCCGTTCATCCTCGGCTTTATGATCACCTACAAGGGGCTCGAAGGCATCCAGAACGTCATCAACTTCAAAAAATTCGGCTACAACACCTCCAAAGGTGTGCTGATCATCTCCATCGTCATCGTGCTGTTCGGTGTGCTGGTCATGATGAACCCGTTCTCCACCGCCAAGGTGCTGTTCTTCATGCTCGGTCTCGGTCTCTTCGTCAGCGGTCTGGCAGACTTCGTATCCGATATTTTCTTCAGCCGTCAGCTTAAGAAAATCCAAAAGACCAAGGAAAACATCGATGCCCCGCTGTAAGCAAGCACAAACCGTTCATAATATGGCAATCACGCCGATGATGTGCGCGGTGCGCATGGCTGCGGGAGCACAGCTGCCACTGATAGAGAGTACACACTGATATGGAACACACACTGACACAACTTCCGTTCTGGTCATTCTTGACCGAACATGAAAAAGATATGATACGCCGAAGCAGCGCGGTCCGTCATTACGGAAAGGGATCGTTTGTACACAGCAGTGACAAGGAATGTCTCGGCATGCTGTTTGTGCTTTCCGGCGAGCTCCGCACCTATCTTCTCTCCGAAGAAGGACGAGAGGTAACACTGTTTCGCCTTTATCCGGGCGAGCTTTGTGTGCTTTCTGCCTCCTGTGTCATCAGCCAGATCACCTTTGATACACAGCTGAGTGCCGGAGCCGATACTGAGGTGCTGGTGATTCCCGCAAATATCGTCGACGCGCTTGCGGCACAAAACCTCCATCTCCGTTGTTTCCTCTATGAACTGGCGACGAAACGATTCTCTGATGTTATGTGGGCGATGCAGCAGATTTTATTCAAGGGCTTGGATCGGCGGCTGGCAGAATTTCTCCTGGCTGAAGCGGCGCGTACCGGCTCTGATACGATACGGATGACGCATACGCAGATCGCTCAGCACATCAGCTCGGCGCGGGAGGCGGTAGCGCGGATGCTCAAAAGCTTCTCGGAGGACGGTCTGGTGGAGCTGAAACGCGGTGCGATCACGCTGCGGGATACAGACGGACTCCATCGCCTAAAATGAATAGAACTATTTAAAACCGGTGCTTTTTCAGCACCGATTTTTTTCTTTATCAATGTGACTTCGTCACAGAAAAGTGCTTTGTCATGTGATATGATAAAGCCACAATCAAGAAAGAGGTGGTAAACATGAAAATTAAACTCAATCCCGATCAGGCGATGGTTGATACCATCAAAGAGGGACTCAAGCGCACCGGTGGATACTGTCCCTGCCGCAGAGAGCGCACAGAGGCAACTAAATGTATGTGTCAGGAGTTCAAGGATCAAATTGCAGACCCGGACTTCGAGGGATTCTGCCACTGTATGCTCTACTACAAATCCTTGCAGGATTAAGGGAGGA
>ERZ773242.3748-NODE-3748-length-10507-cov-12.421737_pt1 | contig 10507 bp, 7 predicted proteins | sample MGYA00511077_ERZ773242 | MGnify/ENA primary metagenome ERZ773242 (study PRJEB29015, sample SAMEA2737754) | human gut metagenome | biome: human gut; feature: human-associated habitat; material: faeces | place: China | collected 2012 ... | reverse complement strand
GCGGCGCATGCCGTCGGTCGAAGGCCGCGGGGTCTGCACGAGGGCCGGATCGGGCACTCCGGAACGCCGGGGCTGTGCGGCCCGCGCGAAGTGCCGCGCAGGACCCGACTCGCCGTCGGCGGGACGCCCGAAAACGCCGCTGCGACTGCCGGAACCGCCACTGTAAGAGCCGCCGCGGCTTCCGGAGCCCCCGCTACCACCGCCGAAGCGGCTGCCGCCCTGCTGCTTCTGCTGGTAGCGGTAGTCGTAACGCCGGCGCAGCTCGTCGAGAGCCGAAGGGCCCTCTCCGTCGTCGTCCCGGCGGCGCGGACGCACCTCCGCGAAATCGGCGTCGGACTCGACGTATCGGGGGTCGATCTCCCGCAGGAAACAGCTCGGACGCGAAAACTCCATGTTGCCCCACTTGAAACGCATCTCGGCGTAGGAGATCGTCGCCGAAACCTTGGCGCGGGTCAGGGCCACGTAGAACAACCGCCGCTCCTCCTCGATGCCGTCGGGCGACTCGGCCGCCCGCTGCGAGGGGAAGAGGTTTTCTTCCAGCCCCACGATGTACACGTATTTATATTCGAGGCCCTTGGCCGAATGGACCGTCATCAACGTCACCTTGTTGTTGTCGTCGGGGTTGTCCTTGTCCATGTCGGTCATCAGCATCGCGTTCTGCAACCACTCCTCGATGGTCGCCGTCTCCTCCTCGGGACGTTCGCCGTTGCGGATCTCGGCGTCGCACCGCTCCTTGAACTCCTGCAACGAGTTCAACAGCTCCTCGATATTGTCCAGCGCGGAGGCAGCCTCGGGGGTGTTCTCGGCCCGGTAGGCGGCGATGATGCCCGACCGCGAAGCGATCTCCAAACCGAAATCGTAGAGTCCCTTGTCGTTGCGCGTGAGCGACAGCGCGCGGATCATGGCGACGAAATCCGCCACCTTGCGGGCGATGGTCCGCTGCACGGGGTCGGCGGCGGGTTCGGCGACCAGCGCATCGACCGCCTCCCACATCGACTGTCCCCGCTCGGCGGCCAGCTGCGCGATGCGCTGCACGGTGATGTCGCCGATGCCGCGGGCCGGATAGTTGACGATGCGTTTGAACGCCTCGTCGTCGCGGGGATTGATGACCAGCCGGATGTAGGCCATCAGGTCCTTGATCTCCTTGTGGTCGTAGAACGACGAACCTTTGTAGATGCGGTAGGGAATGCCGCGGCGGCGGAGATTGTCCTCCAGCACGGCCGACTGATTGTTGGTGCGGTAGAGGATCACCGCCTCCGACCAGTCGTCGTCCGCGGCGCGGACCTTGTCGCGCAGGTCCGTGACGACCATCTCGGCCTCCTCGCGGTCGGTGTAGGCTTTCAGGATGCGGATCTTCTCGCCCACGTCGCCGTCCGAGAAGCAGTGCTTCTCCATGCGCTTCGAGTTGCGGGCGATCACCGAATTGGCCGCATCGACGATCGTGCGCGTCGAACGGTAGTTCTGCTCCAGTTTGAAGACCATCGCCGAGGGGTAGTCCTTCTTGAACGAAAGGATGTTCTCGATCTTGGCCCCGCGGAACGAGTAGATCGACTGCGCGTCGTCGCCCACGACGCAGACCTTCGAATGGGTCTGCGAAAGGCGGCGGATGATCGTGTACTGCGCATAGTTGGTGTCCTGATACTCGTCCACCAGAATATAGCGGAACTGCTCCTGATAGCGGGCCAGCACGTCGGGGCAGTCGCGCAGCAGGATATTGGTTTGCAAAAGCAAATCATCGAAGTCCATCGCGCCGTTGCGCTTGCAGCGCTGGCAGTAGATGTTGTAGATGTTGCCGAATTCGGGAATCTGCGCCTGCCGGTCCTCGGTGGCGTAGACCGAGTTGGCGAGGTAGGCGCCGGGCGTCACGAGGCAGTTCTTGGCGTAGGAGATGCGCGAAGCCAGCACGTTGGGCTTATACTTCTCGTCCGGAAGGTTCAGCTCGCGGACGATGGTCTTGATGAGGTTCTTGGAGTCCGAGGGTTCGTAGATCGTGAACGAATCGGTGAAGCCGATCCGTTCGGCGTTCTCCCGCAGGATGCGCGAAAAGACCGAGTGGAACGTGCCCATGCGGATATAGCGGCTGCGGTTGTCGGGCAGCATCTGCGCGATGCGTTCACGCATCGACTCGGCGGCCTTGTTCGTGAAGGTCAGGGCCAGGATGTTGAACGGCGCCACGCCCTGCTCGATCATGTAGGCGATGCGCGAGGTGAGCACGCGGGTCTTGCCCGAACCGGCTCCCGCGATGATGAGCGAGGGAGCGTCGTAGTTCACGACGGCATCGTACTGGGCGGGGTTCAGACCCCGTAATATGGGTGATTCGTTGGATTCCATGCCCGCAAAGTTAATAAGAAATGAGCAAGAATTTTCCAAAGAAAATAATATCTTTGCATTGCGAACGTTAAAAGGTTAACTCCGACAATACTACAACAAGCATAAAACAATGAGCGAAGTCATCAACATCAAAGAACTCAACGAGCGCATCGAACGCGAAAGCGTCTTCGTCGATACGCTCCGCACCGAAATGGGCAAGGTCATCGTGGGGCAGAGCCATCTGGTGGACACCCTGCTGATCGGTCTGCTGTCCAACGGCCACATTCTGCTCGAAGGCGTGCCGGGACTGGCCAAGACGCTGGCCATCACCACGCTCGCCAAAGCCGTCGATGCCGGATTCTCGCGCATCCAGTTCACCCCCGACCTGCTGCCCGCCGACCTGATCGGTACGCTGATCTACTCGCAGAAGAACGAGGATTTCGTCGTCCGCAAAGGCCCCATCTTCGCCAACTTCGTTCTCGCGGACGAAATCAACCGCTCCCCGGCCAAGGTGCAGTCGGCGCTGCTCGAAGCCATGCAGGAGCGTCAGGTGACCATCGGCGACAACACCTACCCGCTGCCCCAGCCCTTCCTCGTGCTGGCCACGCAGAACCCCCTGGAGCAGGAGGGAACCTACCCGCTGCCCGAGGCGCAGGTGGACCGTTTCATGCTCAAGGCCAAAATCTCCTATCCCAAGAAGCAGGAGGAGCGCGACATCGTGCGCATGAACCTCTCGGGCGCCGGCATGCCCCAGGTGGGTAAGGTCATCACGCCCGACGACATCGTCAAGGCCCGCAAGGTGGTCGAGGACGTTTACATGGACGAGAAAATCGAGAAATACATCATCGACATCATCTTCGCCACGCGCGAACCCGCGGAGTACAACCTCCAGAAGCTCCAGAACCTGATCGCCTACGGCGGTTCGCCCCGTGCGTCGATCTCGCTGGCCAAGGCCGCCCGCGCCTACGCCTTCATCCGCCGCCGCGGCTACGTCATCCCCGAGGACGTGCGCGCCGTCTGCCACGACGTGCTGCGCCACCGCATCGGCCTGACGTACGAAGCCGAGGCCGAGAACATCACCACCGAAGAGATCATCACCGACATCCTCAACAACGTAATCGTACCCTAACGATGCAGGAGACCGAGAACGATATTCTCAGACGCGTCCGTAAGATCGAGATCAAGACCCGCGGTCTTTCGAACGAGATCTTCGCCGGGAAGTACCACACGGCTTTCCGCGGGCGGGGCATGTCGTTTTCCGAAGTGCGGGAGTACCGGGCCGGCGACGACGTGCGCGACATCGACTGGAACGTCACGGCCCGTTCGCGCAAACCCCACATCAAGGTCTACGAGGAGGAACGCGAGCTGACGATGATGCTGCTGGTCGATGTGTCGGCCTCGCGCATGTTCGGATCGACCGACCGTCTGAAAAAGAACATCATCACCGAGATCGCCGCCGTGCTGGCCTTCTCCGCCTCGCAGAACAACGACAAGGTCGGCTGCATCTTCTTCTCGGACCGGGTCGAGAAGTTCATCCCCCCGAAGAAGGGCCGCAGCCACATCCTTATGATAATCCGCGAACTGATCGGATTTCAGCCCGAATCGGCGGGCACGAAGCTCTCCGAGCCGGTGCGTTTCCTGACCAACGTCAACAAGAAACGCTGCACGACCTTCATCCTCTCGGATTTCATGGATTCGTCCGGCGACGAATCGGCGCTGGACGACGCCCTGAAAATCGCCGGGAGCAAACACGATCTGGTGGGCATCCGCGTCTACGATCCCCGCGAAACGGAGCTTCCGAACGTGGGCATCGTCGAACTGCGCGACGCCGAGAGCGGCCGCAAGGTATGGGTGGACACCGCCTCGCGGGCCGTGCGCGACCACTACGCCGCCTCGTGGCAGGAACGCAGCGAACGCATCGGCGCAACGCTCAAGCACAACCGCATCGACACGGCCGTGATCTCGACCGACGGCGACTACGTGGCCGAACTAATGAAACTGTTCAAACAGCGATGAAACGACTCTTTGCAATAGCGCTTCTTTTCACGGCCCTCGCCGCCCGGGCGCAGAACACGCCCACCGTCACGGCGCGCGTCGAGCCCGACAGCATCCTGATCGGCGACCGCTTCGACTACATCATCGACGTGGAAAAAGACCTGGTGCAGGTGGTGGAGTTCCCCGAATTCGACCCCTGCGACGGCAAGATCGAACTGGTCGAAAACTGCCCCGTGGACACGCTCGAACGCGACGGACGCCGGCTGAAACTGCGCAAGCGCTACCGGCTGGCGGCTTTCGACGAGGGCAAGTACAACCTCGGCGCGGCGCAGGTGCTCTATGCCGACAAGAACATCCTCGACACGCTCCGCAGCCGCGATTCGGTCTATCTGGAGGTGGCGACGTTCCAGATCGACTCCACGTCGCAGTCGATCTACGACCTCAAACCGCAGAAGACCCTGCCGTTCCGTTTCCGCGAGATCAAGGGCTACGTGACGTGGGGCATCCTGATCCTGCTGATTCTGCTGGCCGGAGCCTATGCGCTCCAACGCTGGCTCGCCAGCCGCGGCAAGGGCTTCGGGGATCTCTTCAAATCCGCTCCGCCGCTGCCTCCGCACGTGGCGGCCATTCAGGCGCTCGAAGCGCTCCACCACCAGAAACTGTGGCAGAACAACCGTCACAAACAGTATTATTCGGGGCTGACGGACATCCTGCGCACCTACATCGCCGCCCGCTGGGGCTTCGGCGCCATGGAGATGACCTCCGACGAGATCATCGAAACCATGCGGCGGGAGGAGCTGCCCGACAAGGCGCGGATGGACCTCACGGACATTCTGCGGGACGCCGATCTGGTGAAGTTCGCCAAGGCGACGCCCGAGGCCGAGCAGAACGAAGCCGACTACCTGAAAGCCTACTATTTCGTCGAGGAGACGAAAGTAGCCGAAGAATCTCCGGCCGAGACCGAAGATTCCCCGGCAATTAAAAATGAAAAATGAAAAATTAAAAATGCATAGGCTTCTATACATTTTCCTGTTTCTCCTTACATCTGCCGGGGCTCAAGCCCAACAGATGCCCGAGCGTTCGCTGGTGCGCAAAGGCACCCGGCAGTACAACAAGGGCAACTACGAGCAGGCGATAAGCCGCTACGAGCAAGCCTTGCAGGCCGTTGCAGGACAGTTCGAGGCGACTTACGACCTCGGGAACGCTCTCTACAAGGCCGAGCGGTTCGACCGCGCCGAGCAGACCATGCAGCAGGCCGCAGCCGACTCGCTGCGCACGGACACGGAACGCGCCGAGGCGTTCTACAACCTCGGGAACGCCCAGTTCAAACAGCAGAAGTACAAGGAGGCGCTCGAAAGCTACAAGCAGTCGCTGCGTCTGAACCCCTCGGACATGGAGGCCAAGTACAACTACGCCTACACAAAGCGTCTGCTCGACGAGAACAAGGACAGCGGCGGAGGCGGCAACGACGACAAGGATCAGAACAAGGACCAGAACCAGCAGAACAAAGATCGGAATCAGCAAAACCAGGATCAGCAGAATAAAGATCAGCAGAACAAGGATCAGAAAGGCGATCCGAAAGACCGACAGGACGACGGGAAACAGGACCCGCAGGATAACAAGGGCGACAAGGGCGACCAGCAGGGTCAGCCGACGCCTTCGGGCATTTCGCCGCAGGAGCAGCAACAGATGCTCGACGCCATCCAGGCCCAGGAGGACAAGACCCAGGAGAAGCTGAAGGAGAAACAGGGCGTGGTGGTACGAGGAAAGAAAAACTGGTAAAACGTAAATGATTATGCATTTCGCATCTCCATACTATTTGTGGTTGCTGACGCTCCTCGTGCCAATGATCGGCTATTACGTCTGGCGCACGCTCCAGGGCGGGGCCGCGATCCGCATTTCGAGCGTCGCCGGCGTCGTGCGCGCCCCCAAAACCGTGCGCTACTACCTGCGCCACCTGCCGTTCGCGCTGCGTGCGGCGGCTTTCGCGCTGCTCGTAGTGGCGCTGGCGCGTCCGCAGGATGTCGAACAGAACGTCCGCACCAACACCGAGGGTATCGACATCATGCTGGCCATCGACGTGTCGGGGTCGATGCTGGCCCGCGACTTCAAACCCGACCGCATCACGGCCGCCAAGGAGGTGGCCGGGTCGTTCATCGCCGACCGCTACGGCGACCGCATCGGTCTGGTGGCGTTCGCCGGCGAAGCCTTCACGCAAAGCCCCCTGACCACCGACCAAAGCACCCTCCAGACCCTGCTGGCCCGCATCCGCAGCGGACTGATCGAGGACGGCACGGCCATCGGCAACGGACTGGCCACGGCGATCAACCGCCTGCGGGAGAGCGAAGCCAAATCGAAGGTCATCATCCTGCTGACCGACGGTGTGAACAACCGGGGCGAGATCGCGCCGCTCACGGCCGCGGAGATCGCCAAGGCGCAGGGCATCCGGGTCTACACGATCGGCGTGGGCACCGAAGGCATGGCTCCCTACCCGGCCATCGACATGTTCGGCAACATCACCTTCGTCAACCAGAAGGTCGAGATCGACGAAAAGACGCTGACGGCGATCTCCGACATGACCGGAGGCAAGTATTTCCGCGCCACGGACAAAGCCAAGCTGAAGGCCATTTACGACGAGATCAACCAGCTCGAAAAGAGCAAGGTCGAGGTGACCGAGCACGTCTCCTACCACGAACTGTACCTCGCATGGGTGCTGGCGGCCCTGGGGCTGCTGCTGGCCGAATTCCTGCTGGCGAACCTCGTCCTGAAACGAATACCGTAAAAGATCATTTCCCATGTTCCGTTTCGCAAATCCGCAATATCTCTGGCTGCTGCTGGCCGTTCCGGCGCTCGCCGCGCTGTACGCGCTCGCCGCGCGCAGCCGCCGCAAACGGCTCGCACGCTTCGGAAATCCCGCCATCCTCGAAGAGCTGATGCCCGAGGTCTCGACCGGGCGCACGGCTTTCAAGTTCATCCTCTTCTGCACCGCCGTCGCGCTGCTCGTGCTGGCCGCGGCGCGCCCGCAGTTCGGCTCGAAACTCCGCGAGGAGAAGGCGCAGGGAATCGAGATGATGCTCACCATCGACGTGTCGAACTCGATGCTGGCCGAGGATTTCCAGCCCAACCGCCTCGAAAGGACCAAATACGCCATCGGCAAACTCTTCGAAGGGTTGCAGCAGGACCGCGTGGGACTGGTGGTCTTCGCAGGCGAACCGAAAGTCCAGCTGCCGATCACCTCCGACTACCGCATGGCCCGGGCCTTCGCCCGGCGGATCGACCCCTCGCTGGTGTCGGTGCAGGGAACGGCCATCGGCAAGGCGCTGGAACAGGCTCTGCTGTCGTTCTCGGGCGACACGGAGGAGAGCCACGGACGGGTCATCATCCTCATCACCGACGGCGAGAACCACGATGACGACGCCATCGCCGTCGCCGAGCGCGCCGCACAGATGGGCGTCAAGATCTTCACCATCGGCATCGGCACCCCCGAAGGCGCCCCGATCCAGATCGGCGGGGAGTTCATCAAGGACGAGACGGGCGAAATGGTCGTCTCGAAGCTCAACGAAGAGATGCTGGCCCGAATCGCCGACATCACGGGCGGCGCCCACGTGCGCTCGTCGAAACAGTCGATCGGACTCGACGAGATCGTCAAGGCGATCAACGAGATGGAGCAGACCGAATTGTCGATGGTCCGCTTCGAGGAGTTCAACGAGCAGTACCAATACCTGCTGATCGCGGCCCTGGCGCTGCTGTTGCTGGAATTCGCCGTGCTCGACCGCCGCAACCCGCTGCTGGCGCACCTGAACATCTTCCGCGAAAAATAACCCCGCGAAATGCGGAACGCACGCCGGATGAAGCGGATATTGCGAAATTTTTGCTTACCTTTGCCGCGGCAGGTCCGCCCTGTCGCTGCCGGCCGCAGGCCGGGAGAGGAAAGTCCGGGCAACGCAGAGCGCCACGCAGGCTAACGGCCTGACAGCCGTGAGGTTGTGGGAGCGTAACAGAGAACGACCGCCCGCAGGCGACTGCGGGTAAGGGTGAAAAGGCGGGGTAAGAGCCCACCGCGGGGGCAGCGATGTCGCCCGGCCGTACGTCCCGTGGGTTGCAAGACCGTGTATACCGGCAGTCAAGGGTTGCTCGCCCGATGCCGGGGGGTAGGTTGCTCGAGGCGGCAGGAGACTGCCGTCCCAGATAAATGACAGGGGCCCGGGGTTCGCCCCGGGAACAGAACCCGGCTTACAGGGCCTGCACGCACAAAGGCGCCGCACGATGCGGCGCCTTTTCGTTTCGGCGCAGGGAAATCACATCAGCCCCATGCGCTTGCGGGCGAAGGGCACGACCCACGCCGGGGCCTGCTGCTTCGACAACAGGTCGCGCATGTAGTCCATATAGGGCTCCGCATGGCGGAAATAACGGTACAAGCCCTCGCAGAGCGAATTCTTGCGGCAGCCGTCGGACCCCGTCTCGAAGCGGTGCTTCGGACACTCGCCCCGGCAGGCGAAGTAATATTTGCACCGCAGGCACTCGGCGGGCAGCGCATTGCGCTTGGCAAGGCCGAAATCCACCCGCTTGCGCGAACGGTAGATCTCCGACAACGGAGTTTCGCGGATATTGCCCAGTTTGTATTCGGGGTAGACGAAGTGGTCGCACGAATAAACGTCGCCGTTGTGCTCCACGACCAGCGCGTCGCCGCACGTCTCGCCCATCGAACAGACGCCCGGCTGCACGCCGCACCACTGGGCCAACGTGGCGTCGAACATCTGCACGTAGCAGCGTCCCACGTCGCTCACGACCCATTCGTCGAAGATGTCGCACAGGAACTGACCGTAACCCGCAGGCGTGACGGACCATTCGGCCAACCGAGCCCCCTCGCGGTCGGGCGACACGATCAACGGACGGTGGAAGTCCGGTTTGTCGATGACATGCTCCACGGCGGGCAGGAACTGCATGTATCTGCTGTGCACCGTGTCGCGGAAGAAGCGGTAGATCTCCCCGCCGCGCCCCTCGCACAACCGGTTCACCACGCTCAGCGTGTTGTACTCCACGCCGCTGCGCTGGAACATTCCGATCGTCTGCATCACCCGCTCGAAGGTGGGTTTGCCGCCCTTCGTCAGGCGGAAGGCGTCGTGAATGTCCTGCGGACCGTCGAGCGAAATGCCCACCAGAAAATTGTTCCCGGCGAAAAGGTCGCACCAAGCCTCATCGACCAACGTGCCGTTGGTCTGGAGGATGTTCTCGATCCGCTTGCCGTCGGCGTATTTTTGCTGGAAGTCCATCGCCCGGCGGTAGAAATCCACCCCCAGCAGCAGCGGCTCGCCGCCGTGCCAGCAGAACTGCACCGTATCGACATCGTTGGCCTCGATATACTGCCGGACGTAAAGTTCCAGCAGCTCGTCGCTCATCACGGCCTGTTTGCCGCCGTACTGCACGGCCTTGTCCAGATAGTAACAGTAATGGCAGTCGAGGTTGCACGCCGAACCGGCAGGCTTGAGCATCGTCGAAAAGGCGACCGGACCCGCCTGTTTCTCAGCGTCGCGGAAGGTGAAAATGTCCTTGTTTTTCATGTCAAGGTTCCGAAATTTACGAATGAAACGGACCGGGGTCCGCAATTATTTCGACAAATATAGCGATTTGCAGAACCGCATCCTAATTTTCCATAAAAATACGGAAACGGCAGGACAATCGGGACCATTTTATGGTCAAAATTCATCGAACGGCGTCCCAATATGCCATAAACATCCGAAAAAAGAGGGACCGAAAGATCTAAATCGCTATCTTTGGCAACCGAACCCCTCCTTAATCCGATGAACCCGGGAAAGACACTGCCGCTCTTGCTGTTCTGCCTGCTCTGCGCCGCGACCGCCGCGGCACAGTCCGTCGCCGTGCGTTTCCGGGTCGCCGACCGCGCGACGCGCGATGCGGTGGTGGGTGCCGTCGCCGAACTGCGAAGCCGCACGGACACCGCGGCCGCAGCCCTCTACACCACCTCGGACATCGACGGCCGGGGACTCTTCCCCCGCGTGCCGCGCGGCGAATACCGCCTGACCGTCACTTCGCTGGGTTACGACTCGCTGCGCACCGACCTGCGGGTCGGAACGACCGCCGTGGCGCTCGATTCGCTGTGGCTCACACCCCGCGCCGAGACCATCGACGACGTGGTGGTCGAGGTTCCGGCGCTCCGGTCGTCGGTTCGCGGCGACACGCT
>ERZ773242.3734-NODE-3734-length-10535-cov-17.039408_pt1 | contig 10535 bp, 7 predicted proteins | sample MGYA00511077_ERZ773242 | MGnify/ENA primary metagenome ERZ773242 (study PRJEB29015, sample SAMEA2737754) | human gut metagenome | biome: human gut; feature: human-associated habitat; material: faeces | place: China | collected 2012 ... | reverse complement strand
GCGCCATCGTGGGCATCACGCTGGGCGAGGGCGACCAGAAAAAGGCCGACCGCTATTTTACCCTGTTCCTGCTGGCGGCTCTGGTCTCGGTCAGTGTGCTGGCCGTGCTGGGTATTGTGTTCCTGCGGCCCATTGCCGTGCTGCTGGGCGCCAAGGGGGAGCTTTTGGACTATGCGGTGCGCTATGGACGCATCCTGATGGTGTCCCTGCCCACCTTTGCGCTGCAGAATATGTTCCAGAGCTTTTTCGTCACCGCCGAAAATCCACACCTCGGCTTCTGGTTCACCGTGGGCGCGGGCTGCACCAACATGGTGCTGGATGTGCTGATGGTGGGTATCTGGGGCTGGGGCGTGGAGGGCGCGGCCATTGCCACCTTTATCAGCCAACTGGTGGGCGGCGTGCTGCCGGTGTTCTACTTCATCGACCGCAGCAACTCCAGCCGCCTGCACCTGTGCAAGACCAGTTTTTACAGCAAAGTCCTGCGGGATGCCTGCATCAACGGCTCTTCCGAGCTGATGACCAACCTTTCCATGTCGCTGGTCAATATCCTGTACAACTACCAGCTGCTGCGTCTGGCCGGTGAGAACGGCGTGGCCGCCTACGGTGTCATCATGTACGCAGCCTTTCTGTTCGTGGCGGTGTTCGTGGGCTATGCCGTGGGCAGTGCGCCCATCGTCAGCTTCCACTACGGTGCCCGCAACCACACCGAGGTGCACAACCTCTACCGGAAAAGCCTGCGGCTCATCGCCGTGGTGGCTGTGACCCTGACGCTGGCTTCCATGTTCATCATCCCCTGTGTAGCGCGCATTTTCGTGGGCTACGATGCGGAATTGCTGGCCCTGACCAGCCGGGCCTTCCGGCTGTATGCGCTGAGCTTCCTCATCATGGGCTTCAACGTGTATGCGTCCTCCTTCTTCACGGCGCTGGGCGACGGCGTGACCAGCGCGCTGATCTCCTTTTTGCGCACGCTGGCGTTTCAAGTAATTGCCATTCTCCTGCTGCCGCTGCTGCTGGGCATCGACGGCATCTGGCTGGCCGTCACCGCCGCCGAGCTGGCGGCTCTGGCCGTGAGCGCCGCCATGCTCCTCACCAAGGACAAGGTGTTCCATTACCGAAAGGTGTAAACTGTTTATCTATATTCTTTCTATTAAACGCATAAACGCAGAAATTCGACAAATAAACGAATTTCTGCGTTTATTTTTGTCTATCATCTCCATTGAAGCCCGCATATGACCATATTATACTTAATCAAAATAATGTTTTTGTTCGCAAGGAGGTTTTATATGAAACGCAGAAAATTTCTGGTCTCGTTACTGCTGGCACTGCTTATGCTTCCGTTACACGTATTCGCTGAAGAGCCCACCTATGCATTTACTGATGCGGAAGTTCTTGCACGTGGACAGCTGTATTATTCTTCTCTAAACCAGTTTTTCAGCAATGTTGCAAATGATAACGGCAATGCCGCCGAAGTTACCTTGACCGGTGCCATTGGTTTTTGTGACACAGATTACTGGGTTCAAAGCGAGTTTGATGCAAGAGTTGCTCAGGGTACTACATATGGTCCTTGTCTTTATATCGAGTATGTCGTGACCGACCAGAACGGCCACAGTAAAACTGGCTATTCCTATGATTTGCTACCCGTTGGCGGACATTTCAACGAAGGTCTTGCCAAACTCAACTATATAACTGCTGTTAAAAACTTTTCGGGTGGTTCCGGCATCAGCATTTTAGGAAACGGCTTTGTCAAAGACTCTCTCAATTACAAAGTCCGCATTGACCTTTCTGATTATGCCGCCAAAGGGTACTCCACTACTAAAACACAGGTCGACGCTGCCCGTGCGGCAAAAGTGGCTTCTATTGTGGAAACACCTGAGCGCTACTACGCCAACCTTGAAAAACTTTTAATGACATTTGATTCCAATACTCAGACAAACGAAGTTATCGTTTGCGTAAAGGGCATCTATACAGATGATGAACTTGCTTCTATCAGCTATACCGATGACAGTAAGATTCAGTACTGGCTGGACTACACTACCGTAAATCTCAACTTGAAACAGGTTCGTGTTAAGAAAGCCTACTCTGTACTTGGCTCTATTACTGTTATCGGCAATGCAAGTGAATATAATAAAATGGCTTTGATTGCAAACGGCAGAAATCCTTCTTACACTGAGATTGCACCCGGTATGTATCGCAATGCGGATGGCTGGACAGTTTTCCGTGTCAATCTGAGCGATTATACCGCCAAAGGCTATGTTTACTGAACTTTAATTTCTTCTAAAGATCCCCTGCTTTCTGCGAAACGGCGAAAAGCGGGGGATTTTTTTGGTGATTCTGGCTCTGCCGCTGGCAGCAAAATCGTGTTAAAATGGACACAGCCTTTATTCACTTTTTATGAGGAATCATTATGACATTGTTTTTGACCAGCAGCCCCAGCGGCTGCCCCTTTGAGCCGGGGCCGGATATTCCGGTGCTGGACACGCGCAACCACTTTGTGGCGAACCTGCGGGCCGTCTGGCCGGATCACGCCGTGCTGGGCCTTGCCATTGCGGCAGACCCCTATGCCTACGAGCAGAACGACGAGATGTGCCGGGTGTTTGCTCAGAGTTTTGCGAACGCCCACCTGCCCCTGACAGCGCTCATTCCCTGCGATGCCCGCAATGCCGAGGAGATCGGTTCTCTTCTGCCCCAAAGCGGCTTTGTGATGCTGTGCGGCGGGCACGTGCCCACCCAGAACCACTTTTTTGCTCAGCTGGGCCTGCCGGGGCTGTTCCACAACTACCACGGCATCGTGCTGGGCGTGAGTGCCGGCAGCATGAACGCCGCCCACATCGTGTACGCCGCGCCCGAGGAACCGGGCGAAGCCGCCGACCCGCACTACTCCCGCTGGATGAACGGCCTTGGCCTGACCGAGACCCGCATCCTGCCCCACTACCAGTTCATCCGGGATCATGTACTGGACGGGCAGAAGGTGGAGGACATCGCCCTTGCCGACAGCAAAAAGCGGCATTTTCTCGCTTTGCCGGACGGCTCGTATATCCTGTGCGCCGACGGCAGCGAGGCGCTGTACGGCAAAGGCTGGTACTTTGCGGATGGGATGATGGAAGAGATCAACGAGGATGAAGATGTGCTGCCACTGCGGTAGCAATAAAAAAGAAGCACGCAGATGCGTGCTTCTTTTTTTATGATGTTCTGCTGCGCAGAAATGAGGTTGCTGCGCAAAATGATGTGTGCTATCGCACATTCTATCATGCCCCGCAGGCAGACATCATTGCGCATACAATGCGCACATCATTCCGCCGCAAGGCGGACAAAGGGCGCTATGGCGTTGGTGTCGCCGTGGCGGACGATGGAGTAGGTGATGTCGCAGTAGGGCTGGATGGCGGTGCTCTTTTCCACGGTGGAGATGAGCAGCACCTGCAGCTGCAAGCGGCGGAACAGCTCCATCATGGGGCGGATGCGGTCGCTGGTCATCTTGCTGAAGGCTTCGTCCAGCAGCACAAGACGGATGCTGTTCTCGCTCTTCTCATAGATCTGCAGAAGGCTGGCGCAGATGGCCACATAGAAGGGGGCCTGATTCTCGCCGCCGGAGGAGTCGCGGCTGACCCGGGACAGGTATGCCTGCTGGCCGGTGACCCGGTTCGTCACCTTGATGTCGTAGTCCAGATAGGTGCGGTAGTCCACATAGTCCGACAGGGTCACGCCACCGGTGCGGCCCTCCTGCCGGGCGCGGGTGTTCTCGTCCACGTCCGCCATGATCTTTTCCATCAGCTCATCCACCTGACGCTCATAGGCCGGATCGGCGGTGGCGGCAAGGTTGTCCAGCGAGTCGCCCTCGGTCATCTGCTGGTTGCCCTTGTCCACGATGACCTGATAGAAGGCCGCCAGCTGCGGGTCGCGGCTGGGCTCCAGCTCAAAGCGGTAGACCTCCTCGCCGTAGGTCAGTTGTTCCATCACCTTGTTCAGCTCCCGGAACTGCCGCCGTGCGTTGAAAATATCGTCCTTCATGCGGAACAGGATATCCTTGCGGAAGCGGTCCTTGCAGTCCCGCTGGGCCTGCTCCAGACGGGCGGCGTAGCGTTCCAGATCGATGCGCACAAGGCTCTCGTGCTGGGCGCGGTACTGGTCCAGCCCTGCAAGGCCCAGCGGATAATCGCACACATAGTGCTCGTTGTAGGCCTTCTGGGCCGGTTCCAGCGTGCCGGTCAGATAGACGGCCAGCGCATCGTCCAGCTTGGCCTGCGCCTTTTCCGCAGCCTGTGCGGCGGCGCGGGGCTTATCTGCCGGGGCCAGCGCCAGCATCCGGGTGCGGGCCAGCGGCTCCACCAGCGGGTGCGCCGCAAAGAAGCTCCGGGCGGCATCGGCGCTCTGCTGTGCCGTTTCCCCTGCCTTTTTCTGCTCTGCTTCGCAGGAGGCGATCTGCTTTTGGCACACGCGGATGTCGCCGCCCGCCTGCTCCACGGCGGCGCGGGCAGCCTCCCATGCGGCTTCGCGGGCTTCTTCCTCTTTGTAAAGCTGCTGCAGGAGCGGGTTCTCGCGGCACTCGGTGAGCTTTGCTTCCTGTTCGGTCACAGCATTCTGTGCGGCAGTCAGTGCGGCACGGGCATCCCACAGCGCAGTCAGCTCGTCCAGTGCCGTGCCCCGCAGCAGGGTCTGGTACTGGTTATAGGCGGCTTTCAGGTTCTGTTCTGTCTGGGCGGCAGCACGGGCGCTTTCCCCCAGAGCTTCCAGCTCGGCCGCCAGCGCCCCGGCGCGGGCGCGGCGTGCGTCCAGACCGATATACCGCTGGGGAGTGCGCAGCCGTTCCAGCCGGAAGGGGTGGTGGCGCAGAAGGTCGCGGGTGGCGCTGTCGGGATGCTGTTCCAGCGTATCGGGGGTGTCGCAGCAGACGATGCGGCCCAGAATGGTCTGGGCATACTGTGCAGCCAGCGGGTTTTCGCTGCTCACCTGCGCGGCAAGGCTGTCCGGGCCGTACTTGTCGGCGCGGCGGTTGGCCTTGCGGATGCCCGGGGTGTCCAGCAGGCTGATGGGGCCTACCTTGTCCTTCAGGGCCACAAAGGCACTTTTGGCGGCTTCGTAGTGGGCGGGCGGCACAAGGATATCAAAGCGGCGGTCGCCAAGGCAGGCTTCCACGCAGTCCTGCCAGCTTTCGTCCTCCACGTTCAACAGTTCACAGAAAATTTTCGCATCCGGCTGCATGCCCCGGCTCTTGAGTTCCGCATTCACGGCATCCCGCACCCGGGTGGCGGCATCGCCGTGGGGGTAGACCCACTTGCCGCCGGACACGGCGTCCAGCTCCGCACGCTTGCCGGTCTGCTCCCGATGCAGGGCGGCGGTATTCTGGCGGGCGGCAAAATAGGCTTCTTCCAGCGGTTTTTCCTGCGCGGAGAGCCACGCCGTCAGCTGCGGCAGCTCCTCGGCGGTGAGCGTTTCGGCCCGGATGCCGGATGCAAAGCCGCTGCGGCGCAGCACTGCCAGCAGGCTCTGGGTGCGGGCAAGGGCGCTTTCTGCCTTTTCGGCTTTGCGTGCGGCGGCGTCCAGCGCCGTTTTGCGGCGGGAAAGTTCCTCGGTCAGGGCGTCCAGTGCCCGGCCCTCGCCGCTGGCGCTGGCGGCACCGTGGGCAGAAAGATAGGCCCGGCGGGCTTCCGCTTCGGCGTTTTTGGCCTCGGCATAGCGGGCGTTCAGCTGTTCCAGCTGGCGGCGTCCTGCATCCAGATGCTCCTGCCAGACCGTCTGTTCGCCGCCGTCGGCAGCGGCGCGGGCCAGCAGCGCCGCGCCCCGGTTCACAAGGGTCTGGGTCTGCTTTTCGGCAGCTTCGCGGCCAAAGTTCACGATCTCTTCCAGCGCGTTGGCGCGGGTCTGGGCCTCGGCCAGCACGGCGTGCAGATTTTCCAGCTCCAGCCGGTCACCCTGCAGCGCGTCCAGATCCAGCTCCGGCTGGGGCAGGATATACTGGTACAAAAACTCCCGGAAGTTCGGGATCTCGTCCATGCTGGTGCCCATCTGGAACACCTCGTTGAACTTTTTGCCCAAGGGGCTGGAGGCGCGCCCGATGCCCAGCGCACGGCAGATGCGGTCCCGCGCTTCGCTGGGGCTGCGGGTGTAGGAGAGACGGCCCGCTGCGGGCTTGAAGTCCTCCTTTGCGCTGGGTGCACCGGTCTTGGGGTCGATGAAGGGCAGCTGTTCCAGCGTGCAGCCGTCCTCCGAAAGATACCATGTCTGATCGCCGGGGTGCAGCTCCTGCATGGGGCCTTCGGACTCCACCCGCACCGCGATGACGAAGGGGGCGCGCTTGACGCTGTCCCAGAACTCCGCCCCGATGTAGGCCACGGTATGGCCCGGGCGGCGGTAGGCGTTCTCGCCGCGCTGCTTTGCGTGCACCGAACCCTGCAGGGTGCGGCCGCTCTTTTTATTGCCCAGCGCATTGAAATTGCGGTTGGTGGTCAGGCAGTAGCGGATGGCATCCAGAATGGTGGTCTTGCCCACGGCGTTCACGCCGATCATATAGGTGAGCCGTGCGCAGTCGAAGGTGACATTTTCAAAATTGTGCCAGTTGATAAGCTTCAGCCGTTTGAGTTCGATCATTCTTCACCCTCCCCTGCTTCTTCCGGTCGTTCATAAAGGCCAAGCTCTGTGCGGGTGCGCCCGCTCTCGGCGGCGGCATCCGCAAGGTCGGCATCCGGCAGGGCCAGCAGCACGGTGGGAAATACTTCAATGCGGCTGTCCAGCCCGGAAAGCCGCCCCACAGGCCGCGCCAGATTGTACCGGCGCAGGGTGCGCATGAGGTTTTCCAGCGTTTTCTGGTCCAGACGGCGGGGCAGATTCATCTTCTGCAGTTCGGTCTGCACCTCTTCCACCGTCACCAGCACCTCATCGGCATTGGCCGCAAGGCTCTCGCGCTTTTGCAGGTACAAAAGCCGCAATACCAAAAGCAGGATGCTCTCGTATTTCAGCAGCCGGGCCTGACTGCCCTCGTGGCCGTTGACCAGAGCCGCCGCCTGCAGGGGTGCCGGGTACAGCAATACAGAATAGCCCAGCGGGGCGAACACAGCGCGCACCTCGTCCAGATGATCCTGCACATAAAGATATTTTGCCCGCTGATCCTCCACGCCGCCCAGCACGAAGCAGTGGTTCAGCAGGTAATTCGCGGTTTCTTCCAGCATGTTAATGGCTGCCATTTTCTTCCTCCCTGCGGCGGGTGAGGACAAAGTCCTCAAAGCGGAAACCGCCGCGCTCCACCCAATTGCCGGTGAGCTGAATGTCATAATCCCGGTGCGGCGACTGCGAGTAGGTGTGCAGGCCGATGATGCGGGCAAAATCGTTCGGGTATTCGTCTGCCAGACGTGCCGCGTTCACCTGCGGGCGGGCGGCAAGGGCCTGCCGGGCCAGCAGGGCCACATTCTCCTCGGTAACGGCAAGGCGGGCGTAATCCAGCAGCAATTGCTGCTCTTTTTTGAGCTGTTCCGGATCGAATCCTTCGGTGCGCACCGGGGCCAGCGGCTCTGCGGTGCGCTGGGCAGCGGGCGGGTACAGAAATTTCTCCCCGAACACCGCCGCCGGGTACAGATGCAGCCGCTTTGCCACCGGGCCGTCGTCCGGCTCAAACAGCTGCTCCGGGGTGCGGATGTCCTCGGCGTAGCGGCGCAGCAGGGCGGTGACGCTGCCCTGCGAAGAACGGTCGCTCAGCAGCAGGAACTGTGCCCGCTGCACAGCCCGCTTGCGGTAGCGGATGTGGCTTGCATCAATCTCGCGCATGAGCAGGCTCATCTCTTCCAGTGCGTCCCGCTGCTTCTGGATGAGTGCACGCACGGCAGGTGTCGCTTCGTTCGGGGCGCAGCGCTCCACCCGGGCATAATCAAAGGCCAGCTGCGGCAGGTAGTTCTCCTCGCAGTCGTCCAGCTCCTCTTCCAGATAGGCGCGGTAGTTGAACAGGTTGTCGCTGGTCTTGAAGCGGTGGTAGGCCGCCGCCACCACCTTTTCCTCGTACTGGTCGAACAGTTCCAGCACCTCCTGCGGGGTGCGGTTGCGGGTAAGCCGGTCGATATAGTGGCCGATGGAGGCGTTGAGTGCCCGGAGAGAGCGGTTCAGCGCTTCGAGGTCTGCGTCCACCTCCCGCAGAACGTTCTCATAGGGGCTTTTTTCCTGCCCGATGCTGCCCAGCAGCTGCCATGCCTTGTACAGCTTGCCGGTGTAGGTGACCACGCGGGGATTCAGGATCTCTTCCAGCGCTTCCAGCAGCGGCGTTACCTCCGGTACAAAGGCAAGGGACGCTTCCCCCTCGTAGCTGCCGGGCTGCTCTTCCAGCCAGCCGGTGCGGCGCAGCCGCAGCAGAAAGCCCACGGCCAGCGTGTGGGGGTCGCGGGTGGGCTGCTCTTCTTCATCGCCCGCACCGTCGGCATCCAGCGCAAGGGGCTTTGCCAGTGCGGCAAAGTAATCCTCGGCACGCCAGACGGCCTCCGCACGGGAAATGCTGTAATCCGCCGTGTGGCGGCACTCCTCCCAGAGCAGAAGCAGCAATTCCGCATAAAAAGCCCGGTTCGGCCCCGCCAGCGGGCGGAACAGCCGCGGGGACACCAGTTCAAACAGCTGCATGGAAACGTCCTTTCCTGTTCACATCAGAATACGTTTTTATTGTACCACAAAACGACACGGTTTGACAGAGAAACCATTCAGAATCGCCGCCGGGAGGGGTGGGGCAGACTCCTTCCGTCAAACCCTGCGGGTTTGCCACCTCCCTCAGTGAGGGAGGCTCTGGCGAAACCGGAAGCTTTGCACCTGAGCCGGAAGCTTTGCCGACGCGAAAGGCTCCCTCTTTGAGGGGGCTGTCGCCGCAGACGACTGGAGGAGTTTGCCCCGAACGCAAAAAACCCCGGGGAGCGGGTGCTCCTCGGGGCAACAAAACTTTATTAACTACGAATCGTACCTTCACACTTGATGGCAATGCCAATATAAGTCTTGCCATTGGAGGCCGTGTAGGTTGCAACACCGACATCTTTCATGGTAGACAGCTTTCCAGAAGGAGTGCCGGGGGTCGCATTCTCCAGGACATCATCCAGTTTTGCCTTGAATTCATCGTTAACTTCCAGCGGCTTTACATCTTTCAGTTCAGCTTTTGTAACCGGTCTCAGCATTTCATCCATTTTATTCGGGTCAAATACATACATCACAAAAGAAACAGTATTTTCAGCTTCATTCATATTGAGGTCAGAAACACACTGCATGTATTGGGCCGTTCCGCTTTCATCATTCTGCACATACGGAACATCTTCTGCTTTGATAACGCCAGTATCATCCGTTTTGGCCAGAACGGCACGAACCTTGCTCTGCAGATCGGCATTATTGCTGTAGCTTGTGCCATTGACAGTATTCAGATACTTCAGCACCTTGCTCTCGATCTCATTCGAGCTGCTTCCACCAGCGCCACCGCCGCAAGCGGTGAGCATTGCCAGAACCATCACGCCGGCCAGAAGGGCGGCTGCGAAACGTTTGAACATTTTCATTGTAATGTTCCTCCTGTTTTCAAATTCTGACGGTTTGGGCGACCCCAAATCGCTTTACCCGTCTGAATTTATTTTAGCCATACCCCCCCCCGCATGTCAACAGGCAGATCGCCCAAATTCCGCCGTTCTTTTTAGCAATTGTCCCTAAACATAACAAAAGCCCCGGAGCAGGGCAGACTCCTTCCGTCAAACCCTGCGGGTTTGCCACCTCCCTCAGTGAGGGAGGCTCTGGCGAAACCGGAAGCTTTGCACCTGAGCCGGAAGCTTTGCCGACGCGAAAGGCTCCCTCTTTGAGGGGGCTGTCGCCGCAGGCGACTGGGGGAGTTTGCTCCTAAACGCAAAAAAGCCCCGAAGGGCGGCCTTGCAGCCACGCTCCGGGGGAAAAAGGTGAGGAGTTTTAGTTTTTGGGGTATGCAAGGTTCTTGAGCTGGAGTCTCACGGCCAAATAGGTGCCCTTCTCATTGCTCTGAACAACAACGGCAACCTTGGTCCAGCAGCCATTCGCATTTACATCGACATTCGTACCGGGATACATTCTATCAATGTAGTTGGTAATCATCTTAATCAAGTCTTGCAAGCGCTCACCGTACTGGTAATCCGTCATTACCGTGATTGTAATGTTCTTTTCTGGGGGGGTAATACCCGTCACCTTAACGTCGCTCTTGAATCTGCCAGTTTCAAGTTTCGCATTCAGATCCGTCAGCAGCGTACTGCGAAGCTCCGGATCATTGGTTTTAGCGGTTTCGCTACACTGAGGACTGCTCGTGAGCGCCGTCAGCATTGCCGCCTCTTTCTGTTCATCTGTGGAGCCGCCGCCACCGCCGCAGGCTGTGAACATCAGCATGGTCAGAACGCCTGCCAGAAGTAGGGCAACGATCTTTGACAATTTCTTCATAAGGTATCCCTCCAGTCTTGTTTTTGTGGTTATGTTTCTTTTTCAGGGGGGTCCCCCTTGTGTCACGGGGGTCTTTCTGCCCTGATTATATCCGACAGCAGTTGGTTTTGTCAATTGAGAAGATGCATAAAGTTTCCGAAACA
>ERZ773242.3730-NODE-3730-length-10542-cov-3.591780_pt1 | contig 10542 bp, 3 predicted proteins | sample MGYA00511077_ERZ773242 | MGnify/ENA primary metagenome ERZ773242 (study PRJEB29015, sample SAMEA2737754) | human gut metagenome | biome: human gut; feature: human-associated habitat; material: faeces | place: China | collected 2012 ... | reverse complement strand
GGTAGCGGTGCGTCGGGGGTCGATCGCCACGATCCGCAATCGGGGATTATCCCGCTTCGCCTGCGCCAGCCGCTGGAACAGCACCGGATGCGCCCAGGCGGCGTTCGAGCCGACCAGCACCACCAGATCGCTGTTTTCCACATCATCGTAGCTGCAGGGCACCACGTCGGCGCCAAAGGCCCGCTTGTAGCCAGTGACCGCTGACGACATGCACAGCCGTGAATTGGTATCGATGTTCGCCGCGCCGATAAACCCTTTCATCAGCTTATTGGCGGCATAGTAATCCTCGGTTAACAGCTGGCCGGAGGCGTAAAAGGCCACCGCTTGCGGTCCGTGCTGGTCGATGATCTGTCTCAGGCGCGCAGCGGTTTCCGCCAGCGCCTGAGGCCAGGCTACCTGCTGGCCGTCGATCTCCGGCGTCAGCAGCCGCCCCGCCAGGCCCGTGGTCTCCCCTAAGGCGGCCCCTTTGACGCACAGACGGCCGAGGTTCGCCGGGTGCTGATCGTCGCCGCGCACGCTCACCTGCCCCGCGTCGTCCACGCTCGCCAGCACCCCGCAGCCTACGCCGCAGTAGGGGCAGGTCGTTCGGATGGTCTTCATCAGGAGGCCTCCGCGCGGGCCAGCAGCTGCTGGTTGCCCACCCACACTTTGCCGTTTTCCACTTTCACCGGCCAGGCGCGTACCGCCTGTTCGTCGCCGTCGCACGGCCAGCCGTCGCGCAGGCGTATCCGCTGTTTGTACAGCGGGGAGATCACCACCGGCTCGCCGCCGACGTCCCCTAACAGCCCACGCGACAGCACGTTGGCCGCGCTGCCCGGCTCGCGGTTGTCGAGGGCGTAGACCCGCTCGCCGAAGCGGAACAGGGCAATCTGCCGCTCCCCTAAGCGGGCGCCGATCCCCGCCTGCGCCGGAATGGCGTCAAGGTCGCATACCGCCTGCCACGGTCGGGATGGGAGTTCGCCTTCGGGCAACGTCTCAGTCAGCAGCGGCTGCGGCTGACCGCGCAGATCGCGGCGCTGCACAGCCTCGTCGGGCTGGTCGCTATTAACGAAGGAGCGGAACAGCGCCAGACGCTGCGGATCGTTGAGGGTGGTCTGCCACTCGCACTGGTAGCTGTCGACGATCCGGGCCATCTCCTGCTCCAGCTCCTCGCCAATGCCAAGACTATCCTCCAGCACCACCTGCCGCAGATAGGCGACGCCGCCCTCCAGGTTATCCATCCAGGTGCTGGTTCGCTGCAGGCGATCGGCGGTACGGATATAGAACATCAGCAGACGATCGATGCTGCGGATCAGCGTCGCTTCGTCGAGATCGCTGGCAAACAGGTCGGCGTGACGCGGTTTCATCCCGCCGTTGCCGCAGACGTACAGATTCCAGCCTTTGTCGGTGGCAATCACCCCGATATCTTTCCCCTGGGCTTCAGCGCATTCGCGGGTGCAGCCGGAGACCGCCATCTTGATTTTGTGCGGGGCGCGTAGCCCTTTGTAGCGATGCTCGAGCCGTACCGCGAGCCCGGTGGAGTCCTGCACGCCGTAGCGACACCAGGTTGAGCCGACGCAGGATTTCACCGTGCGCAGCGACTTGCCGTAGGCGTGCGCGGTTTCAAACCCGGCTTCGGCCAGCTCGCGCCAGATAGCCGGCAGCTGTTCCAGCCGCGCGCCAAACAGGTCGATGCGCTGGCCGCCGGTCACTTTGCTGTAGAGCTGGTAACGTTTGGCGATCTGCCCGATGGCGATCAGTCCGTCCGGCGTCACTTCCCCTGCCGCCATCCGCGGCACCACCGAATAGCTCCCGTCCTTCTGGATATTGGCGAAATAGCGGTCGTTGGTATCCTGCAGCGGCAGGTGCGCCGGCTTCAGCAGGTACTCGTTCCAGCAGGAGGCCAGCACCGAGGCCACCAGCGGTTTGCAGACATCGCAGCCGTGCCCCTGGCCGTAGCGGCTAATCAACTGCTCGAAGGTATGGATATGGTTAACCCGTACCAGATGGTAGATCTCCTGGCGCGACCACGGGAAATGTTCGCAGACGTCTTTTTTCACTTCGACGCCCTGCTCCGCCAGTTGATACTCCATCACCTGTTTCACCAGCGCGCTGCAGCCGCCGCAGCCGGTAGCCGCTCTGGTGCAACTTTTTATCGCCGACATATCCCTCGCCCCATTGTTCACCGCCTGGCAGATATCGCCTTTGCTGACGTTATGGCAGGAGCAGATCGGCGCGCTGTCCGGCAGCGCCGCGACGCCGAGCGCCTTCGGCGCGGCTCCCTCCAGCGCGGGCAGGATCAGACTCTCCGGACGCGGCGGCAGCGCCATGCCGTTCAGCATCATCTGCAGCAGCGTGGCATAGTCGCTGGCATCCCCCACCAGCACGCCGCCAAGCAGGGCTTTGCCGTCCTGACTGACGACGATTTTTTTGTAAATCTGCTGCGGACCGTCGGTCCATTGATAGCTCTGACAGCCCGGCGTGCGCCCCTGCGCATCGCCAAACGAGGCCACGTCGACCCCCAGCAGCTTCAGTTTGGTGCTCATGTCGGCGCCGCTAAAGCAGGCGTCCTCTCCTGCGAGAGTGGCCGCGGCGATGCGCGCCATCTGATAGCCCGGCGCCACCAGACCGTAAATTTTATTGTCCCACAGGGCGCATTCGCCTATCGCCAGCACGTCCGGGTCAGAGGTGCGGCACTGGCCGTCGATGTGAATTCCCCCGCGTTCGCCCACCTGCAGCGCGCAGCCGCGGGCCAGCGCGTCCTGCGGGCGGATCCCCGCCGAGAAGACCACCATGTCGGTCCGCAACGCGCCGCCGTCGGCAAAGTTCAGCCGCAGGCCGTCGGCCTCGCGCACGATGGCGGTGGTCGCTTTGCTGGTATGCACCCCCACGCCGAGGGCGACAATCTTCTCCCGGAGCATCGCCGCCCCGCCGTTATCCAGCTGGACGGCCATCAGGTTCGGGGCAAACTCCACCACCTGCGTCTCCAGCCCCAGTTGTTTCAGGGCGTTGGCCGCCTCCAGCCCGAGCAGCCCGCCGCCGATAACCACCCCGCTCTTCGCCGCGGCGGCATGGGCGGCGATACGGTCGAGATCGTCAAGAGTGCGGTAGACAAAGCACCCCGCGAGATCGTTACCGGGAATTGGCGGCACAAAGGGATACGAGCCGGTCGCCAGCACCAGTTTATCCCAGTGGATTTCATGCCCCTCGGCGTCCCGCACCAGCCGTGCGTCGCGGTCGATGCTCGCCACCGCCTCGCCGAGGCGGAGTTCAATACCGTGTTCAATAAAGAAATCCCCGGCCGCCAGCGACAGCGACTCGGCGCTGCGTCCGGCAAAATACTCGGAGAGGTGTACCCGGTCGTAGGCGGGGTAACGCTCTTCGCCAAACACCACGATTCGATATTGCTGATGCAGATTGCGGCTCACGCATTGTTCGAGAAAATGGTGGCCGACCATGCCATGTCCCACCAGCACTAATACAGGTTTCGTCATCGTCATTATTCCTGCAGCCTGAGGCTGCGTTGAAGAGGGGTCAAAAAGCCAGTCCACGGTGGCAGGCTCATCGCTTTCCAGGCGCGCGGTGAGCGCGGCGGCGGCGGTGCAGTCGCCCATCAGCAGCACGCCTGCCAGCGCCCCGGCTTCCACCACGGCATAAATGTCATCGGAGGTGATGTCGTCTTTACGCACCATCGGCAGCTTGAAGATGCGGAAAATGACGTTCGCCAGGCCGTTAAAGAACCACACCAGCGGACGGAACACGTACAGGCAGAAGCGCATCGGGTTGATGATACGCAAAGCCACAGCTTCTGGCGCAATCATACCGATGCGTTTCGGGGTCAGGTCCGCGAATAAAATGAACAAGCCGGTGACCAGGGAGAAGGAGAGGATGAAGCTCAGCTGCTCGGCCAGCTCTACGGACATGTACTTAACAAAGAGGCTATAAAACGCCGGAGAAAACGCTGCATCGCCCACGATACCGCCAAGAATGGCGACCGCGTTCAGGCCAATCTGCACCACGGTAAAGAACATGCCGGGGTTTTCCTGCATTTTCAGAATGCGTGATGCGTTGATGTTGCCCTCGTCGGCAAGCAGCTTCAGTTTGATTTTACGGGAGGCAGCCAGCGAGATCTCCGATATCGAGAAAAATGCACTGACGGCAATAAGACAAAGTATTACTAAAATACTGTTTAACATAGTTTATCCGGCTTCTCGCCAGATCCTCAGAAGGGGAGTTGATACCATTCGTGTGAAGACACATTGAACTCAGCTCGTAGCGTTGAGCCGATTATTTCAGCGGTAGTATAGCGTAAAGACGTGTAAACCTGCCAGAGGTCACGTTTTCGGCAAAAAGTGGCCGGAGGGAGAGGCTGCGCGCCACGCGGTTCGCGTGGCGCTGATGCCATAATCAGTCCTGCTGTGGAGGCAGGCAAACGCCAATGCCGCCGATACCGCAGTAGCCATACGGATTTTTATGCAGGTACTGCTGGTGGTCGTCTTCGGCATAGTAGAACGGTTTCGCGGTCGCGATTTCCGTCGTGACCTGACGTTTATCACCGGCCGCATGCATCGCTTCCTGGAAACGCGTCAGGCTGGCGTGGGCGGCGGCCTCCTGCTCTGGGGTGAGCGGATAGATGGCCGAACGGTATTGAGTGCCGTGATCGTTACCCTGACGCATGCCCTGCGCCGGGTCATGATTTTCCCAGAACACCTGGAGCAGTTGTTCATAGCTAATGACGCTCGGGTCATACACCACACGCACCGCCTCGGCATGCCCGGTCTCACCGGAACAGACTTCGCGATAGGTTGGGTTAGGCGTATATCCTCCGGTGTAGCCCGCAGCGGTGCTGTACACGCCCGGCAGCTGCCAGAACAGGCGTTCTACGCCCCAGAAGCAGCCCATGGCAAACAGGGCGATCTCCATTCCATCAGGAACGTTTGTCATTGAATGGTTGTTTACGGCGTGTAATGTCGCCACTGGCATAGGGGTGTTGCGTCCCGGTAACGCATCGGCTTGTGATACCAGATGCTTTTTATCAAATAAACTCACGGTGGGGCCTCCGGGGTAGCGTTGTTTCGGTTAAGGTTGTCACGAAGCGTTTAATTGAACACAATAAATGCGATGAATGAGTCTAGATTTAATCATAAGAAATATTTGGGTGTTACACCCTTTTTCAACCCGTAATTTGGGTTTTTGGCTTTCAGGCCGTATTTTGCCGCGGAGCGGCACTGCATTTGCTTCCAGGGTGGAAACAGGGATATTCAGGAGAAAACGTGACAAAGATCCGCCAGTTATGTTTAGTCAGCTTACTGCTGACCAGCGGGATTGCCAGCGCGGCGAATGTCCGTTTGCAGGTTGAGGGGTTATCCGGGGCGCTGGAAAAAAACGTGCGTGCGCAGCTTTCTACCATCCAGAGCGATGAGGTCACGCCGGATCGGCGTTTTCGCGCGCGCGTGGATGACGCCATCCGCGAAGGCTTAAAGGCGTTGGGGTACTACGAACCCACCATCGATTTCGATTTACGCCCGCCGCCGGCGAAAGGACGCCAGGTGTTGATTGCCCGCGTCTCGCCGGGCGAACCCGTCCTGATTGGCGGCACGAACGTGGTGCTGCGCGGCGGTGCGCGCACGGATCGTGACTACCTGGATCTGCTCAGCACCCGTCCGAAAGTGGGCACCGTGCTCAATCACGGGGATTACGATCGTTTTAAAAAATCCTTAACCAGCGTTTCGCTGCGCAAAGGCTACTTCGACAGCCAGTTCAACAAAAGCCAGCTTGGCGTTGCGCTTGAGCGACGTCAGGCATTCTGGGATATCGATTACGACAGCGGCGAGCGCTACCGGTTTGGCGATGTGACCTTCGAAGGATCGCAAATCCGTGACGAGTATCTGCAAAATCTGGTGCCGTTTAAAAAGGGCGACTACTACCAGTCCAGCGACCTGGGCGAGCTGAACCGTCGTTTGTCCGCGACGGGCTGGTTTAACTCCGTGGTGGTAGCGCCGGAATTTGATAAATCCCGTAAAACGAAAGTGTTACCGCTGCATGGCGTGGTCTCTCCGCGCACCGAGAACACCATTGAGACCGGTGTTGGCTACTCCACGGACGTCGGCCCGCGCGTGAAAGCCTCATGGAAAAAACCGTGGATGAACTCCTACGGCCACAGCCTGACCACCAGCGTCAGCCTGTCTGCACCTGAACAGCAGCTGGACTTCAGCTATAAAATGCCGCTGCTGAAAAATCCGCTTGAGCAATACTACCTCGTGCAGGGCGGCTTTAAGCGTACCGATTTGAACGATACCGAGCAGGACTCGACGACGCTTGCGGTATCACGCTTCTGGGATCTCTCCAGCGGCTGGCAGCGTGCCATTAACCTGCGCTGGAGCCTCGACCACTTTACCCAGGCAAACGTCACCAACACCACCATGCTGCTTTATCCGGGCGTGATGATCAGCCGTACCCGCTCGCGCGGTGGCCTGATGCCGACCTGGGGCGATTCTCAGCGCTACTCCATCGATTACTCCAACACCGCCTGGGGCTCCGACGTAGACTTCTCCGTCTTTCAGGCGCAAAACGTCTGGATCCGCACGCTGTACGACAAACACCGCTTTGTGATGCGCGGTAACCTCGGCTGGATTGAGACGGGTGATTTCGAACGCGTTCCGCCGGATCTGCGCTTCTTCGCCGGGGGCGACCGCAGCATCCGCGGGTATAAGTACAAATCGATCTCACCTGAAAACGACAAAGGCCAGTTGACCGGGGCGTCAAAACTGGCGACCGGCTCGCTGGAGTACCAGTACAACGTCAGCGGCAAGTGGTGGGGAGCGATGTTCGTTGACGGCGGTGAAGCGGTGAACGATATCCGCCGCAGCGATTTCAAAACCGGCGCGGGTGTGGGCGTGCGCTGGCAGTCACCGGTCGGGCCCATCAAGCTCGATTTCGCCGTTCCGGTGGGCGACAAAGACGAACACGGTTTACAGTTTTACATCGGTCTGGGGCCTGAATTATGAGTTTATGGAAGAAGATAAGCCTCGGGGTGCTGATTTTTATCGTATTACTGCTCGGTACGGTGGCGTTTCTGGTGGGCACCACCACGGGCCTGCATCTGCTGTTTAACGCCGCGAACCGCTGGGTGCCGGGGCTGGAAATCGGCCAGGTAACGGGCGGCTGGCGCGATCTGCGCCTGAAGAATATTCGTTATGAACAGCCCGGTGTGGCGGTGAACGCGGGCGAGTTTCATCTGGCGGTCAAGCTCGGCTGCCTGCGGGACAGCCAGCTGTGCGTAAACGATCTGTCGCTAAAAGACGTTAACGTGGCGATAGATTCCAAAAAAATGCCGAAGTCCGAGCCTGTCGAAGAAGAGGACAGCGGCCCGCTGAACCTCTCCACGCCGTACCCGATTGCGCTTTACCGGGTCGCACTGGATAACGTGAATATCAAAATCGACGACACGACGGTATCCGTGATGGATTTCACCTCCGGCCTGCGCTGGCAGGAGAAAAACCTCACCCTGACCCCAACCTCCCTGCAAGGGCTGCTGATTGCGCTGCCGAAGGTGGCCGACGTGGCGCAGGAAGAGATCGTCGAGCCGAAGATCCAGAACCCGCAGCCGGAAGAAAAACCGCTGGGCGAAACGCTGAAAGATCTCTTCTCGAAACCAGTTCTGCCGGAGATGACCGACGTGCATCTGCCGCTGAACCTCAATATCGAAGAGTTTAAAGGCGAGCAGTTGCGTCTGACCGGCGATACCGATCTGACGGTCTTCAACATGCTGCTTAAAGTCAGCAGTATCGACGGCAACATGAAGCTCGACGCGCTGGATATTGATACTAACCAGGGGTCGGTCAACGCCTCAGGCAATGCGCTGCTGCGCGACAACTGGCCGGTAGATATTACGCTGAACAGCGCCCTGAACATCGATCCGCTGAAAGGCGAAAAGGTGAAGGTGAAAGTTGGCGGCGCGCTGCGCGAGAAGCTGGAGTTCGGCGTGAACCTCTCCGGCCCGGTGGATATGGTGCTGCGCGGGCAAACCCAGCTGGCAGAGGCCGGTTTACCGCTCAACCTTGAGGTGGTCAGCAAGCAGCTTTACTGGCCGTTCACCGGCGAAAAACAGTTCCAGGCTGACGATCTGAAGCTGAAGCTGAGTGGCAAAATGACCGACTACACGCTGTCGTTCCGCACGGCAGTGAAGGGGCAGGGGGGACCGCCCGCCGATATCACCCTGGATGCGAAGGGTAACGAGTTGCAGGTTAACCTCGACAAGCTGACCGTGGCGGCGCTGGAAGGAAAAACCGAGCTGACCGCGCTGCTCGACTGGCAGCAGGCGATCAGCTGGCGCGGCGAGCTGAAGCTGACCGGGATCAACACCGCTAAAGAGGTCCCGGACTGGCCGTCAAAACTGGATGGCCTGATCAAAACCCGCGGTAGCCTGTACGGTGGCACCTGGCAGATGGACGTGCCGGAACTCAAGCTCACTGGCAACGTGAAGCAGAACAAAGTCAACGTAGAGGGCTCGCTTAAGGGCAACAGCTATCTCCAGTGGGTGATCCCGGGACTGCACGTGGCGCTGGGTCGCAACACGGCGGATATTAAAGGCGAGCTGGGCGTGAAAGACCTCAATCTGGATGCCACCATCGACGCGCCAAATCTCGATAACGCCCTGCCGGGTCTTGGCGGCACGGCGAAGGGGTTAGTGAAGGTTCGCGGTACGGTGGAGGCGCCGCAGCTGCTGGCGGACATCACCGCCAATAACCTGCGCTGGCAGGAACTTTCTATTGCCCGCGTACGCGTCGAGGGAGACGTGAAATCCACCGATCAGATCGGCGGAAACCTGGATCTGCGCGTGGAGCGTATCTCTCAGCCGGACGTGAACATCAGTCTGGTCACGCTGGCGGCAAAAGGTAACGAAAAGCAGCACGATCTCCAGCTACGTGTGCAGGGCGAGCCGGTCTCCGGGCAGCTGCACCTGACGGGCAGTTTTGACCGCCAGGCGACGCGCTGGAAAGGCGTGCTGGATAACACCCGCTTCAGCACGCCGGTCGGCCCGCTGGTGCTGTCGCGGTCTGTCGCGCTGGATTACCGCAACGCGGAGCAAAAGATCAGCATTGGGCCACACTGCTGGACCAACCCGAATGCTGAGCTGTGCGTGCCGCAGACCATTGATGCGGGCGCGGAAGGACGCGCGCAGATCAACCTCAACCGTTTCGACCTGGCGATGCTGAAACCGTTTATGCCGGAAACCACCCAGGCCAGCGGGGTCTTCAGCGGTAAAGCGGACGTCGCGTGGGACACCACCAAAGAGGGACTGCCGCAGGGCAGCGTTACCCTCTCCGGGCGTAACGTGAAGGTGACGCAGGAGGTCAATGACGCGCCGCTGCCGGTGGCGTTCGACACCCTGAATGTGAACGCTGACCTGCGTAACAATCGTGCGGAACTGGGATGGCTGATCCGCCTGACCAACAACGGTCAGTTTGACGGACAGGTGCAAATTACCGATCCGCAAGGGCGGCGCAATCTCGGCGGCAACGTCAATATTCGCAACTTCAACCTGGCGATGGTGAATCCGATCTTCTCGCGGGGAGAAAAGGCGGCGGGGATGCTCAGCGCCAACCTGCGTCTGGCGGGGGATGCGCAAAGCCCACAGCTGTTTGGCCAGATGCGGTTAAACGGCGTGGACATTGACGGTAACTTTATGCCGTTCGATATGCAGCCAAGCCAGCTGACGATGAACTTTAACGGCCAAAGCTCAACCCTCAGTGGCTCAGTGCTGACGCAGCAGGGACAAATCAACCTGAGCGGTGACGCAGACTGGAGCCAGCTCGACAACTGGCGCGCCCGTATTGCGGCCAAGGGCAGCAGGGTGCGTATCACGGTACCGCCGATGGTGCGCCTGGACGTGTCGCCAGACGTGGTCTTTGAGGCAACGCCGAGTCTCTTCACCCTGGATGGCCGTGTTGACGTACCGTGGGCGCGCATCGTGGTTCACGAGGTGCCGGAAAGCGCGGTTGGCGTCTCCAGTGACGAAGTTATGCTCAATGAAAATCTGAAACCTGTTGAACAGAAGAGCGCTGGCATACCGATCAATAGTAATCTTATCGTGCACGTGGGGAATAACGTGCGTTTGGACGCGTTTGGGCTGAAGGCGAGACTCACGGGTGACCTGAAAGTGGCGCAGGATCAACAGGGACTTGGCCTCAATGGACAAATCAATATTCCTGAAGGGCGCTTCCATGCCTACGGGCAGGATTTGATTGTGCGTAAAGGCGAGCTGCTGTTCTCCGGTCCACCGGATCAGCCGGTACTCAATATCGAAGCGATCCGTAACCCGGAAGCCACCGAAGATGATGTGATTGCAGGCGTGCGCGTGACGGGCTCCGCCGATGAACCTAAGGCAGAAATCTTCTCTGACCCGGCCATGTCGCAACAGGAAGCGCTCTCTTACCTCCTGCGCGGCCAGGGTCTGGATAGCCAACAGGGCGATGGTGCGGCAATGACATCAATGTTAGTCGGTCTGGGGGTTGCACAAAGTGGTCAGGTTGTGGGTAAAATCGGCGAGACGTTTGGCGT
>ERZ773242.3728-NODE-3728-length-10546-cov-2.324469_pt1 | contig 10546 bp, 7 predicted proteins | sample MGYA00511077_ERZ773242 | MGnify/ENA primary metagenome ERZ773242 (study PRJEB29015, sample SAMEA2737754) | human gut metagenome | biome: human gut; feature: human-associated habitat; material: faeces | place: China | collected 2012 ... | reverse complement strand
CACCGGGAGGTGGCCATGATCCACTGCCCATCGTGGATGCCGCCCACATCTGTCTGGTTGACGATCTGGCTGCCGCCGGTGAGCCACTGGCTGGCGGTGCAGTACACCACGGGCGCCTCCACCTGCCGGAAGTTGGCCGGCACGATCCCGAACACCACCATGAACTCCGTTGCCTTCTCCCCGGAGGCGAGGCCCAGGGCCGCTGGCGAGGCATCCAGCACATAGTTCTGCTGGGTGCTGAGATTGTCCGCCAGGACCCGGTAGGTATCTCCGCTGAGCGTGGTCTTATAGACGATCTTGTAGCTGCCGGGGACGTTCCAGGTGCCGGTGACGATTTTCTGCAAGTGCGCGAAAGCAGGCAGGCGCTCCCTCCAGTAGAAAGACTCGAGGGATGTGGTGGAGTTGTTGGCGATGTCGGTGAAGTCGTAGCGTAGGGTCTGGCCGGGCATGACCTCCACATAGCCGGTCTTCTTGATGGAGACGTTGGTGTAGAGGCTCTTGTTGGTCATGGCGGCTTTCACGATCTGCCCGGCGTACTCGATCTCCACCTCGATGGGAGTCTTGTCCAGGCCATAGAAATCCGCGGCTTTGGATTCGATCACTTCGTAGCGCGCCAAAGGCAAGGGCTTGGAGACGGCGACACCATTTTTGTCCGTGCGGATGGTATCTACCAGCTTGCCGGTCCGGGCGTTATAAATCTCGAACTCCGTGTTGGGGATGGGCGTCCCGGCGGGCCAGCCATTCATACTGTTATAGTCTGCCGAGGTTTTCGTGATCTGAATCTGACCGGTGATGGGGGTATTCTTCCAGGTGATCTCCGTGGTCTCCCCAGACTTTACATAGACGGTCTTTTTCTCCGTGTCTACGATATAACCTTCGTTTTCCAATTCACGCAAATAAAAGCGGCCACTCTCCAACCCCTCAATGTAAACATAGCCTCGGTCATCCGAGGTGTACTGGCCAATGGGGGTGTTGGTATCATCGTAGAGCAGGAAGGTGACGCCATAAATTCCATCCCCAGTGGCGCTGTCCACCTTATGGAGCAGAATGCCGGAGACGGCCTCATTTTCAATGATTATTTCATCCTCGGCTCTGATCCCTGCCACCATATTGGCGGCAGGAATAAAAATTGCCCATCACCTCCATGATATGCTCCCTTTATAGGCAATGTCATTAAGTTTGGCTTCAAAATACACAACAATCTTTTCAGGGTGCTTGTGTTTTTCTATCTTTAGCAGGGGGGACATATAAAATTTGCAGATAAAATTTTCCAAACGAGAAAAGTTTTCGTGCTTTTTGAATCACCATATTCCACACCAGTACGATCTCGAATTTATATGCGCTGCTGCCCCGTATTTTTATATTATAATCGTTTTTGGACTATAATCAAGAAGCGCGCAGAATGTAAAATGATTTTTACTTAAAATGTGCAAATAAGAATTCTGAACAGAGATAACAAGTTATAAGGGCGATGAACAGAACCATAATCCCGATTGCTTGTGTGCTCGCGCCAAAGAGCGCACAGATGTGGAACAACGGGTATGTACTAAGCCACTTCGCATTCGTTAAGCCGGAGATACTGAGCAGCGGCGGCAGAGAAAAAATGAGCAGCGACACAAACATTGCGCCAAAGGTGTTGCCAATCCGCTGCGAAAGAGCCAGCGTTACACAGGCCATACAGCTCACCGCGGCCAATCGAAAAAAAGTCTGGATTGCTGCCATTAAAAACAAAGGTATTTCCGGCGCGTTGTAATATTCGCTGATGCTGTAAACCGGAGCCATCCATGTGCCAAGCCCGTAGTCACGGATAGAGACCCAAAAGCGCGGCAAAAGGCTGAGCGCCGTTATTAAGCCGCATACAGTAAAAGAAAGCAACAGCTTGTACCGCACGGTGGCACGCCGTCCAAGCGGTGTTGTGCCGATGACTTTGATCATACCCGTCTGCCGCTCCATTGCGAACAATCCGGAAAAACATACTGCGCATAAAATAGATGCCCAAAGCGTATCAGGCAGATCCTGCGTGTCGTATTGATCGAACAGCTTCAGCCAGCCGGATTCATAGACCATTTCCATACGAGGTTTTTCTTTCAGCATCTGAGCCTTGTAAATAACACGCTGGAATACATTCATTTTCTGCTGCAAACTGGAGTAACCCTGCATCATTGCCTGGTATTCCTGTGAAGTGACCTTTTTCGACATTAACGCAGCATTGAGCTGGTAGATGGGGCGAAATTCTTCTTGCTGCTGCGAGAGCCAATCAACACTTTCATGTGTCAACGGACCTTCCACATGCTTCATGTAATATTGGTAATAGATCTCGTCCGCGTCGATGTAGCTTTCCGTTGTCACTGCGGTATAGACTTGAAACCCCGCAAATAACAAAAGCAATAATGCTGTGCCCTGCATCACCAACAGCTTGTAGGTTTCCTGACGCATTGGCGTCGTGAATGCGGGGATTTTACGCCTGAAAAGTCTTCTGCCTGTCCGACGTCCCGCTGCAGTAAAATAGTGACGGCTGAAAACAAAGCAGAATGCCAGCGCAAACAATATACCAAACAAAACAGCGGAAACGCACTCCACCAAAAGCAGAGGAATCGGGTGATCAAACCAATACAGATTGCGGTATCCGCCCAGCAGCTCATTGGTGCGCAGTAAACTTATGAGATTGGCGTATTTGATCACATTCAATCTGCTGGTGGCAGGGATAACAGATCGGATGAACAGGTTGAATACAATAAGAGCCAAAGCCCCCAATGCGCCCGTGAAAAGCCTTCTGGCAAACAGCATCGCCAGCATTACCCATATACCGCAGATGAATGCCGCCAGCCATTTCGTGAGAAAAAAACAGAACAGATATTGGCCGACCGTCAGTTTCCATGTGCTGCGCATCAGCTGCGGCACACTTTGAATGGAGCGGTTCAATGGCCCCAGACCATAGAGCCCGCCGCAGTACAGAAGGTTGACGCCATACAGGCAAGCCAGAACAACTGCGAGGCTTGCGCCCAATGCCAGCAGCTTTGCGCCAGCGGTATGCAGCCTGCCCGCAGGAGTAGAACGCACCAGCGCGAGCAGACCGTTGTCCCGCTCGGCCCGGACAAGCACCGTGGCAATGAGCAGCATCGCAAATACGGTTACGACATCCGTGAGTTCAAAATCCAGCGCGGTCATGATGCCTTTTTGCGGATAATACTGAATGGACGTACCGCGCATATCCCTGAACGCTTCATCTGTGACACGGATGTTTTCCATGTCGTATCCGCTTTTGCTCTCCGCGAAAATAGAGATCGAGGAAAGCTTCCGGGCTTTCTGTTCGATGGATGTCAGAAATTCTTCGTATCCGTTTACCTGCTCAAATTCCAGAACGATGGTATTCAGAAAACGGTATTCCTGTGCCAGCGTTTCCCCGTACTTCAGAAACCCGCCTGCTTCATAAATATCATAATACTGTTCAAAATCATCGGCGTAGGTTTCGCGGAGACGTTCGTCTTTTTGACCGTTGTTGTATGCTTCTGTGCGCAGGATGTTATAGATATGGCTTAATCCCTCTGTGCGGGCCAGCTCTTCATGCAGAAAGTCATCCATATCCTCCATGCTCATGCCGGAAATCTGCTGTTCCAACTTTCGATAAGCAGAGGAGGGAACATTGCCCGGCGTATGGCCCGTGCCGAACCACAGCAAAAACAGGTTGGCGCCGAGCAGCACGGAAAACGCCAGAAGAAAAAAACGGCTGTGCCACACCTTGCGCAGCTCAGCGGAAAGCAGGCGTGTCATGCTTCGTCCTCCCCGAAAATGGTGAGGTAGACATCTTCCAGTGTGCCGCCCGGTGCGTATTTTTCAATAAGCGCGGCAGGAGACGCCTGGTCCACAAGTTGTCCTTCCTTGAGCAGCAGGATTTCACTGGCAACGTGCTCTACATCGCTGACTACATGTGTGGCAACAATAATGATGCGGTCATGGGCGAGTTGGGCCAATACCTGACGCAGGCGTACACGTTCTTTCGGGTCCAATCCGGCGGTAGGCTCATCCATGATGAGAATCTGCGGCTCACCCAACAATGCGGCGGCAGCAAGCAGACGCTGTTTCATGCCGCCGGAATAGGCTGCCAGACGTTTTTCCAATTCACTGGAAAGGTGTACCAGCTCTGCGACACGTTGTACTTGTAACGCTGCATCACTCCGGGGAATTTCTTTGAGTGCTGCTATGTACAGCAGGAAACGGCGGCCTGTAAAACTGTCATACAGATTCTGCTGCTGCGGCATATATCCAAGGACGCGCCGAAATTCCCGCCCCATGCGCAGGACATTTTTACCGTTCCACAGTACCTTTCCGCTGGTAGCGTCCAGATTCCCGGTGATGATATTCATCATGGTGCTTTTGCCTGCGCCATTGGGCCCCAAAAGGCCGTAAAGGCCCGGGCCGAGAGTGAAACTCACTCCGGCCAGGGCCTTTTTAGTTACTTTTTTAGCGCTGTATATTTTGGTGAGAACCTGCAATTCCAAATTGCATATAGCATTCTCCATAGGTACGCCTCCAGTTGTACTCTCCCTATTTAGACAGCAGAAAGGTATTTATTAATAATAACGTCGGCAATACACCTCATATCATGCACCACCTCAATCAGTCAATTCTATCTCTTGTATCTTATTTTCATTGTTCAGATAATCGAATGTCTCTGCAATTTCAAATAGCAGTTCCATATATATAAACATCAATTTCTCTATTTGTGTCACAAAACGTTGGCTAATGTATTGAATTAATAGTTCATCTATTGCATTCGAAAAAAAGATATTTCTAATACAACTCACCTTCTAAAGCCAATAATCTCTAGTTTCCCCTGAATCAGTTTTGAAGGCTCTCAATAGGTATATAGTTAGGAACGCTATTCCAATAATCTTCTTTTTTTATCAGTGCGAATTGAGGTTCAATTTGTTCCTCTTGATAGGTCGTCCCATCAGGAGCATACAATGTTTGTGTATATCTGTTTTCCCCATTTATCACCAAAAATTCAGTGGGAGTTTCCCATTGCAACCAAATATAACGGTTACCGTGATAGTTGCACATCAAAGATACATTTGTAATTGCGTGTGATTCTAAGTCTATCCCATATACATCATATGACAGAGAATAGTCGTCATTGGTTATAAAATTGATGTACATAAAATGATTATCCCAAAAGCCGTAGAATCTCGATGTTTCAGGCGTAGTACCCAAATCCAAATTGTCGGCAACCGTAGAAAGTTCACCAGTTTCTAAATCCAATGAAAACAGTTTACCTTGCTCAAGATTCAGGTAATAGTAAAACTTCCCGCTGATTCCTCCAATAGATGAATAAGGAGTCTCTCGAGCAACAATATGTTTTTCTCCAGACGAGAGTGAATATGAATACAACTCCCATTCGCCTGGAATGGATTCCGTATCATTTTTTAGTGACTTAAAATAGCATTTATCTTTATATACCCCAAATAATACGTCAGTCGTATCTAATTGAAGAAGTTCAGTTATTGTTCCATCAGAAAGTGAAATTTTTGAAAAACTAAAATAGGCTTCTCCGTTTTCTTTAACCGTTTCAAGTGTAGTATACAAATTATCGCCATCTGTAGCAATACCTCGTAGCATCGACTGATTAGAAGGAATTGATACCAAGGATTTAGAATTTGTGCCATTAGCATCCATTTGGACAATTTGCGTTGAAAGAGCATCAGCTGAAACATTTGATGGCGTAACACAATATAACTTGTCATTATTCCAAAACAATGAAACAGCACCGAAAGGGAGCCAACTCGGATCTGTACTATTAGAATAAGTAGAACTGATATCAGAATTGAGAAACACATGAGCTTTTGTATTAAAGTCAATGTAAGTTATATTGGCACTTTGATTATTATTAAATTTCAAATGATAATAGCCCATTTCATTTCCTGTATCGGAAGTTTCCAAAGCACCATCTATCGGCGTAATCATTTTTAAGTTGATATTAGGCTCTCCAGCATATAAGGGGGAATCATAACTTGAAGAAGTTCCTACCTGAGGAATTTCATTTGTACATCCAGTCAGAATAAGGGCAATGCCTAAAAGAATAAAAACTTTCTTTAGCATAATAACACCTCTATAGGAGAACGCGCAGCAGTAATTGCACTTACTACTGCGCGTCTGCAAATTTAAATCAAATTACACTTCAGGGAAACAGTCCCAAATTTGAGGATTAGCCGTAGGAGTTGATGGTAAACCCGTACCAGGGGCCCATTTAACATTATAACCACCAGCAGACATCTGTTCAGTCGAAACGGTTAAAGCAAGCGCACGATGAATCAGAATTACACCTCGCAAATCACCGCCTTCATGCGCGAATCGAATTGAATAATCCTCTGGAGGCAACTGATTAATAGCCCAAAGATTACAGTTTTTTGTGTTTGTGTTGATATTAAGAACATACGGATTAGCCCCTGTACTTGCAACAGGTCTCAAGGAATAGTAACCGGTAGACAACCGTTGATGCGCCCAAATAAGCGTTGGATTTCCGACACGATCCGGCTTATAAACTGTTACATTGGTGCCATTTGTAATTTTGCTGGGATCGCTGATATAAACATTCAATCGACAATAGGCAGTATCTCTGTGTTGGTTTGCCATTCCATAATCAGGCCAAGTTGGCGGACTACCGCCAGCATCATCGGCAGCAAATGCAGGCACGGCCATTGTAACAGCCATAACAGCACATAGGAAGCAAGCTAATAGTTTCTTCTTCATGAGTTACTTCTCCTTTTTGTTCTATTTTTTCCTTATGGAATCAGTATCTCGCGCGCCGATTCTGATTCCTCAAAGGCCCACCAAATTTGTGTTTTTCAAAAGCCAAACTTTTATTTTAGGACTTAATCCGCTACTGTATTTTGGTGTATTGTGCGTTATTAGAAAAGTAATTCGTACTACTTATTGTCGCATAGACCGGAACGACCGTAGGATACTGTTGAATTGTACCATCCGGGCCCTCAGCCGTCATCATTTTTTCTTGCACACCACATTTTACAAGCAATACGCCATCTGATTCTGCTACGGGAACAACAAAATCTGTAACGCCAGCATAAGTATACGACAAATGCAACTCTATAACAGAACCGTCACTTATGTCTACGGCAAATTGACGCCACTTAACGTTTGCTGCACTACCCGAGGATTCTGATTCAATCTTTTCGCCTACTTGAACAACCAATCGGTCATCGTACAATCCCAAAAAATACAGGGAACTGGAATCAGGAATAGGAATCGGCTGGGACTGCAACACCGTAGTTAACCCAGCGCCGTCAAAACGATTAACTTCAAATGTTCCCTTAGACGGTATATAGAAAAAGAGATAATCACCATAAGAGGCGTCCACCACTTCTTCTTGCATCCATGAACGTTGAGGAGTCATTTCTTGAAGCTGCAAGTCGTAAAAAAACAATTCGTGTTTTTGTGATAAATACGCTTCATGAGAACCTGGGTTTTTATTTTGTGTGACTTCTATTGATTTCAGAATAAGTGTATTATCCGCGGTTCCAACCAGAAACCAACTTTTGGATGAATCAAGTTGTGTCAGCTTCTGAATGCTCCCTTGCGCAAGATCAATTTGAATTAACTGTGGTGTTTGTACATTCAACTCGCTGCTGTATGCTTCAACAATCGTGAATAATACATTTTGATCTCCAGCGAATGCACGGTCATATCGGTCTGCGCTGTTAAGCTCAACCAGCGTAACACGGTCATTGCCATCATAGCCTATCTGCAAGATCGAAGGATGGTCTTCAATTGCTGAGCAGAACACCAATAGGTGTTGCTGAAAATTTACAACTCCAATTGCATTGGGAATAACTGCATTGCATGTTTCATCATTGTGCTGACATTCGGGACGGCTACAAAGGGGGAGTTTTTGGTGCGTCGCATAGTCAATATAAAATAATGTGGGCAGCGCTCCCGACAAATCCAATTCATAAAAGCCTGTCTCTGTACTACAAGTTGTACCTATTCCCATTGACGACGTCAGCATTTTTAAATCGTGATAAAGGATTGGTTCTGTTGGTTCAACTTCTGGATAAGTCTCTGAACTATTGTTAACAGTAGATGCCACAGGAGATGAACTCCTCGGGGATGACGAAGAGGAGTCTAGTGTGCAGCCCGATAATATAGACATCATAACTATAAATAAAGACCCTATTACAATCAAACGACGCATATTTTTTCCTCGATTTCCCCTCAAAGGATTAATATGGAGATTGCTGTGCCCTATCCTTTATGTCGGATAAAGCACAGCAATATCAACTAACTTCTACGCAGTAATACTTACTGGGAACCACCAATCTGAATAATTCACATAATCTCGGCTCCCCCATTTTACGTTTGCAAGGTTACTTGCTCCCGTTGCAACCAGATAATACCCATAATAATACGACTTAAAATGGCGAGACGAATTTTGCTCATATTGAATTTCGATAGATGCGTCTCTCTCATTTCCACTCAAAGGATATACATCGCAATTCAGATAATTGGCTCCTTGATAACGGTAGATATTTAGAGCGTATGTACCATAGCCGTCAATGCCACTCACCAAATAGTATAGTCCATTAGGAGCAGTTTGCTGAATCCATAACTGATCGGTAATATTCTGGCTTTGATATATCACAACATTTCGGTTGGGAGACAAAACAGTGTTTCCGTAAACACTCAAACTATAGGTCTGATCGCCATATGCCCCCAATCGCCAACCAGTTTTTGCGCGAGAAGCCGCAAAGGCAGAGAGCGACAGCGCCACACAGAGAATACATACCGCGCATAGGCATAAAATCCGCTTAGTTACACGTTTTCTCATAAGATAACTCCTTTGTTGCAAATCGTTTTAAACGCTTTCCAATAACCTCCAAAACGGCAACAACAAATTCAAAACATTGGAAACACCTCATTTCTAGGGCTTGTTTGAAAAAAGGCGGAGATTGTGCTAAAGCAACAAAATAGCGATGGAGGCAAGATGCATAAAGGACAGCAAAGAAGCATCCGACGTGTCATATTTGGTGACGGTTCTGAGGAACCACTTGATTTTCTGGAAAAACACTCCACCAGAAGGCAATCTTTATACAGATGCCGGTCAACCGGCTAGGGACCGGAAATGTTGCTTTGGGGCGGGATCGCATAGCTGGTCCCTGGTCCCGGGGGCTGAGATATATTCCCGAATCGTCCGGGCACCATAGGCCCGGTCTTCCAGCACGGCACTCCCGCCGGTTCTGACCTTTTCAGCAGTTCACACCACTGCGCACCGCTCCGAATGATCCAGAGCATTCCGTTGAGCATAATCGGGTTATCCTTCCGGGGGCGCCCCCGCTTTCCCATTTCTTCTGGTGGCAGCAGCGACTTGATCCGTTCCCATTGTTCTTTTGTTAATTCATAGCGTTTCATGCCCTTAGTTTTACATATTGCATCCTATTGCGCAACTTCTATTTTTAAAGGGAAGGCCTAGACCTGTGTGCTTGAGAAAATGACCTTATAGCATCCTAAAAACTGAAAAGGTTATCCACATGGGCGCTGGTCAACAGTTGGTATCGGGGGTATGCACATTTTCGAAAAAGTCGTAATCATTATAGAAATTTTAGCTATTCCGACTGTCAATGATAGCAGAAAACCTACCGTAGAATTGTAAAATTCTGCGGTAGGTCAAAGCATTATGGCTTAGTATGTAGCGGTTTTGTGGGATGGGAAGCGATATGTTTTATGGCGGCTTCTATTTTGGCACGGTTGGCATCAATACAGATTTGCAGCAGAATGTTGACGGCTTCCGCCGGTGGGTTCGGGTTATGAAAGCGATAGTTCAGCTTGCGTGTTGCCACAGTCACAGCCACCTCCTCGTGATCTGTTTCAATCTATGCGGAGGTCAGCGAGAATAGGACTGACTGCGGTGATGTTGGTGTTCTTTTGGCTTGGTCAGATACTGCCGGAGTTTCTGTTCTGCACACAGGTTGGCGCACATGGACTCCCGGGTGTGGAGAATCCGCAGGGCAATTTTCCGCTGCCGATACAGAGGCAGCAATGCCGTAGTGTATTGGTCCCGTTCCTGCAATAGTGCAGTCCGGCTTTCTATGTTGCTGCAACGCCGAAGGCGATTGTAACAGTGGGTTCGCTGGGATTGCAACTGCTGAATTTGTCGTGAAATCCGATCGAGGAAATGCTCCACATCCTCCGGAGTGTTGAGATGTGCACGGTGCACTAATTCAAGCTGCTGGAAGAATTGCTGCAGGTGACGGCAGGCTTCCCGCATCTGCGGAGATAGGGGAGTATGTTTTTTCTTTTTGTGCAGCAAACCGAGAAAATAGCAGTAGTGGAGATAGAGGGCAAAAAATCCGGTGATCTTTTTGGATTTTTTGAAACTTCCCCGCACTTTCATTTTTCGTACGGGGGAATGCTTGAGAGTTTTGTAATAGTGGTAATCTGCCTGATAGGATGGATATTGGATCTCCCAGTTCAGTTGGTGAATGCGTTTCTGGATTTCAGGCATGGAGTAGCCCCTTGCCTAATTATACAGCTGTAC
>ERZ773242.3727-NODE-3727-length-10548-cov-3.224149_pt1 | contig 10548 bp, 5 predicted proteins | sample MGYA00511077_ERZ773242 | MGnify/ENA primary metagenome ERZ773242 (study PRJEB29015, sample SAMEA2737754) | human gut metagenome | biome: human gut; feature: human-associated habitat; material: faeces | place: China | collected 2012 ... | reverse complement strand
TAAGAGTAGCCAAAGGCGGCAAACGGACTATGCAGAGCTTAGGCATATCCATCAATCCTAAATAATGGGACTTCACACGAAACAAACCTAAACCCAACTGCCCTAACAAAGAATATATCCAAAAGATTATCTTGGATAAACAGCGAGAGCTACAACAGGAATGTTAGAGTTGAATGTGGAACAAAAGGAATATACCACCACTACCCTACTCAATAATGAGAATACCAAGTTTGAATTAAAAACTGTTAGTGAGTTCTATCACGAATTGATAGAGCAATACACACGTGAAGACAAATGTGGAAACCGTCTCATCTACAAAAGTTCTTTCAACTCGCCTAAAGCGTTTACGAAAGGCAAGTTAGATATACCTTTCAGCGATATAGATACTTCTTGGCTTAACAAATATGAGAAATGGCTACGCTCCAAAGACAATAAAGAAACCACCATAAGCCTAATTTCGTACATTACGCAGTACATATAATAAAGCCCCCTTAGCTATTAGACTTTCCAAACATCCCATTAGAGAACAATTCAGAGAAATCTTTTTACACAAATATAGCCCGCAACTGAAGACATCCTTCCTCACCGAGGAACACCCCGTTGATCACCGATGAAGCCCCCCTTCATCACCGAGGAAGAGGGTGTTCATCACCGAGGAAGAGACGTCACATAACTTATGCTGATTATCAACCATTTACCTCAACTGTTTTAATAATACATCCCCGATTGCACAAATCAAAATTAATGACATACTTCAAGACAAAACCTAACATATACTTCTCCAAACATATTACTCTATATATAGTCGCTATTTTGAAGAAGTATAGCCAATCGAACCTTTTTAGCAAATAATAATTGTATTTCGAGAAAAAAAGATATTTTTGTCTGTCGAAGAAGAGAACAACAGAAAAAATGCAAGAATGAAATCACTGCTTCCCCTTATTTATATTATATGTTTTCATATTATTTTTCTTTCAGCCTGTACTGATAAAAGGCATCAGCTACATTCTGAACTCTTCTATATAGAATCTTTATCTGACGAAAAACCGGACAGCGCAGCAATACTATTACACCAATTCGCCATTGAAAACAGGGGATTATCCCAAGCCGATGAAGCCTATTATAACTTATTGCAAACTAAGACCAATATACTTTTAAAGGCATCTCCTTCCGACTCCATTATTAATACCGTCATTAACTATTATGAGAACAATGAGGATGAACACAAATTGGCACTTGCCTATTATTACAAATCTCAAATCAGCATGTCCTTGGAAGCTGACTCGATCGCAATGGTATACATCTTGAAAACCATCGACAAAGTAAAAATGACAAATAACCTTCAACTGCTATCCAATGCTTATAATCACCTCGGATTTATTTATCTAATACAGAACCTACCATCAAATGCTCTTCAAGCTTTTAAAAAAGCCTATGAATACACTGATCAATTACCACGCAAACACCTTAATAAACCAGTCTATTTAAGAAATATAGCACGAGCATATAATTTAAAAAACATTCTATCGCATAATTCAGATAAACACTCTTATAGGGACAGTGCCATATTATTTTATAATAAAGCTATCAGCCTTCAAACAGATAGCACCCCTAAAAATATTTCATTATCCATTTATAAGGAATTATCTACTACTTACATGTTGAATAACGATTTCACCAAATCCTTTAAATACCTAGAAGCCAGTCTTGATTCAAACAAATTACAAGAGTATTTTAACAAAAAAGCAGGCATTTTCTTGAGAATGGGTCAATTTGATTCGGCAAGTTTTTATGTACAAAAGTGCATGACAGATTCGGGATTGTATGATCGGTATACAATGTATGATAAACTATTAAAAATAGAGAAAAAGAAAAACAATCCTCAGACAGCTCTGGAATATGCAGATTCATTGCTTATCCTAAGCGACAGCATGATCGCACGCACGATGCCCGAGGAGATGATAGAAATTCAGAAGAAGTATAATGAAGAAAAACTGCGTGCTGAAAAAGCCAGTATAGAAATAAAATATGAGAAGGAGAAATCCCATTCATTACTCATTTCATTCATTGTGGTCGTCCTATTGTTTTTGAGTACATACATCTATATATACAGTTATTTTAAGAAAAAGAAATTACAGCAATCTTTATTGAGACAAAGAAATGAATTGCTGCTATTGAACCAAAAGGCACGGCAGTGGAACACACAGGTCCAATTAAGTCAAAAGAAAATTCGCCAACTGGAAGATGAGAAGAAAAAGATAGAATCCGACCTGCACATCATAGCAAATGAAAAGGAACTCATCCTGAAAGAGAAAGACGAGGAATTGGAACTGTATCGGAAACAAGAAAGCGATTTGCAGACTCAAAAAGCAAAATACGAAGAATTATGCTACGTGGAATTCAAGAAGCAATTTTTATCCGTTCCCCTCTACCGAAAAATTCCCGCTTTCGGTATCGAAAGAGTAGTAACGGAAAAGTTAAGTGTCCATTCTCAGGAGCAGCTAATGAGCATAATGGACGAGATATGTTACAGTTTCGCATCCCGATTGCACGTACTTCTTCAAGAATCCACTGAAAAGACCTGCCTCTGTTGCCTGATACGTCTGGAAGTAAAGCCGAAATATATCATGATATTATGCGATCTCAGCAAAGAAACTTATTATAAACAATGCCAGAGAATCGCAGAAAGTCTAATGGGTAAAAGTAGCGCCTCCGCATTAAAAGAATATCTCAGTTCCTTCTAAAACCGCATCTTTTAGGCAAAATTGTCCACCTATCATTTTGCACGATCATATTAAAACACTAATTATAAGCATATTATCTAGCATATTTTTTATTTCCATGTCCACTTTTGCTATTACAACAAAGACTAATTTTGCTTCCGGACATTCTGAAATATCAATCTAATTAAAATTAAATGCTTATGAAAACAAAATTATTACTCTCATTCTGTGTAGTGTTCCTTTTATCTTTATCGAGCCATGCTTATGCACAGTTTAAAGTAAAGAAAGAAGTAGATTCTTCTATCAGAAATACTCGGAAAGTGTCGAAAGCTAACGCGAACAATGCAAATAAGCTTGTCTATACTTTTTGTAGCGATGAAATAAATAATGCTGCTCGAGTAGACCAAGACGTTGAATTACGCGCATATTTGCGTATACCTGCCAAACAATGGAAAGGATGTAAAATTACCTGTGTAGAATTTGGATTTGCCTATGAGGTAGGAAAAGATAGTTACATGTTTGTCAGCAAAGACCTAAATGCTGATCCCTTAGTGAAGCAGTATTATCAATGTGACACTATTGCCATACCCGATGAAGGATATATTGGTTGGAAAAATGTTCCGTTTGATGAACCTTATTTGATTGATTCGGACGATGATTTATATGTGGGTGTTTATACCATACAACAAGATCCTTGGGGAACTTTTGGACTAGATAATCTTACGCCTATTCCAGGAGCAAATCTTGTAAGTTACCGCCGTCCGGGAAAGGCAGAATGGGTTTATCAGGAGCTTCCCAGTAATTTGTCTATAAAGGTTATAATTGAAGGAGAAAACATTCCGCAAACTCATATGCGCATTTATTCCCACTCTAGCGATAAAATGTATTATAAGATAGGAGAAAGTGTAGCAATCAACGGCACTATTATTAATGAAGGTATTAAGCCTGTAGAGTCTTTTGATATTTCTTATCAATTAAATAACAATGAATCCGTTACAACACATGTCTCCGATGTTGCTATTCAACCGATGGAAATTTATGATTTCAATTTTGACACTACTGTATCTAAAGAAGGGAGAGGCAATTTAATTCTAACAGTGTCCAATCCGAATGGAGAACCAGATGATTTCCAAGGCAGTACTTCTGTTACATATGATAAATTCGCTTGCATGGCTAAAGGCATACAAAAAAATGTATTAGTTGAAGAGATAGTCGGGACGGATGATGAAGGAGCCGTCACTGCTGCAGAAATCATTAAGGAGGCTATTGATAACTCGGATAAAAAAGATAATATCATTTGGGTACAAAACCATGTATTAGCCGATGATGAATATACAATTGAAGGATATAGTAATTATAGCATGCTCTATGCTAGTGCTATTTTTACTCCAGCGGTAAATTTGAACCATAAAGAAGCTATATCAGGAACTTTTATGTTGAATGAGGAAAATGAGAAAGTACCTGCTACCTCAGAATTATTCCTAATAGACAATGATTTTGGAAAGCATTTAAATTCAATCTTGGAAGACGAAGTCTTTTATTCTTTAAATGCAGAATGTGATGTTATTGATGACGATGTATTAAAAATAAAAGTAGCTCTTAAACCTGCCATTGAAGGACTATTTCCTTCTATATTTGGGCCCAATCTTGCTATGCTTCTTACGGAAGATAATATTGTTGGCAGGCAAGCCGGTGTTGATGGGGATTATGTCCACAACGGAATCCCAAGAACGTTTATTAATAGCGAAGACCCGAGGTTCGGCATGGTGGGAAATAAAATTGAAATATCTGATAACGGTTATACACTGGAAACGAAATACATTATTCCGGATAAGTCATGGAAACTTGAAAATATGAATTTGATTTGCTATATTATGGATGCTCGTATGGTGATTGATAATGTTGTGTCATGTCCGGTTAAAGCCAATCCTGACGGACTGAAAAAAGAGACAGTTGAAAACGATTTTGCAATTAACTGTAAGGATGGTACTTTGCTTATTGACGGAGATTTCGATCAAGCCAGAATTCTTTCAATCAGCGGACAAACAGTAATGGAAACGAATAATGCAAACATAAATGTTTCAAAACTAAACAAAGGCATTTATTGCATACTTATCCAAAAAGGTAACCGCTTCGTATCCAAAAAGTTTATAATCCAATAATATAATCTGATGCTAAAGAAAGAGTTCGATATAACCAAACTCCATATTAGCACATGAAGAAGCTTCATTTACTGCCATTGAATATCCTCGACGGTCAGTAATGATTCTTAACCAAACAATCAGATTACAACATACAAAAAGGGAAGCGGCCCTCATATGGAGCGTGCTTCCCTTTCCCGTTTATTCCATTAATATACTATTAACAGATATTATTTGATCACGATTTTGTCTGAAACAGAATGATTTCCCTTTTGGATGAGTACACAATATATACCGGCCGGCAATGAAGATACGTTTGTATCTGCTACACTGGTTGTTAACAGGAGTTGTCCGGTCATTGAAAACAATCTTGCACTGTCAAAATCTCCGTCAATATGCAGGCTTCCATCATTATAAACAACATTAAAATCATTTTCAGCCGTTTCCTTTTTCAGTCCGTCAGGATTGGCTTTAACCGGACATGACACAACATTATCAATCCTCATACCAGAGTCCATGATATAACAAATCAAATTCATATTTTCGAGTTTCCATGAATCATCAGGAATTTCATATTCGGTTTCAAGAGTAAGTCCATCATCCGGTATATCAATTTTCTTACCAAATATAGCAAATTCAGGATCATCATCATAATAAATAAAGTCTCTTGGTATTCCGTTATGAATGTACTCTCCATCTACACCTGCTTGTGTGCCCACAATTTTATCTTCTGTAAGCAAAAGCGAGATACCAGGATTATATATATAAGGGAATAGACCTTCCACAGCAGGTTTGACGGTCATTTTTATCTTCAATAAATTATCATCAACCACTTCACACTCTACACCTAACGAATAGAAGACTTCTTCTTCATCCAAATAGGTTTCCAGATGATCACTAAAATCTTGATCAATTATAAAGATTTCTCCTTCAGTAGGCACTTTCTCTCCATCACTATTCATCATAAACGTTCCGGGAATCTCCGCTTTATGGTTCAATGTTACAGCCGGTGTAAATACGGCATCCCAATATAACATACTGTAATCACCAAACCCCATAATTGCATATTCGTCATTAGCTATTCCGTGATTTTGTATCCAAATGATATTATCTTTTCTGTCCGAGTTGTCAATAGCATCTTTAATGATCTCAGCAGCGGCAGCAGCCCCCTTATCATCCGTACCGACTATTTCTTCAACTAATACATTTTTCTGTATTTTTTTAAGTACACAACCAAATCTATCATACTCCACAGAAGTAGTTTCCTGAAAATCATCGGGCTTTCCATTCGGATTGGAAACAGTCAATATTAAATTACCTCTACCCTCTTTGGTTATAGAAGTCTCCAAATCGAAATCATAAAACTCCATTGGTTGAAGAACAACATCAGATACATGGGTAGTAACAGATTCATTGTCATTTAATTGATAAGTAATATCAAAAGATTCTACAGGCTTGACACCTTCATTAATGATAGTACCGTTTATTTCCATATTTTCTCCCGCTTTATAATATAGCTTATCTACCGAATAAGTAAAAATGCGCATATGATTCTGCGGGATAGTTTCTCCTTCAATTATAACCTTTATAGATAAATTACTCGGGAGTTCCTGGTAAGTCCACTCTGTTTTTCCCGGACGACGGAAACTTGCAAGATTTGCTCCGGGAATAGGTGGAAGATTATCTAGTCCAAAAGTTCCCCATGGATCCTGTTCTATTGTATACACACCTACATACAAATCATCATCGGAATCAATTGTATACGGTTCATCGAAAGGAACATTTTTCCATCCAATATATCCTTCATCGGGAACGGCAATAGTATCACACTGATAATATTGCTTTACTATAGGATCAGCATCTAAGTCTTTGCTAATAAACATGTAACTGTCTTTTCCTACTTCATAGGCAAATCCAAATTCAACATTGGTGATTTTACAACCTTTCCATTGTTTGGCGGGTATACGCAAATAAGCACGTAACTCAACATCACGCCCTACTTCAGCCCTATTTCCTATCTCATCACTGCAAAAAGCATAAACAAGTTTGTTTGCATTGTCGTCATTCGCTTTTGACACCTTCCGGCTATTTCTCATAGAAGAATCTACTTCGTCCTTTACTTCAAATTGTGCGTAAGCATGGCTCGATAAAGATAAAATAAATACTACACAGAATGAGAGTAATAATTTTGTTTTCATAAGCATTTAATTTTATTAGATTAATATTTCAGAATGTCTGGAAGCAAAACTACCACGCTTTAAAAGAAAAGAATTGTACATAAATATAAAAACATCACCAAACAAAGCACTATTAATCAATAAATTAGCATATTATAACAAAACAAAAAGTGGACATCAAACTAAAAAACTCACCCAATCAGAATGAATCGAGGTATTCTTTTAATCCCGAGATACTACTTTTCCCAATGAGTTTTTCTGCTATTCGCTGACATTGTTTATAATAGGCTTCCTTTCCGAGATCACAGAGAGCCATAATATATTTAGGTTTCACTTGTAGCTTAATGAGGCAACAAAGACAAGTCTTTTCTGTGGATTCTTGAAGCAAAAGATGAAGTCTGGAAGCAAAATTATAGCAAATCTCATCCATTATATTCATCAATTGCTCTTGAGAATGAGTATTTAACTTTTCTACCACTGCATTATCCGTACCATACACTGGTATTTTACGAGATAAAGGAAGTGACAAAAACAGTTTCTTCAATTCTATCAAGTATAATTCTTCATATTGACTTTTTTGAGTGGACATTTCAGATTTTTGTTTTCGGTAGCCCGCTAACTCCTCCTCTTTTCTCTTTAAAGCAGATTCCTTTTCGTTGGCGATAACATACAAATCAGATTCAATCTGCTCCTTTTCCTGTTCTAATTGTTGAATTTTGCTTTGACTAAGTTCAACCTGTTGATTCCACTGCTGTATCTTCTGATTCAAAAGTAACAATTCATTTTTTTGCTGTAATAGAGATTGTTGTAGCTTTTTCTTTTTCAGATAACTATAGATATAAATACACGTACAAAAGAAAAGAAGTATGACAACTACGAAAGATACGAGTAAAGAGTGGGATTTTTCTTTCTCATATTTAACCTGTAGAATGGCTTTTTCAGCTTTATGCTTTTCTTCACTATATTTCTTTTGAATATTCATAATCTCACCGGGAATAATATGAGCATTCATACTATCATTTAAAACAAACAGAGTATCAGCATATTTCAAGGCTTTCCAATAATTCTTCTTAGTTCGTTCTATATTATACAACCTATTATATATGGAACATTTTGAATAGATATTTTGTCCTGTCAAACACTTTTCACAATAATAGTTTGCAGAATCCAGTTCTCCCAAATCTAAAAAGATATCCGCTTTCCTTCCATAATAGCGTAAAAGCTCCATAGAGTCTTTACTTAGTTCCAAATATTCAAGGGCTTTCGGATAATCTTTCTTAAACACATAAATGGTAGAGATTTCGCGATATAAGGAGCTGGTCAAATCTCGCGGTGTATTATCTGCTATAAATGTTAACGCCTCCCTATAATAAAGTAATGACGTATCGCGTGAAAGAGTGTCTTTAGCCTTGTTTAAAATAGTTTTCAGATTATATACCCTTCCTATATTCCTGAGCAAAAGAGGCTTATAGTAATATTTACGGGATACCATATCCGTTTTCCCATATACTTTTCTAAATGCCTGAAGAGAGTTCTTAGGCAAGTTCTGAAATAAATAGATCATTCCCAGATGGTTATAAATCTCAATAGACAATACAGGTTTATCAATCGATTTTATTTTATCAATTGCTTTCAGAATATATAGCATACTGATTGAATCAGTACCCGAAAAGAAACAATTTTTCGCTTTGCACAAATATGCATAAGCTAATTTGTGATTATCATTCGTATGTTCATAATATTCGATTACAGGATTAATAATAGAATCGGAGATTAATTCATCACCCAAAAGAAGAGCAATTTTTATCTGTAACAAATGATACAGAGCTTCGCTCTCTTTATCGGCCTTTTTATGCTCAAAAGGTATTTGGGAAAGCAAAACTGCCGCACTATCCGGTTTTTCATCTACAATCGAATCAATATAAACAAGTTCTGAAAGCAAAGGGTGATCTTTTTCAGCACAACCATAAAACAAAGTTATGTATGCAAAACATAGTATATAGATTAAATACAGTAAAAGTTTCATTTGGTAAGCATGTGTGTTCAGTCTACAAAAATATCCTTTTTTTTCCAATAAGCTATCACTTTCCTACTAAGAATTAGAGCTAAAACTTTTGTTTTCCACCAGATTTGTAATGTAGAATGAATTATCTTATTCATTTAATAATCGACATATCCAAATAAAACTTATATTTGTAAGTTCGGAAATTGATAATCGAATAATCATAATTATTAACCTATTAAAATTTAGAGACATGTTAAAACACGTGACTTCCTTATTAACAGGACTCGCTTTACTGGCATGTATTTCTTGTACCTCCAACAAGAACAATGCTCCACAGACTCTCCAACCCCTTGAAGTAGCCGTACCCGAACGTCCTGCGGGACAAACGGATGTGATCAATCTGATAACCGAAAAATTGGACACCGTACGAGTCGGTTTCATAGGTCTTGGCATGCGTGGACCGGGAGCAGTAGAACGATTTACTCACATACCCGGCACTAAGATTGTAGCACTTTGCGACATCCTTCCCGAACGGGTAGAAAACTCACAAAAAATACTTGAAAACGCTGGTCTGCCCAAAGCAGCTGCCTATTCGGGAAGTGAAGACAGTTGGAAACAATTGTGCGATCGTGACGATATCGATCTGGTCTACATCGCAACGGATTGGAAACACCACGCTGAAATGGGACTTTATGCTATGGAACATGGCAAACACGCAGCCATCGAAGTACCCGCTGCAATGTCATTGGACGAAATATGGGCATTGATCAATACTTCCGAAAGAACACGTAAACACTGCATGCAATTGGAAAACTGCGTATACGACTTTTTCGAACTGACCACTCTTAACATGGCTCAACAAGGAGTTTTCGGGGATATACTCCACGTAGAGGGTTCTTATATCCACAATCTTGAAGACTTCTGGAAACATTATTGGAACAACTGGCGTATGGATTACAACCAGAATCACCGCGGAGATGTATATGCCACTCATGGCATGGGTCCCGCTTGCCAATTACTGGACATTCATCGGGGTGACCGCATGAAAACATTGGTTTCAATGGACACTAAAGCTGTAAACGGTCCCGCATATATAAAAAAAACAACCGGTGAAGAGGTGAACGATTTCCAGAATGGCGACCAGACATCCACTCTCATACGCACGGAAAACGGGAAAACGATGCTTATCCAACACAATGTAATGACTCCCCGGCCTTATAGCCGTATGTATCAATTAACTGGAACAGACGGTTATGCTAGCAAATATCCGATCGAAGAATATTGTCTTCGTCCTTCTCAGGTTTCTTCGGACATTATTCCCAACCATGAAGACTTAAATGCGCACGGTTCCGTTTCGGAAGATGTAAAAAAAGCATTAATGGAGAAATACAAACACCCTATCCACAAAGAGCTGGAAGAAACTGCCAAAAAGGTAGGCGGTCATGGAGGTATGGATTATATCATGGACTATCGTCTGGTATACTGTCTGCGCAATGGTTTGC
>ERZ773242.3725-NODE-3725-length-10556-cov-3.549567_pt1 | contig 10556 bp, 7 predicted proteins | sample MGYA00511077_ERZ773242 | MGnify/ENA primary metagenome ERZ773242 (study PRJEB29015, sample SAMEA2737754) | human gut metagenome | biome: human gut; feature: human-associated habitat; material: faeces | place: China | collected 2012 ... | reverse complement strand
CAACAACCCCTCCGTCAAAAATCAAAGATTTTTGACACCTCCCCTTACACAGGGGAGGCTTTACCCGCTGCGGCGGGGCGATAGATACGCCTATTTCCACCATTATACCACAAGATATGGACAATTTTGCAAGGGATTTGGAGAAGTCTTAAAAATTCTTAAAAACCCTTGGAATCCCAAGAAAATATGCTACAATGTGGATGAAAAACCATCAGGAGCGTGCGACTATGGAACAGACCATCCACATCCTCGTCGTGGACGACGAGCCGGATATTCGAAGAATTTTACATATCATGCTGGAGCATCAGGGCTACCGCGTACACGAGGCCATCAATGGCCGCCGCGCCGTGGAGTATATCCGGGAAAACCTGGACACCGACCTCATTTTGATGGATATCATGATGCCGGAGCTTGGCGGCGTCGAGGCCAGCCGGGAGATCCGGTCGATCTCCTCCGCGCCGATCCTGTTCCTGACGGCCAAGAGCCAGGAGCGGGATATGCTGCAAGCCTATCAGTCCGGCGGCGACGATTATCTCGTCAAGCCGTTCTCCAGCGCGGAGCTGCTGATGCGCGTGGAGTCGCTGCTGCGGCGCTATCGCGTCTATAAAGGAAAGATCAACGGCAAGATCCTGCGGCAGGACATCGTCCTCGACGAGGAGAACCGCCGCGTCCTGCGCGACGGCGCGGCCGTCGAGCTGACGGAGACGGAGTTTTCCATTTTACAGTATCTCGCCGCGCAGAAGGGCAAGGTCGTCTCCGTGAACGACATCTACGAAAACGTCTGGCATGAAAAGTATATGCCGGCGTCGAACAATACGGTCATGGTCCACATCGTGAACCTCCGAAAGAAGCTGGAGCGCAATCCCGCTGAGCCGCGCCTGATCCGCACCGTGTGGGGAAAGGGGTATCAGATTGACTAAAAAATCTGCCTTTTCCTCGCTGCGGACGAAGCAGCTGCTCGTGCTGCTGGTCGCGATCGCATGCGCGGCGGCGGCCTATTTCGTGGCGAACTGGATCGGCGACACACTGATCGAGAAGGTCTATCTCGACCAGAAGGCCATGCAGAAGCGCGAGCGGGCCATCGTCAGCGAGCTGCAGACCTATGTGCAGGAAAACCGCATCTCCTCGCGTGATACCGACGCCGTGGCCCGCTGGTCGATGAGCAAGAGCGATACCTATGTGATGCTCTACCGGAACCAGCGGCTGGCCTTCGAGGCCGGCTGGTGGGGCGTGGACGATGTGGACGAGACGGATGCGCCGCCGCTCCTGTCCAATTCCGCGGGCGTCTACCCGATCTACTTCACCGACGGGCCGATGCAGGCCGTGGTCTATGACTTTTCCGAATCGCGGCTCTATACGCTGACGACAATCGTGAGCGTGCTCATCGGGTGCTTTGTGCTGATGTGCTTCATGCTCAGCTACAATGGCCGCATCACGCGCACGATCGTGACGATCGCGGCGGAGGTCGAGCAGATCGGCCGCGGCGATCTGACCGCGCGGCTTGAAAAGCCCCGCGGTAATGATGAGCTGGCGGGCCTGACCGAGAGCGTCGAGCGGATGCGCGCCTCGCTCCTGCACAAGACCGAGGAGGAGCAGAAGGCCCTCAAGCAGAACTCCGACCTCATCACCGCCCTCTCGCACGACATCCGCAATCCGCTCACGGCCCTGCTCGGCTATCTCGACATCATCTCCGCGCAGCGCGATCTGCCGCCCGACACGGCGAGCTATCTCGCTGCCTGCCAGGAGCGCGCGGGGCGCATCAAGCAGCTGACGGATGAGCTGTTCCGATACAGCCTGCTGTTTTCGAACGATGAGCTGCCGATGCGGCTGGAGACATATGACGCTTACGTCCTGCTGGAGCAGCTGCTCGGCGAGGCGCAGGCGGAGCTGGAGAGCGCGGGTTTTGCCACGCGGATGGTCATGCCCGACACGTTCTGCCGGGTGCGTGTGGATGTGCCGTATTTTAAGCGGGTGCTCGACAATCTCTTTGCCAACGTCCGCAAATATGCCGACCCGGCGCAGCCCGTGTCCATCGCGGCCCTGCCCGAGAACCGGACGCTGCACATCTGCATCTGCAACACCATCCGCGCCGATTCCGGCCAAGTGGAGAGCAACAAGATCGGCCTGCGCACGGCGGAAAAGATCCTGACGCAGATGGGCGGCAGCTTCCGCCGCCACGAGGCGGACGGGAAATTTACCGCCGAGGCCATCCTTCCGATCGTCTCGGAGGACGCGGACGAGTAGGAGCGGCGTAATCTTAAATTATTCTTAAAAATCAGGCGAAGGACTTCTCATCCGGAAAAAACCTGATATGATGGGGACAACAAAGCAATCATTGTGCGCGGTTCTTCCGCAGAAAGGAAACTGACTATGAAACATCGTATTTTTGCCCTGTTTCTGGTGCTCGTGCTGCTGGTCGGCGTGCTGGCCGGCTGCGGCAAGAAAAATAATGGTGACAGTGACACCAGCAATGGGAACTCCAGCATTATCACGCCGACGAAAAACGACCAGTCGCAGGTGACATCGAAATATGCCTATAAGCCGACGTATCTGACCGTACCCGCCGAGGTGGACAGCGTGACGGGCGTGGCGGCCAAGGGCAGCACGGTCTGGTTCACAGCCAGCATCCCCGACGGGGAGCAGACCGAGACCTACACCTACACCGACGAAAACGGCGAGGAACAGACCGAGACCTATACATACACCAATTACCGGACGGCGCTCTATTCGCTCGATCTGGACAGCCAGGTCTGCGCCGAGGTGCAGGGCCTGACGCTCCCGTCCGTCGAAGAGGGCTGGGAGGGCAGCAGCTACGTCAACAACTTCCAGGTCATGGACGACGGCAGTATCTGGATTTTCTGCATGGTCAATCAGTATAAGACCGAGCTGCCCGACGATTTTGATCCGAATACACAGGACGAATGGCAGTATCAGGTCAATGAGAACAAGACCGTCATGGTCCACCTTGACGCGACCGGTGCCGAGCTGGCCCGCTTCGACCTGATCCCGCCGCAGGACGAAACGACGGACGGCACAGCCTCGCCCGACACGGTGGTCGGCTCCGCCAGCGGCGGCGACATCGCGATGTACGACATGCCGGCGAGCTATTATTCCAACATCTCCTCCGTCGTGGTCGGCGAGGATGGGACGATCTACGGCTACGACTGGCAGAACGTCTACCTGTTCGACAGCGAGGGCAAATATCTCGCGACGATCGAGGCCGGAGACAACGGCGGCGAGCTGAAACGCCTCGACGCGAACACCGTTGGCTCGATCACCTACATCTACGACGCCGAGAACGAGACCGGCTCGAACTATTTCGTGCCGATCAACGTCGAGACAAAGTCGTATGACACCGAGCACAAGACCGCGCTGCCCAACAGCGCGTGGGACATCTATCCCGGTGTCGAGGAATATGACTTCCTCTACAACTACAACAGCAAGATCTTCGGCTACATCTCGTCGAGCGACACCTCGGAAAAGCTGCTCGACTGGATGGACAGCGACATCAACCCGAACAACATGAGCAGCTTTGCCGTGATGAACGACGGCCGCATCATCGCCGTCCTGAACCACTGGGACGACGAGACGCAGACCAGCATCAACGAGCTGGTGCTGATGGAGCGCGTGGACGCCTCGAGCCTTCCGGAGAAGACCGTCCTGACGCTCGCCTGCTTCTATCTGGACTATAACATCCAGCAGAAGATCGTCGACTTCAACAAGACGAGCGATGCCTACCGCATCGTGGTCAAGGATTACTCCGAGTTCAGCACGAACGACGATTACAGCGCGGGCCTCACCAAGCTGAACACCGAGATCATGTCCGGCGTCATCCCCGACATGTTCCTGACCGAGAATCTGCCCATCGAGCGCTACGCGGCCAAGGGCATCCTGACCGACCTCTACGAGCTGATTGACAGCGACGCCGAGCTGACGCGCGAGAGCTTCGTCCCCCAGATCATTCAGGCCTGCGAGACCGACGGCAAGCTCTACGAGCTGCCCGCGAGCTTCATGGTCCAGACCGCATTCGGCCTTTCGAAGGTCGTGGACGGCTATGACGTCTGGAACGTCGCGGCCGTGCAGGACGCGATGACCAAGCTGCAGGAGGACGCCTACGTCTTTGACTATTACACCACGCAGGCCACTGTCATGGGCAACTGTGTCTCCAACAACCTCTCCGCGTTCGTTAACTGGCAGACCGGCGAGTGCTCGTTCGACAGCGAGAGCTTCGCGGCCCTGCTGAACTTTGCAAAGACCTTCCCGGCGGAATTCGACTGGGAGGCTTACGACAGTGAGCACAGCGGCGAGTATGCCGATGATGCGACGATGATGAAGAACGGCCAGAAGCTGCTTTCGTCGGCATATCTGTACGGCTTTGAGGATTACCTGTACAGCATGAGCCAGTACGAGGGCGAGGGCATCACCTTTGTCGGCTATCCGTCCGAGGACGGCACGAGCAACCACCGGTTCTCCACCAGCCAGACCTTCGCCATCTCCACCACGTGCAAGGCCAGGGACGTTGCGTGGAACTTCCTGAGCCAGCTGGTGCGCGAGGACTATCAGTCCGGCGACAACGTCTGGAACTTCCCGGTCAACCAGAAAGCCTTTGACGCGAAGATGAAGGAAGCCATGACCGAGGAATATCAGACTGACGAGAACGGCAACCAGATCCTCGACGAGAACGGCGACCCCATCAAGATCCCGAAGACCACGTACTACACCGCCACGGCCTCTTCCACTACGCTGGACAGCGATGATCCGGGGCGCGTGGACATCTACGCGCTCAGCCAGGAGCAGGCGGATCAGATCCTGGACGTCATCTCCAAGACAACGCGCCTTTCCGTCTACGACGAGTCCATCATGGACATCGTCAACGACGAGGCCGCACCCTTCTTCGCCGGTCAGGCGACCGCGGAGGAAACGGCTTCCGCCGTCCAGAGCCGCGTGAAGCTCTACGTCGCCGAGCAGAGCTAAGCATTTTTTGGGGCGGGCAATGCCCGCCCCACCAAAGGTTTTCGGATTCAGAAGGTGTGGGTCGGTTGGGAGAGGGCAGGGTCAACCTGTGGGTCAGAGCAGCGGAAAGTCTTTGGTGCGGCAACAAATTTGCGTGGGTCAGACTGTGGGTCGTGGCCAGAACAGGAGGTGTTTGGCCTGATATGGCAGAGAATACAGAGGGAAAACGAAAATTTGCGCTTTGGATACGGGAATCCTCGCTGGAGCAGGTGCGCAAGTGGTATAAGGCGGATGACTGTTCCAGCCAGAGTGAGTTCATCGAGAAGGCAATCCATTTTTACATTGGCTATATTTCCTCGGAGAATGGCAGCGATTATCTGCCCAAGATCATTACGTCCACGGTCAAGGGTATCGTGAATGACAGTGACAACCGGATCAGCCGCATTCTGTTCAAGCTGGCGGTGGAGCAGGCGATTACCATGAATGTGGTCGCCGCTACCTGCAACATTGGCCGGGAGCAGTTGGAAAAGCTCCGGGGTACCTGCGTTGCTCAGGTCAAGCGCAGCAACGGCGTCTACTCTTTTGAGGATGCCTTTGACTTTCAAAAGAGATAGATAAATGCCAAGACTGGTAACAAAATTCAAGTACCTGAAGCCGGGGGCGGGCGGCAGATCCGTGGGGGGATATGCCCGGTATATTGCCACCCGGGAAGGGGCGGAAAGAATAGATGATTCTCACCGTCATGCCCCCGCAACCCAAAAGCAGCAGGCGCTGATTGAGAAAATCCTCCGGGACTTTCCGGACACAAAACAAAGTCATGAATACCGGGATTACCAGCAGGAACGGACGGTTGGGAACGCCTTGGAATTCATCTCCATGGCGATGGAGGAAAACCTGAATGCGGTTGTCAATACGAAAACCTATGCCGACTACATCGCCACCCGACCCAGAGCGGAGCGGTTTGGGAGCCATGGGCTGTTTACGGACGATGGCGTAGAGGTGCAGCTGAGCGAAGTCTCAAAAGAGCTGAACGCATATCAGGGCAATGTGTATACGGCGATACTGTCCCTGAAACGGGAGGATGCCGCCCGGCTGGGCTTCGACCACGGGGGCCGTTGGCGGGATTTCCTCCGGGGACAGACGCCGACCCTTTCCGAAAATCTCAAGATTCCAATGAACCATCTGCGGTGGTATGCGGCTTTTCATAACGAGGGACACCATCCCCATGTCCATCTCATTGCCTACTCCACGGTGCCGGGAGAAGGACACCTCAGTACCCAAGGCGTGGAGAAAATGCGGTCTGCCTTTGCCAAAGAAATCTTTTCTCAGGAGCTGATGTTTACCTACCAACAGCAGACGGAATACCGTGACCGCCTGCGGGAGCAGGGGCGGGAACGTGTCTCGGAGATCGTGGCGAAAATCAATGCGGGGGAGTATCTGAATCCCAGGATTGAGGAGTTACTGGTACAGCTCAGTGACCGCCTTTCCCGCACCGCGGGGAAGAAGGTGTACGGCTATCTGAAATCGGATGTGAAGGCTATCGTTGACCGGATCGTCGCGGAGCTTGCCGGGGACGAGAATATCCGGGAGATGTACGATCTGTGGTACGAACAGCGGGAGAATGTGCTTCGCACCTATACAGACCATTTCCCGGAACGTGTGCCACTGGAACAGAACAGGGAGTTCAAGTCCATCCGTAGCGCTGAAGATCAATGACCTGATCCGGCAGGCAGCGGAGCAGGATGTGATGGAAGCAGAACTCCCGCCGGGAGAGGAGCCTGACCCTGTGCCAACAGAGAATCTTGACTGGTGGAGCGATCACTATCGCCCCCAGTTTATTCAGAAAGAAACCGGTGGGGAAGCTGATGCCTATGAGAACTGTGCCGCAGAGAGTGCGCCTGCTTACCGTGCTTCTGACGGCAGAGACTGGTGGTCAGATCCATACGAACAGGCTCGCAGATTCCTATACGGGACAGAGAAAGAAAAGCCGGATTTCCGGAAAGCGATGCCTCTGCTGGATACGGAGGCACGCGGGGGAAATGGCTATGCCTGCTATGATCTGGGACGAATGTACCTGCTTGGGCTTGGCTGTGACGCGGATGAGGAAGAAGCACAGACTTGGTTTCGGAGCGCGTTGGAAACCTTTCGGAAAGCGGAGCAGACGGCTGAAAAGAAAGGCTATCTGCGATACCGGATCGGAAAATTCCATGCCTATGGTCACGGGACAGAACAGAACTACGAGGAATCTGCCCGGTGGTTCCGTCAGGCGGTGGAAGAAAATAACCCATTTGCCGCCTATTCTCTGGGTGGACAATACCTCCGGGGGCAGGGCGTGGAACAGAGCAATACGGAGGCATACAGACTGTACACCATGGCGGCAGTCCGGGGCAATGCTTACGCCCAGTACCAGCTTGGAAGGATGTACCGGGATGGTATCGGGACAGGGGCTGATCTGGAAGACTCCAAGCGGTGGTATGCCAAAGCATACGCAGGATTTCTCGCCATGGAAGCGACTATGGCAGATGATAAGCTCTGCTATCGCCTTGGTTCCATGAATATGACCGGAACCGGCACCGAAGTGGATTTGGAAAAGAGCCGGTACTATTTTGAGAAAGCTGTGGAGCTTGGCAGCGCAGATGCCCTGTATGGCCTTGGCAAGCTGTATCTAAAGCCGGAGTTTTCGGAGTATGATCCCGAAAAGGCTGTGGAATATCTGGAACTGGCGGCGGCAAAAGACAATGCCTTTGCCAGGTACCAGCTTGGAAAGCTGTTTTGTCAGGGAAAATTGGTGCAGAAGGATATTCCCAGAGGGCTGCCATTGCTGGAGGAACTCGCGGAAGCGGGTGTCACTTCTGCGGCCTATATTGCCGGGAAAGTCTACCTCAAGGAAGAAGGCTGGCAGGATGTGCAAAAAGCCATCCGCTGCTTCCATATGGCAGCGGATGACGGCAATTCCTATGCGGAATACCAGCTTGGTAAGATCTACTATTTCGGAAATGGCATCCGTGCTGACCGGGAAAAGGGACTGGAATACTTGGCGCAATCTGCTGCCCATGGCAATGTGTATGCGGAAAACCTGCTGCGGGTGATCCGACAGCAGCACATAAGGGGTGCAGCCTCTCTGATCGCCCAGCTTGGGCGGATGTTTCAGGAGAAGGAACAGCAGAATCAGCGTCAGCGGCCAGAGATGGATCGGAAGCAGCGCCAAGAGATTGGAGAAAAGAAACAAGCGTTGGGCATCCGGGATTAAAGCACAATTGATGCAATGTTTGTTGACAGGCGGTTTTTCTTCGACTATAATTTCTTGCATCGAAAGGGACTTTTCCTGCATAATATTATTCTGAATACGGATCACGAAAGACTGGTTGACAAAACCGGTATGATCGTGTATACTGTGTTCAGTGATCGTGTTGCGGAAACTTGCGAAGCCCGCGACCGGGGGAGTTCCTGCGGGGACTCCCTTTTTTATTTATGGAGGAACACAGTATGCCGAAGCCGTTCTTAACATTTGACGCACAGATCAGCTATCTGGAAAACGATAAAAATCTTGTGATTCAGGATCATGACTATGCGAAGACGATGTTGAAACAGATCGGTTATTTCAGCCTGATTGGCGGCTACAAGGCACCCTTTAAGAATCCAACGACCAGGAAGTACAGGGATGGTACGCGGTTCGAGGACATCGTGGCGTTGTATTATTTTGATGAGAATCTGCGGGAGCTCTTTCTGAAGTACATACTGAAGATTGAACGCCATATTCGGGCGCTGCTTTCCTATCACTTCAGTGAAAAACATGGGGAACAGCAGTGCGAATATCTGAACCCCGCGAACTATGCATTGAGCGGCAGAAACGCAGGCAGCATCAACAGACTGGTGTCGACGCTTGGAAATCTGGCAAACCATAACAGTGACTATCCATATATAAATCATCAGCGGCAAATGTATGGGAATGTGCCGCTTTGGGTGCTGTTCAATGGCGTAACTTTTGGTTCTTTGTCCAAGTTTTACAGCTTTACAACGCAGGATATTCAGACCAAAGTTGCCAAAAATTTTGATAAAGTAAATCGGAAGCAGCTCGAACAGTACTTGAGTGTGATCACAAAGTTTCGCAATGTATGTGCTCACGGTGAGCGGCTGTTTTCCTATCAGACGCGCAATGATATCCCTGATACGGATCTGCACGTAAAGTTGGGAATTCCAAAGAATGGAACCCAGTATGCCCTCGGAAAGCGTGATCTCTTTGCTGTAGTAATAGCGTTTCGTTACTTGCTTTCCAATGAAGATTTCAAGCAATTTAAGGCGTGCTTAACAAATGTGATCCAGAATTATTTGAAGTTCCCTGGGGCGATGGGAGAAGCAAGCCTGTATCAGCATATGGGTTTCCCCTCCAATTGGAGTAAAATAACTGCATATAAGAAGTGACAAAAAGCCTGCGGCATTGAAGCTGCAGGCTTTTTGCCTGACCGGAGGGCAGTATCTACGAATCTATATGAATAGAACATTTGGGGGCGCGCGTTTATAAATCTGTGGGGCCGCCAAGGGGAGAGTCTAACCATGCAGTGACGCCAGCTCCCTGTCACGATGACACCAGGAAAAGAACCTTCCACCTGAAGATGTTACAGCAGATAGGAAAGGTTTGATACTCTATACGGACAAATTATGCAAATATCTCTATCCCTCACTTGAAGAAATGATTCGGAGGTAAAATGAGCTATATACCGTTTACGGAGCAGCAGCGGGAACAGGCCAGACGAACAGATCTGGCGGCATTTCTGCGGCAATGCGGGGAGGAGGTGAAACGATCCGGCTCGGAGAATATGTGGCTGGATCACGGGCAAAAAGTGACCATCCGGGGCAATCTGTGGTTCCACCAGTACGAACAGGTGGGGGGAGACGCCATTGACTTTGCCTGCCGGTTCTACAACATGGAGTACCCGGAAGCGGTGCAGCTCATGCTCGCCATGGGGGCCGGTACCATCCGGGAACCGGTAGAACCTTTCCCTCAGAAACCATTGGAGATTCCCCAGAAGCATGAGAACATGCGCCGGGTCTACGGCTACCTGCTTCGGCACCGGGGCATCGACAAAGAGGTGCTGGATGCTTTTTCCTACCGGGGGCTTGTCTACGAATCCGCGGATTACCACAACGCCGTATTCGTGGGCATAGACCGGGAGGGAAAACCACGGCACATTCACAAGCACAGTACCGCCGCACAGGGCAGCTTCAAGGGAAACGCTCCCGGAAGTGACCCGGAGTACAGCTTTCACTGGATGGGAACCGGCTCCCGGCTGTATTTGTTTGAAGCGCCCATTGATATGCTGTCTTTTATCTCCATGAACCAAAACGATTGGCAGCGGCACAGCTACGCGGCTGCCTGCTCGGTGTCAGACCGGGTACTGTTTCAGTGCCTGAAGGACAATCCGAAGATCTGTCAGGTTTTTCTGTGCCTGGACAGTGACGCGCCTGGCCAGGCAGCGGCCCAACGCATTGCCACGAAATTGGCGCAGCAGGACATTCAAAAGGAAATCCTCGTTCCAAAGCATAAGGACTGGAACGAGGATTTGCTGCATCCGGAGGAAATGGAGGCGGGGCTATGTCCGGCA
>ERZ773242.3716-NODE-3716-length-10574-cov-3.346421_pt1 | contig 10574 bp, 9 predicted proteins | sample MGYA00511077_ERZ773242 | MGnify/ENA primary metagenome ERZ773242 (study PRJEB29015, sample SAMEA2737754) | human gut metagenome | biome: human gut; feature: human-associated habitat; material: faeces | place: China | collected 2012 ... | reverse complement strand
GGGATCAAAGTGGTGCTTTTTTGATTTTGGCAAAGGGGCGGGGATAGGACTTCGGCGTGGGCGCAATTTTGCGGACGATGACGACGCGGTGTATAGCGTCGCCGATCGGGTATTCTGCGATGCGCTCGATCTGCCCGCCGAGCCTGCGGATGGCGGACGCGGCCTCGTCGGCCTCCTCCTGTGCCATCGCGCCCTTCATCGCGAGAAACTGTCCGCCCACCTTCACATATGGCAGACACAGCTCCGCCAGTACATTCAGCCGCGCAACCGCGCGGGAGACAGCCGCGTCGTATTGCTCGCGGCATCCGGCAACATATTCCTCCGCGCGCCCGGTGACGACCTCGGCGTCCACACCAAGCTCCGGCAGAACGGTCTCCAGCCAGCGCATCCGCTTGCCGAGCGAGTCGAGCAGCGTCAGGCGGATGGACGGCTCCGCGATCTTCAGCGGCACGCCGGGAAAGCCCGCGCCGCAGCCGACGTCGATGACCGTCCTGCTTCGGAGATCTGCCAGCGGGAGCAGTGCCATGCAGTCCACAAAGTGCAGCCGCGCGACGGCGCCCGGCTCGGTGATGGCGGTCAGGTTCATGACCTTGTTCTGTTCGAGCAAAGCCTCACCAAAACGGCAGAAGGTCTCGATCTGCCCCTCGGAGAGGGGGAGCGGGGCCTCATGCTTCAGAATTTCTCTCATAGCGTCACTTCCGGATGAACAGGATGCCGATCGTGCCGGGGCCGCAGTGGCTCGACACGGTGCAGCCCGCGCGCGTCACGCAGACCTCGTCAAAGGTCTGGTATTTGGCGATGCAGCTCTTCGCAAGCGCGATGATCTCATCCGGCACGCCGGAGTGCGTGATGAAGATCCGGCCAAGCTCGATGTCATCCCGCCCGGCGAGCCGGTCGGCGATGTACGCCTCGAGACACTTGGCAAACGTGCCGCGATATTTTTTTGCGACGCCCATTTTGCCGTCCTTGACCTCGATGCAGGGCCGGAGCTTCAGCAGATTTGCACCCAGCAGCGCCACGGCGGAGCAGCGTCCGCTTTTTTTCATGTATTCAAGCTGCTCGAGAATGAAGCTCGTGTCGACGCGGGCCGTCAGCGCCTCGAGCTGCTGCACAATCTCCTCCGGCCCCATGCCTTCGGCGGCCATGCGCGCGGCCTCGAGCACGATGTGGCCATGCCCGGTGGAGAGGTTGCGCGAATCGACCACGTAGACATTCGGCAGATCGGCCGCGGCCAGCTTCGCGTTTTGATGGCTGCATGAGAAGTCCGACGAGATGTTCACGTGGATGACGAAGTCATACCGGTCGGACAGCTCGGTGAACGTGCGGACATAGTCCGCCAGATTGACTGCCGCCGTCGTGGCCAGTCCGCCGCCCGCCGCCACATGGGCGTAGATGTCGTCCGGCTGGATGTCAATGCCGTCACGGTAGGTTTTATCCCCCAGCTGCACATAGAGCGGGAGGATGCCAATGTCATATCGTTCGATTAGATCCCTGCCGAGATCGCAGGTGCTGTCAGCGGTGATTTTATAACGCATCGATGATTCCTTTCTTCGCTTCCGCGCGCGATCTTCGCAGCGCGCGGAAAAAATCGGTGAGCAGCGCGGCACATTCGCCGCTGAGCACGCCGCTCGTGACCTCCGGCTGGAAGCAGCCGGGCATGTGCAGCAGATCGACCAGAGAACCGGCTGCGCCCGTTTTCGGGTCGGCTGCGCCCCAGATAACGCGCGGAATATGCGCATTCAAAATGGCGCCGGCGCACATCGGGCACGGCTCCAGCGTGACATATAGCGCACACTGCCAAAGCCGCCAGCCGCCAAGGGTTTTGCATGCCTCGGCGATGGCCTCCAGCTCCGCATGGGCCAGCGCAGACTTCCCGCACTCGCGCCTGTTGCGGCCCCGCCCAACGATGCGCTCACCATGCGTTACCACGCACCCAACGGGTACTTCGCCATCCGCTGCCGCTTCGCGCGCCAGCGCCAGCGCCTCGCGCATCCATTGCTCGTCGCTCATGTGCGGCCCCTCTCCTCTGTAATTTCTATATCATACCCGATCTTGATGGGTTCGTCAACCAAACAATCTGTGAATGGCACATCAAGGCAGGATGACTGGGAAAATGCCCGGCGGATGGAGGATGCCATCCGCCGGGCTGCTGTGGGAAATGGAGAGTTTATGCGAGCGGGGAGAAGGGGGTGAGGACTGGGGTATAGCTGGTCGCGCGGAGCAGGAAGCATTTGATCTTCGCGCCGGGATTCTTCACGCCGCAGGTGTATGTGCCATTCTGCGGCGCAACATTCCAGCTATGCACAGCGAACATCTTGCCGTCCGTGTCATACTCTGCCGCAAACAGCACAAACGTATTGGACATATTACCACTTCCGGTCGTGATGGTCAGCGTGTCGCCCTCGAGCGTGGCCGTGGGCTTTGCGCACAGGGTCAGCGTCTTGGCGTCGCTGTTGTAGAGCACGAAGGTGTTCGCATCGTCCGGGATGAAATACGCGCTGTAATCCGTCTGCATGCCGCCCGCAAGGAGTACAGGGCACGAAGCATCGGTGCTGATGCCGATCTGCGCGTCCGTGGTCAGCCCTTCGGCGTCGATGGTGAGCAGCGGACTGCTGCTGTTGGCACAGATGTAGAGGTTGCTGGGCTTGCCATTCGCGGTGTTGTCTTTGACGATGGGTACGCCCTTGACGTTCACCATGCCACCCGCTTCGACGTAGATGCCGCCGCCGAGGCCGGAGGCCGTGTTGCCGGTGATCGTGCCGCCGTAGAGGTTCAGCGTACCGCCGTCTTCGACGTAGATCGCGCCGCCGTCGCCGGAATAGGCGCGGTTGTTTTTGATCGTGCCGCCATACATGTTGACGACGCCGCCGGATTTGACGTAGATCGCGCCGCCCTTGCCGCCTGTGACGTGGTTGCCGGAGATCTCGCCGCTGTAAAGGTTCAGTGTGCCGTCCTTGTCAACGACGATCGCGCCGCCATTCTTTGCAATGCCGCCGGTGAGCGTGACGTCGTAGACCGAGAGCGTGCCGTTCTTCACATACGCGACACCGCCAGAGCCGCTTGCGACCGCGCTGCCGATGACCTTGCCGGTTTTGCGGCAATCGGAAAGCACCAGCGTCGAACCGCCGACGAGATAGATCTGGTCGTGGCTGGAGCCGATGACGTGTACGGCCTTGTTGTACAGGCAGAGGTCGAGCGTCTTTTTCTGACTGAGGGCCAGCTCCACATTGACGTTGGCCTGCGCACCGGAGAGATAGCGGGTGGCCGTTCCGCCGGTCGCAATGGATAAGCTGCCATTCCAATCCGTATAGGTTTTCTTATCGTGCGTGTGTGGTTTGTTGTTATACTTGTCGTCGTAGACGTAGAAATACGAATTACTATCCGTTATGCACCCTGTGTAATTCAGGCTGGGTTCCACAACGGCGTAGACATGATAGCCCTCTTCAGGATATGTGAAAACAGAATCCGCGGTCAGAAGCTCATCCAGCTCGGGATCTGGTTCCGTCGCGCCCGGACGCAGATGATAGAACGAGTATTGGAAACGATCTTCGGACGTGAGTACCTTGCGATTCTGGCGGCCCTCAGAATCGAATAAGTTTCCTGTAAGATTTAGATACTTCAGAACAGGTTTACCGATGCAAGGATGGTCGTTTTTTAAGGAATCAGTGTTGGCGCCTACACGGAATACTTCGCTGCCATCATACCGCGTGATCGTCGCCGGAATCTCGATTTTGCCGTTCGTCAGGTCATAGTACCTTTTGCCCTCCTCGGTCAGCGTTACCTCGACGATGATCTTGTTGTTCGGAATACAGTCCGGAGAGTCGAAATTCACCGTGGGGGTGTTGTAGTAGTCCGGTGAGATACGGATCTCGCGCCCATCGGCAAGCAGGAATTCAATGGGAGGAAGAACTGCACTCGCGTCTTTTGTGCCGTTATAGACCTTTGTGTAAGTGGCCGAAGTGGGCTGCGGCTTGAGGGAGATTGGGGTTATTCCTGAGGGGGTCACATTGACCTTGACGTTGACGCTTGTGGTAAAGCCGTATTTGCTTTCCGTCGCTTCAAAAATCAGGTCATAGACGCCATACTGGATGTCTTTCAGTATAAGTGTATTGTTCTTGGAGGCGTTTTTGCTCTCGCCCTTGTAATACCAGCGGCTGGTGATCTCGGATTCGTCGACGGTCAGGCCGGACGTGTTGAGCGTAAAATCGGCGCTGAGCACAACGTCTTTGCCTACGGTTACATTGTCAATCGTATAGCTGCCATTGGATGCCGTGAGCGCCGTGTTGTCCCGATTGACCGTCACCGTGAACGGCGCATTGGAAACGATTACGTCGGAAACGGTGCTCCCGGCGTTGCTGTTGACCCATTTCTTCCCGTCATTTGGGAAATAGAAATAGCAGTTGGTGTCCAGAAGCTGGTCAGCCGTGCCGCTCGTGCTTGTGATCGTCCCATAGCTTCCTGTGCCGGTACACAGCTTGACACTTCCGGTGCAGCCGGACAGCGAATTGATCGTGCCGGACCGGAGTTTGAAATCTGGACCTGCTGTGATGTGATGTCGGTCTGCGGAATGTTGATTTCACTGATGGTTTGGTTCGCGTCATTAAAGATCTGAATGTCCTGTGCATTTGATACGGTGATCTTGCCAATGCCGCTGTGATTATAAATGAATATGCGTGGATACGACTGCTGCGCCGCCGTGACCGAAGAAAACAGGTTCACGGTTCCGTAGTTATTGATATTCATAGAAGCGCCCGTATTTGTGCCCGAAAGTGTGTCAAGCCGAATTTCGGGAACGGTGACGCCATTATTTACGGTGAGGTCTACGATCTTGTTGAGGATGATGGGGTCTGTTTTACCCGCAGCATAAGAAACGACGATAACCGCCTCGCCTGTACTAGCATCAGCGATTGCTTCCGTTGCGGTGGCACGATAGGATTTTGACTGGGTCGTGGGATTATAAATATATGCCTCGGCTTGACGGCTGCAGCGCTGGCAGACACCATTCGCATCAAAGTCGTGGCCAAGTTTTTTCTTAACGGTGATCTCGTTGGTTCCGTTACTGTTCAAAAAGCACTTGCCGCAGCAGGGGCAGCGATACCAGTCCGCAGCAGCATAGCCGTCCTTCTCGCATGTCGGGGCACCGGCCTTGTTGTATTCAAGCTTATAAAGGGAGTAAAGATAACAATAAAATTTGAACGTTATTTTGTCGTTGACGTCGTTCCCGCGAATGTGCTCCATTGTGGCCGTAAGAGCGGTGGTAGATGTGCGCGTCAGATGACAGAAATCATCCGCTTTAAATTCAAGCGTTGTTTCGATGGTTTTGTTCATTGTTCCGCAGTCGCTGCCCTCTGGGCGAGCGCAGTTAAAACTTGAAATGTAGATGCTTGCGAGAATGGTGTCTCCCGGCTTCCATTCTGCAATCGGAACCACCATACCGTTGGGTTTCTTGGCTTGGACGCTGAGCAGTTTATCAGCGTCGCGGTTATTAAATAAATCGGTGTTGCCATGGTCATTTTCGCAGTCATAGAGGGCAGTTATGAAGAACGAACGTTTTTGGCCCTTTATGTTCAAGGTCAACATGCCTTGTTCTCCAGTGTAGTTGTCCTCCGCCGCCGCCACCGTCGCTGTCAGCGCGGTCAGCAGCAGGCAGAGCAAAAGCAGCATCACAAGCAATCGTTTTTTCATAGCAGCGCATCCTTTCGATATGTGCCGTGCCCGTACCCCGCGGGGACAGCGGTTCAAAGGGGAATTGCGTATGGATCGCATCCATGCGCAAGGGAGTACTCCCTTGTTTGGTGGGCAGCACCGCGCAGTTGTGTCGGCGCGCTTCGCCGGATCTTTTCCGCCAATTCTGCGGTTTGAAAAATTTGAAATCCACAAAGGATGTCTGCATTTTTCAAACCTTGCCTTGACGAAAAATCTCTCGGCGGATCTGCTTGCCAAATTGCGCGTTGTTGCCCTTTTTTTAATTCTTGATGATCTCTGGAATTCCCTGTAAGGAAAATTCAAACCGCATTGCCAGCGCCTCGAACAGCGTGTGCATTACCTGTTCCGACACACGCCGGATCTCCAGCCCGGCGAGGAAGTCCAGCGTCCGCGTGATCTCGTCCTCCGGCACGCGGTAGGCCCGCAGGCTCATCGTGAGGAACAGCCGCAGCTTCTTCTCCAGCGTCAGCTCCCCGTCGCATGGCCGCGCCATATAGGCGAGCATGATGCCCGCCGAGCCGATCTCCATCTCGTAGAAGTCCCGCGCCGTCCGCTCCGGCTGGTATGGGCCGAAGATCTGGTGCAGCTCCTTCGCCGTTTTGCGGAAGATGTAGTCCGAGGCTTCCTTCTGCGTGTACGCCTCGATGTAGATCTCACGCAGATTTTCGTTCAGCTCCGTCAGTGTCATCTGGATCGCCGTCTCCACCGCGTAGACGTAAACCGGCGGCAGCTGCGCGCCCGTCATGCTGCGCGCCATGGCAAACTGATTGGAGAACATAAACTCCGTCAGCTCCGTCAGCACGCCGTCCTTGGCGCGGAAAATGTTCTGGAACGTGCTGTAAGAAACCTCGGCCTTTTCAATGATCTCCGCCAGCGTCGTCCGCTTGTAGCCCTTTTCCAGAAAGAGCTTGACGCACACGGTCAGGATTCGTTTCTTCGCGGGTAAGCTCGCGCTCGTAATGCCGATGCAGACCACATCCTCTCTCGTTTGGTGTGTACACCAAAAGTATACCATAGCCGTCCCGGAAACGCAAGCGTGATTCTGCCGCTCCCCGGAGCTTTTTGAAAACCGCGGAGCCGCTGCCGAAAACCCTGTCGAAAGGCAGTGCGGAATTGCGCAGAATTGTTATATACTGCGAGAAGGGGAGCGGAACCCAATATAATTTCCAGAAACCGTTTTTTATGGAAATTTCACAAAGTGTGCCAGGTGGATTTTATGCAGATTATCAGTCGTGTAGAATATTGCTCTGCGAAAATTATGGATTTTCACGAAAAAATGCGGTGAAGAGCGGGCGAAAAACCGGCTTGTTTTGTGATAGACATCTCGGTTCCTCCTAAATAAGTTTGTAACCTAAACAAACTTATCGAACCGCATGCAGCGATTCGCCCGATGTGCTGTTCCTGGCGTTTGAAAAGAAAATTGCAACGATGGACAACGTGGAGTATAGCAATTATCATGATCTCCTCGGAATTGCCGGAGATCGTCGGCTTGTGTGACCGGGTCGTCGTGATGGCACAGGGCAAGGTACAGGGAACCTTGGAAAAAGAAGAGATCCAATCTGAAAAGATTATGCCCCTAGCGGCAGATGGAGGAAGATAATCGTGATGAAAAAGAACAAGATATCCGCCCTCGCAAAGCAATACGGCGTGGTGCTGGGTTTCGTTTTGCTGATCTGCATTGGCGCGCTGCTGAGCGAGACGTTCCATTCCGCGCAGAACCTGATCAATATTCTGAAGCAATACGCGCCGATCGTTGTGATCTCCTGCGGCACGACGCTTGTAATCATCAGCGGTCAGATCGACCTCGGCGCAGGCTCCGTGGTTGCCCTGTCGGGCTGTATTTCCGTCTCTACATACCTGCATACGCACTCGCTGGCTCTGGCGATCCTTGCGGCGCTCTGCGTCGGCGTCCTGACGGGCCTGATCAACGGCTTTGTTATCACGCACTATAAACTCGCGCCGTTCATTGTCACATTGGCCATGCAGTTCATGGCGCGCTTCGGCGGACCTTTTCCGCCAATTCTTCGGTTTGAAAAACTTGAGATATTGCGCAGCCGTTGGCGACGAAGGAGCCTTACGGATGCGGCAATGCCCTTGCGGGTACACAAAGTATATCTGCGTTTCCCAAACCTTGACTTGACGAAAAATCTCTCGCCGAATCAGCTTGCCGAATCGTGCGGTGTAGCCTGAAATATGGAAAATTAGTTGAATCAGAAAGCGAAGGTGATCATATTGGAAAACAGAATCAAATTCACAAAATCCTATGAGCTGTACGAGCGTTCCTGCAAGTCCTATTGGCATGGCACGACGCAGTCGAAAACACCGGAAAACTACATCCCGGGCCAGTTCCCGCTGTTCATTGAAAAGTCGAAGGGCGCATATCTCTGAGACATCGACGGCAATCGATATACAGACTATATCATGGGCTACGGCGCCATTTCCCTCGGCTACTGCATCGACGAAGTGGACGAGGCAGCCATTGCCCAGATCCGAAACGGCTTTATGACCTCGCTGACAAGTCCTGTCCAGACGCAGCTGGCAGAGCTTCTGGTGGACGTGATCCCGTGCGCGGAGCGGGTACACCTGTGTAAAACCGGCTCGAATGCCACGGCGGCGGCCGTGCGCCTCGCCAGAATCCATACCGGCCGGGACAAGATCGTCCGCTGGGGCTACAACGGCTGGCACGACTGGTGCAGCTCCAAGACCGCCGGCATTCCGGAGGGCGTCAAAAATCTGGCGCACAAATACGGCGCGCTGTTCATTCTGGACGAGATGCGTACCGGCTTCCGCATGTCGCTTGGCGGCGCGCAGGAATACTATGGCGTGACGCCCGATCTGGCGACCTTCAGCAAGGGCATGGCGAACGGCTACGCCGTCTCCGCGATGGTTGGCCGCGCGGATGTGATGGACAGCCTGAAAGAGTCGAGATTTTCCTCCACGTTCTTCACGAACACGTCGGAAATGGCGGCGGCGATCAAGACGATCGAGTGCATCCGCGAGAAGAACGTCGTCCCGTATATCTGGAAGCTCGGCGGCAAGCTGATGGACAGCCTGCGTGAGATCATCAAGGTCACCGGCGTGGAAGCCGAGATGATCGGCGTGGACATCATGCCCTATATTATCTTCAACTATGACAATGCAAAGTGGATCTCTCCCACCGGCTTCTCCGGCGCGCCGGTGTTTGAGCCGGGCGGCAAAGTGAAAAAGGCATGGCGCACCTTCTATGCGGAAGCGGCGCAGGGCGGCGTGCTGCTCCATCCGAACCACCACTGGTACGTCGGAATGTCCCACACAGAGCAGGATATCGATGAGACGCTGAATGTCTGCGAGACGGCCCTGTGGAAGGTAAAAGAGGAGCTGTAAAGCCCGCAGCGCATAAACCGAAAAACAGCAAGACCGCCGGAAGGCGCCCGCTTGGGTGTGCCTTCCGGCGCTTTTGCAAAGAAAAAGTCCCCCGGCCCGGAAAAGGGTCGGGGGAAAGGGATTGTGGGATTGGCAGCCGGGCGGCTGCCGGGATATGAAGTGCGCTCGCATTGGATAAGCTGTGATTGTATTGTAGCATGGAGCTGTGGAAAAGTTTGCCGAAATCAGTACGGCGTTGAAAAATTTTCATTCGCGGGTAGGACACTTGCAAAAGAGCTGTTGATTTGCTAAAATAAATTGTTAATTGTTTCAGGAAACCGAGGGGACCGCTATGAAATTTGATGCGGGGAGATATGATATTGCGGTGATCGGAGCGGGACACGCGGGAATTGAAGCGGGTCTCGCCGCTGCGCGTGCGGGACTGCGCACGGCTGTGTTCACGATCAATCTCGACGCCGTGGGGAATATGCCGTGCAATCCCGCGATCGGCGGAACAGGGAAGGGCCATCTCGTGCGGGAGCTGGATGCGCTTGGCGGCGAGATGGGAAAGGCGGCGGACGCCTGCTGCATCCAGTATCGGATGCTGAATCTCGGCAAGGGCCCCGCCGTCCACTCACTGCGCGCACAGGCCGACCGGCGGCACTATCAGGAGCATACAAAGCAGTTGCTCGAGCGGCAGGAGCACCTCGACCTCAAGCAGGCGATGGTCACGGAGATCGGCGTGGAGGACGGAGCGGTCTGCTCCGTGACGACGCGGCTCGGCGCGGTCTACCGCGTGAAGGCCGTGATCATCGCGTCGGGCACGTATCTGGACGCAAGAGTCATCACCGGAGACTGTGCCTACGCCTCCGGCCCGGATGGGATGCAGGCGGGCGTGGGGCTGACGGAATGCCTGAAGGCATTGGGGCTGCGGATGCGGCGCTTCAAGACTGGGACGCCGCCGCGCGTGAACCGGCGGTCGATCGATGTGGAGAAAATGGAGATCCAGCCGGGGGATGCGGAGCCGGAGGGCTTTTCGTTTTCGACGGTCACGCCGCCGGAGAACCGCGCCGTCTGCTATCTGACCTATACCAATGAGGAGACGCACCGCATCATCCGCGAGAATTTTGACCGCTCGCCGCTGTTCAACGGGATGATCGAATCGGTCGGGCCGCGGTACTGCCCGTCGATCGAGACGAAGATCGACCGCTTCCCGGACAAGCCCCGGCACCAGCTGTTTGTGGAGCCGTGCGGCCTCGGGACGGATGAGATGTATATACAGGGCCTGTCGTCGAGCCTGCCGGAGGATGTGCAGCTTGCAATGCTGCACACGATCGCGGGATTGGAGCACGCGGAGATGATGCGCCCAGCCTATGCCATCGAATATGACTGCGTCGACCCGACGGAGCTGCTGCCGACGCTGGAGAGCAAAAAAATTCCAGGACTCTACGGCGCGGGGCAGTTCAATGGCTCGAGCGGATATGAGGAGGCGGCGGGTGAGGGCTTCGTCGCGGGCGTGAACGCGG
>ERZ773242.3708-NODE-3708-length-10584-cov-2.985659_pt1 | contig 10584 bp, 8 predicted proteins | sample MGYA00511077_ERZ773242 | MGnify/ENA primary metagenome ERZ773242 (study PRJEB29015, sample SAMEA2737754) | human gut metagenome | biome: human gut; feature: human-associated habitat; material: faeces | place: China | collected 2012 ... | reverse complement strand
TAGAGGGCAAGCGGGCCATACTTCATTTTACGGAACTTTTTTGATGTCAGCTCCCCAAACGGGAGTTACGAAAGTGAAAGGAATAATCCATATGAATTATGCAGATATCAAATCCTATGATGTGGCAAACGGCACAGGTGTAAGAGTATCACTCTTCGTGTCCGGCTGTACCCACCACTGCAAGAATTGTTTCAATCAGGAAACCTGGGATTTCTCCTACGGAAAGCCCTTTACGGAAAAGGAAATAGATTTTATTATAGAGGCTTGCAAGCCATCATACATATCCGGTCTCTCTCTTTTAGGTGGCGAGCCTATGGAATATGTGAACCAGATAGGACTGCTGCCGCTGGTACGCCGCTTCAAGGAAGCTTACCCAGACAAGACCATCTGGTGTTACACCGGATATGACTTCACTGAATATATCCTTCCTAAGATGTGCAAGGAATGGGAATTCACTCCGGAGCTGCTCTCCTGCTTCGATATAATGGTAGATGGGAAGTTCATTGAAGAAGAAAAGGATCTCAACCTGAAATTCCGCGGTTCAAGAAACCAAAGGATCATAGATGTACAGAAATCTCTTGCCACAGGCCAGCTTGTGCTGTGGGATGAAAAGGGAGCTTTCTTTTAAAGCACAAATAAACCACAAACAAGGCACAGCTAATCAAAACAAGATACGACAAAACAAGATAAAACAAGATAAAAAAAATGAAACGAAAGAGGACACTACCATGACATTCAACATTAATGTAAAGAAGCTTAACGAAAATGCCATTCTTCCTACCTACGGCTCAGAGTATGCAGCAGGTGCAGACCTGTATGCATGCCTTGAGGCACCTGTCACCATCGAACCGGGAGAAACAGTTATGATACACACAGGACTTGCAATGGAGATTCCTGTGGGATATGCAGGTCTCATATATGCCAGAAGCGGACTCGCTTCAAAGAAGGGTCTCGCCCCTGCAAATAAGGTAGGCGTTGTAGACTCTGACTACAGAGGTGAATTCATGGTGGCACTCCACAACCACTCCCGCTCTGCTGCCACAGTTGAACCTGGTGAGCGTATCGCTCAGATGGTCATCACCCCTTATGTCACAGGCGTGTTCCAGGTGGTTGATGAGCTTGAGGAAACCAAGCGTGGTGCAGGCGGCTTCGGTTCAACAGGAAGAAAATAAGATCATTCAAACCCGATCTTTAAACCCGATCTTTAAACCCGATCTTTAAACTCGATCTGGTTGTACACCCATGCTCACAGAGTATATAACCAGATCTTGTTGTATACGTCCATATTTACACGCTTACTATAGGTATAACCGGGATCAAGCTTCTCGATCCAGCCGCTTACTATGTTATCGAAATACTCTTGATTTGCTTTGCGGTTCATCTGATCCTTGTTCTGGGCGGTTGCATCCTCGTCGGTTAATGCTGTCATCTGGAATATATGATATCCGTCATCAAGCTTTATAACCTTGCTCACATCACCGTTCTGCATATCATACAGAGTATTCTTCACATCCTCACCATAAGTATCCTCTATCTCCTGACTGCTCATGGTATGACTTCCGGCATATTTAAGATCATAGTTTGAAGCGAAGAATGCAATGTTCACTCCGTTACGGTTTGAATCCTCCGTAATAGTCTTATATGTGGAATCCGCATTTTCCTTCTGGGTGGCAACCTGGTCATCACTGTAAGGAACAATATTACCAAATTCATCCTCGTAATAGCACTCGAAGAACAGATCGTAGAATGTGGTCATCCTTGCCTGCTCATCCGAAACCTCAGAGGTATTATCCTTCATAACACGGGCATAAACCTTATCTGCCAGAGCATTTTCCTTTAACACCTTTTTAATTGTTTCTCTATCATTGAACCGCATTTCACTCAGCTGATCTTCTGTAAGATTCTGGTAGAATTCTTCAGCCTTGGAATCCGCTTCATTCTCTTCCTCCACGGAAAGACTTATTCCGTAATCAGCAGCGTGGGCTATAAGCACCTTATTTGTAACGATATTGGAGATTACCTCCTTTTTCGCCATTTCTTCAACGTCTGTCTCAATTCCATCATCTGTAACTATGGTCTTTCCCCAGATATTCTCCCCATATTCCCGCTCGTACTCCTCCTTGGTGGTCATGGCATAGATGAAAACCTCGTCGAGATAGATGTTCTCATCGTTAAACTGGAACACTATCTCCTTTCCCCCTTCACCAACTGTTTCATTTCCGCAGGCGGTACAGAGTACAGCCATGCACAATATGCATATTAAACAAATGATCTTCTTCATTTTATCTCCTTTCAGGTCGTCACAAGCCCTTCTATGTCAGACACCACCTGATCCACCTGGTGCCATATCTCACTCTCCGTGAGAAGTCCTGCCTTAAGGACAAATGCCGGTGTCTTACCAAATACAAATCTCATCTTGCCAAAATATCCGTTTAACATATGGTCTATCTTGTCGGTATCTATCTTTGCATCCCTGTACATTCCAAAGGACAGCTCTGCATTATTTAAAACAATACTGGTTATATACGCCTTATTTGCCCTGCTCTTAAGAAGGGACACATCCATAAGGTTCACAACCTCCTTAGGAAGATCTCCGAACCTGTCCGTCATCTCATCCACAAGATCATCGTAATCGCTGCCATCCATTATCTGGGATATACGCTTATAGAGATCCAGCTTGATAAATTCATTTCTAACATATGTAGATGGTATAAATGCGTCGAACGGAAGCTTGACTGTGGTGTCGAAGTGCTCCTCCACCTCTTCGCCACGCTCCTTTTTTATGGCGTCGTTCAACATCTTGCAGTAAAGGTCGTATCCTACAGCCTCCATATGTCCCGACTGGTCGGCACCCAGAAGGTTGCCTGCTCCACGGATCTCAAGATCCTTCATAGATACTTTAATACCTGAGCCCAGATCTGTAAACTCTCTTATTGCCTTAAGCCGTTTTTCTGCAGTTTCTTTTATGAGCTTATCCTTCTTATACATGAGAAAGGCATAGGCAGCCCTGTCGGAACGTCCAACTCTTCCTCTGAGCTGATACAACTGGGACAGTCCATAATTCTCCGCATCATGGATTATCATAGTATTTGCATTAGGAATGTCAAGACCCGTTTCAATAATTGTTGTGGATACCAGAACATCTATCTCACCCTTGATGAACCTGAGCATTATATCCTCAAGCTCACGCTCGCTCATCTGTCCGTGGGCATACTCCACCACTGCCTCAGGCACCAGCCCGCTCACCTGTCTGGTGATCTCATCAATGTTATTTACCCGGTTATACACATAGAATACCTGGCCTTTTCTTGCCAGCTCTCTTCTTATGGCTTCTCTTACAAGCTCCGGATCATATTCAAGCACATAGGTCTGTATGGCCCTTCTGTCCACCGGTGGCTCCTCAAGTATACTCATATCCCTGACACCTATAAGGCTCATATGGAGAGTTCTCGGTATAGGAGTTGCAGTCAGTGTGAGTACATCCACATTAACCTTCATCTGCTTGATCTTTTCCTTATGGGTAACGCCAAAACGCTGTTCCTCATCTATGATCAGCAGTCCAAGCTGCTTAAACTCCACGTCCTTGGACAGCAGCCTGTGGGTTCCGATAACAATATCCACTCTGCCTGCCTTAAGATCCTTTATGGTCTCCCTTACCTCCTTCGGAGTGCAGAATCTGCACAGAAGCCTTATCTCTATAGGAAAATCCTTCATCCTCTCCTTAAAGGTATTGTAATGTTGCTCCGCAAGTATGGTGGTAGGCACCAGATATGCCACCTGCCTACTGTCGGAAACCGCCTTAAATGCTGCTCTGATGGCAACCTCAGTCTTGCCGAAGCCCACGTCTCCGCACACAAGTCTGTCCATGATCTTGGTGCTCTCCATATCCTTCTTGGTATCATTTATGGCATTCTTCTGATCCTCTGTCTCCTCGTAAGGAAACATCTCTTCAAATTCCTTCTGCCATACTGTATCAGCAGGATACACATGACCCTTTCCGTCACGACGCTTGGCATACAGTGTAACAAGCTCCTTGGCAACCTCAGCCACATGGCCCTTTACACGCTTTCTGGTCTTATCCCATTCTCCGCCACCAAGCTTATTTATCTTAGGTCTCCGTCCCTCTTTGTCGCTGTACTTCTGTATCTCGTCAACCTCGGACGCCAGTACATACAACTTGCCTCCTGCAGCGTACTCAATGGTTATATAATCCTTGTAGACATTGTCTACCTCAACCTGCTCTATACCACGATATATTCCTATACCGTATTTTTCATGTATCACATAATCGCCAACGCTTATGTCGGTGTAGCTCTTTATAACCTCACCGCTGTACTGGCTCTTCTTTTTGTTCTTGCTCTTACCTGCTGTGCGGGATGTGAATATATCTCCCTCACTTATGACCGCAAGCTTCATGTCCGGGAACTCAAAACCACTTCTTAATCGTCCTGTGGTTATCATCATTTCCCTGTCCTTAAGAACTCGCTTCTTGTCCTCGGAGAAGAAGCATGAAACCTGCACGTTCATAAGATTATCCGCAAGCCTTCGTCCTCTGGTGGCTGATGGTGATATGAGTATGATCCTGTAGTCCTTGCTCTTCCATCTTTCTATGTCGGCAACCAGTGCCTCGAAGCTGTTCTTGTATGATATGACAGTCTTTGCCTCTATCTCAACATGGAACACCTCAGGGATTATCTCATCCTTGTAATAAAGCGCAGAAAATAATACCGTCCTCCTTGCAGCGAACTTCTCTGCAATGCTCTCATATGGATACAGAAGCTCCAGCTGTCCCGGAAGTATATAACCTCCCTCTAAACGGCTCTTCATGGCACTGTTGAAATTCCCCATATACAGGTCTGCACATTCCTTTATACGCCTTGGCTCATCAAGGAGTATGCAGGCATCTGCCGGTATGCAGTCAAGCAGGGACATGGTCTTGCTGTAGAAATAATCTACAAATCCATCCACACCTATAGCCCCATTGAACTCTGTAAGCTGCTCCTTAAGGGCATCCACCTCTTTCTTTATACGATGGGCAGCCTCTGTCCTGAAGCTCTTGCGAAGCTTCTCCTCATAGGGCTTAAGCTCCGCCTCAATGGCCTTTATACCCTTATTTATCCTGGTCTTGGATAATACCATCTCTGTGGCAGGATAGATATTCACCGACTCCACCCGCTCTATAGAACGCTGGCTCTCCACGTCAAAGCTTCTGATGGTATCTATCTCGTCGTCCCACATATCTATTCTGTAGGGTGTCTCCTCTGTAAGAGGGAATATATCTATGATACCGCCTCTTATGGCAAATTCCCCCACACCCTCAACGGTCTCTGTCTTCTCGTAGCCCAGCTCCACAAGCCTGCTCTTGAACTTATCCACGTCAAGGATATCTCCCTCCTTAAGGGAAATGATCTTGCTCTTGATGTAGGAAAGCTCAGGGATCTTGTCAAGAAGAGCGTCCACAGTAAGCACTATGGTACATCTCTCTCCTTCAATAAGGCTCTTGAAGATCTCCATACGTCTTCGTACTATGGCGTTTCCGTGTATATCTGCACTGAAGAACAGCACGTCCTTTGAAGGATATATGAGAACATTTTTCTCATAAAAGCGAAAGTCCTCATACAATCTGTTGGCACGTTCCTCATCATAGGTCACCACAAGTCTTACATCTGCAGATTCTGCACAGCCATTCATGACAAATACCCTGTCACTGCACTCTGTGCCGGATATATGAACAGGTCCTTTTCCCTCCTGCAGATATTCCTTCACCTGTATAAAACTATTCAGTTGTTCCAAAGGCTCTGATAATGCTTTCATATATTTCCTTAACCGTTAAATCTGTTCATGGCAGCCGGTGTTCCCTCTGCAAGTGCCACCGCCACTGCCTCACACGCCCTGTCAAATCCTTCATTCATGACAGTCTGCTCGTCACTTCCGAACCTAGACAGCACATAGTCTGCCAGATCCATGTTCTTAGGCTTCTGTCCAACTCCAACTCTTATCCTTGTAAATTCCTGGCTTCCAAGGTGCAGGATTATATTCTTCATTCCATTGTGTCCGCCGGCACTGCCCTTCTCTCTTATACGGAGCCTGCCCACTGCCAGGTCAATATCATCATATATTACAATGATGTCTGAGCAGTCACACTTATAGTAGTCCATAAGCTCACGGACACTCTCTCCACTTAAATTCATATATGTCTGAGGCATGGCAAGTATGACCTTCTCGCCTTCAATAATGCCCTTTCCGAATTCAGCCTTATGCTTCTTCTCCGTAAGGCTTATATTATATTTGTCTGCAAGCCTTAATATAACCGAAAATCCCACATTGTGCCTTGTACCTGCGTACTTTGCACCCGGGTTTCCAAGTCCAACTATTATCTTCATTACAGCATTTCCCCTTCTATCTTTCCTTCATGATATCCTCAGCAGCCTTTAACTGCTCAAGAGTATTTACCCCGAGGATCTCATTGGCATTGTCCATAGGAACGGCGTCAACTCTCATTCCCATATTCTTTATTATCTCTATTGTGTCAGGAAGATAATACTCTCCCTGGGCGTTGTCGTTTGATATCATGTCAAGGGCCTTAAGAAGTGCACTGCAGTTGAACACATACATTCCTGAATTGACCTCGCACACCTTCTGTTCCTCTTCATCTGCGTCCTTCTGCTCAACGATCCTTGCCAGTCCATTCTCGTCCCTTATTATCCTTCCGTAGCCAAATGGATCATCCAGGATAGCCGATATGACTGTAACTCCGTTGCCATTCCTTCTGTGACCCCAAAGAGCCTTTTTAAGTGTCTCTCCTGTAACTAACGGCGTGTCTCCGCAGAGGATGATCACATCCCCTTCGTTTCCTATGAAGTCTGCCGCGCACTTAACCGCATGACCGGTTCCAAGCTGTTCCTCCTGAAGGGCATAGCTTACCTCTTCGTCTATAACTGCCTTAACCTCATCTGCCTTGTATCCAACTATAACGCATACCTTGTCTGCTCCTGCGTCCTTTGCTGCCTTTATTGAATAATGAACCATTGGTCTGCCCATTACCCGGTGCACCACCTTAGGTTTGTCTGATTTCATTCTTGTTCCCTTGCCTGCTGCAAGTATAACTGCCTTTATCATTCTATATTCCTCCTAGAATTACTGACTGGTCCACGCCCTGCAAAATACCAGGGCGTCCACTTTCTTCATGTTCAATCTGCCGCATATCTGCAAATGGGCTGTGCACTTAAATATATCATATTTTTGCAGAAAAAAAAACCGGTGCACATCATAAAAATAATGTACACCGGTTAATATACGCTTCGTGCTTCATGCCTTGAAGCTACTGTGCCGAAACTGTTTCATAATACTTGTCAAGTATCATCTTCTGCAGTTCTTCTCTTGTCTCTGTGTTTATCGGATGTGCTATATCACGATACTCACCATCTGCAGCCTTGCGGCTTGGCATGGCGATAAACATTCCCTTTTCACCTTCAATGACTTTTATGTCGTGAATCACGAACACGCTGTCAATGGTGATAGAAACAACCGCACGCATCTTACCTTCGCTATCAACAGTTCTTACTCTGATATCTGTAATCTGCATTGTGAAACCCCCTTAATTCTTTATCTTCTGCCACAATACATCAATCCCCATAAGTTCTCACGCACGTCTACCTATCTTGTATTATATGAACAATTGACATTACTAAGAAATGGCTGTCTTATAATGCATATCTGAAATTCTTCTCAGATACTATCTTGATCTCATCCGGAGTGCCCTGATAAACTGTATTGGCACGAAGGGTATCCCTGCTCTCAACAATACAGTTTTCAATAACTGAATTATCTCCGATATGAACATCATTAAGTATGATTGAATTTCTGATTATACAGTTATCTCCCACATAGACCTTCTTAAACAATACCGAGTTCTCAACAGTACCATTTATAATACACCCACTGGCAATAAGACTATTATTGACAACTGCCCCATCGTTATACTTTGCAGGTGGAAGATCCTCTACCTTTGAATAAATATCAGGATGCTGCCTGAAGAAGTAATTTCTCACATCCTTCTTTAAGAAATCCATATTAGCCTTATAGTATGAATCAACTGTTCCGATATTTCTCCAGTATGTATCGATCTTGTAACCATATATCTTCTTAACACTCTTGTATCTTACAAGGATATCTTTTACGAAATCATTTCTGCCTTCATTTGCACAGGTTTCAAGAAGCTCGATAAGCTGTCTTCTTCTGATGACATACACACCTATTGAGGCTGTGCTTGTTCCTGCCACAAGCGGCTTCTCCTCGAAGTCTATGATTCTTCCGTCTGCGTCCATCTTAAGAACACCGAAACGGTTAATATCATCTTCTTCCGGAGCAATGTCCTTACATGCGATAGTTATATCTGCCCCCTTACTGATGTGCTCCTCAAGAAGCTTATTGTAATCCATCTTGTATATACCGTCACCTGACGCAATAACAACATATGGCTCATGGCTCTCTTTAAGGAAGTTGATGTTCTGATATAAAGCATCTGCTGTGCCCTTATACCAATAGCTGTTAGCCGCTGTGATGGTTGGAGTGAAGATGTATAATCCTCCCTGCTTTCTACCGAAATCCCACCATTTGCTGGAATTAAGATGTTCATTTAACGATCTTGTATTATACTGTGTGAATACAGCAACCTTCTGGATATGTGAGTTTGTCATATTAGAAAGTGCAAAATCTATTGCTCTGTAGCCACCAGTAATAGGCATTGCAGCAACGGCTCTCTTTGCTGACAAATCACCTAACTTATTGCTGTTTCCGCCTGCTAAAATAATACCTAATGCTCTCATGTCTATTCACCTGCCTTTATTATACTGCCACCGCTCTTAAGTGCCCCATCAGGATAATCCGAAGGTTCTGTCTTACCGTATATTGCAGTATTCTTTCCTATCGAAACTCCGTCAGGAATAACGGAATTCTCACCAATAGTTACAAGGCCAAATGCATAAACCGCAGGCTTCATCTCATTGACTGCCTCTTCACCTACGCCAAGGTGTGCATTCTTGCCTACCTCAACATTCTCTGCGATAATCGCCTTATCTATAACAGCTCCATCACCTATGGTTACACCATTCATTATGATGGAGTTTCTTATAACTGCTCCCTCTCCAATGGTTACACAGGAACCGATAACTGAGTTCTCTACATCTCCGTAGATTTCTGTTCCCTCACCTATTATACATCTTGACACCTTGCCTGAAGCGTCAATGTACTGTGGTGGAATAGCGTCTGACTTGGTATATATCTTCCAGAATTCCTCGTAAAGATTGAATTCCGGAATCAGATCAATCAGCTCCATATTGGCTTCCCAGTATGAGCCAAGTGTTCCCACATCCTTCCAGTAACCGTTGAACTCATATGCAAAAAGCCTCTTGTTGTTTTTGAAGCAATACGGAATAATATGCTTTCCGAAATCGCAGCTCTGCTGATCTTTTAATTCGATAAGAGCATCTCTTAATACTTTCCAGGAGAAAATATAAATTCCCATGGATGCCAGATTACTCCGCGGTTTTTCCGGTTTTTCCTCAAAATCCTGAATCTTTTTGTTTTCATCCGCAATCACAATTCCGAAACGGCTTGCCTCCTCCATGGAAACAGGCATCGTCGCAATCGTCACATCCGCATGATTTGCCTTATGGAAGTCCAGCATAACCTCATAATCCATCTTATAAATATGATCTCCGGAAAGGATCAGAACATATTCCGGATTATAACTTTCCATATAGCGCAGATTCTGATAAATGGCATTGGCTGTACCGGTATACCATTCACTGTTATTGCTTCTCTCATACGGTGGAAGTACGGTCACTCCACCATTATTCCGATCGAGATCCCACGGAATGCCGATGCCGATATGTGTGTTCAGCCGGAGTGGCTGATACTGCGTCAGCACACCAACCGTATCAATTCCGGAATTGATACAATTGCTGAGTGGAAAATCGATAATTCTGTACTTGCCGCCAAATGCTACCGCCGGTTTGGCGACGTCCGATGTCAGAACTCCAAGTCTGCTGCCCTGACCGCCTGCTAAAAGCATGGCTATCATTTCTTTCTTAATCACGTCATCACTCCTCGTCTGTTCTAAATATTATGTTTGTTTCTTACTATTACTGTAGTATATCATATTATCCTTTTATGTACAACAGTTTATACAAAAATGCTGAGTTTTTTTGTTGTTTTTTGGCAAAATGCACAATATATTTTCGGGTGCGCCTTTGGTTATAGAGTGGTATAATAGAAAAAAACTTTATTAAATAGGTAGGTAATCCTGATGTATAAATTAAAATTTAATGACCCCATTCATATTCACTTTATCGGAATTGGCGGAATCAGCATGAGCGGACTCGCTGAAATTCTTCTGGAAAAAGGCTTTACGATTTCCGGGTCCGATGCAAAAGAATCCGATCTTACCCGCATGCTTGCATCCAAAGGTGCTCAGATTTTTTATGGACAAAGTGCTGAAAATATCATTCCCGGCATTGATCTGGTTGTCTACACAGCCGCAATCCATCCGGATAATCCGGAATTTGCAGAGGCCAGATCCCA
>ERZ773242.3700-NODE-3700-length-10598-cov-4.503272_pt1 | contig 10598 bp, 8 predicted proteins | sample MGYA00511077_ERZ773242 | MGnify/ENA primary metagenome ERZ773242 (study PRJEB29015, sample SAMEA2737754) | human gut metagenome | biome: human gut; feature: human-associated habitat; material: faeces | place: China | collected 2012 ... | reverse complement strand
TTCCGATTGACGTAATCAATGACCTCCTGCCGACGCTCGTAGCAGAAGTCCACGTCAAAATCGGGCATGCTGACGCGCTCCGGGTTCAGGAAGCGCTCGAAGATCAAATTGTACCGGATGGGGTCGATATCCGTGATGCCTACGCTGTAGGCCGCAATGCTACCTGCACCGGAACCACGGCCCGGGCCCACCGGGATGCCCTGACTTTTGGCGTAATTGATGTAGTCCCAGACGATAAGGTAGTAGTTGGTGTAGCCCATGGTTTTGACCACGCCGATCTCATAGCTCAGGCGGTCCTTGTTGGCCTGCGGGACATTGGGCCCATAGCGGCGTTCAAGGCCCTCCCAGCAGAGCTTTTCAAAGAATGCCTGATTATCCATGCCGTCCGGGGCTTTATAATAAGGAATCTTGGTGTGGCCAAACTCAAAGTCAAAGTTGCACTGTTCTGCAATTTTCGCCGTGTTTTCGCAGGCTTCCGGCACCATGGAGAACAGGTCATACATTTCATCTGTAGTCTTGACGTAAAATTCGTCGGTCTGGAACTCCATGCGGTCGGCATCCTGAATGGTCTTGCCGGTCTGGATGCACAGCAGGATGGCCTGCATCTTGGCATCTTCCTTGCGCAGATAGTGGGAGTCATTGGTGGCCGCCATGGGGATGCCAGTTTCCCGCGCCAGCTTGATGAGCTGCGGCAGAACGATGTTGTCCTCTTCCAGCCCATGGTCCTGCAATTCGATGTAATAATTGCCTTCTCCGAACAAATCCCGATACCACAAGGCCGTGGCCTTGGCCCGCTCGTAGTCCCCGGCCAGAATGGCCTGCGGCACCTCACCGGCCAGACAGGCCGACAGGCAGATAAGGCCCTCGTGATACTGTTCCAACAGCTGCTTGTCCACGCGGGGCTTGGAATAAAAGCCCTCCACGAACGCTGCCGAGACCATCTTGATCAGGTTTTTGTAGCCGGTCTCATTCTTGCACAGCAGGATCAGGTGGTTGTTGCCGTCGATCTTGTTCACTTTGTCAAAACGGGTGCGGGTAGCCACATAGACTTCACAGCCGATGATGGGCTTGATGCCCGCCTTTTTGGCTGCCTTATAGAACTGCACACAGCCGTACATGACGCCGTGGTCGGTGCAGGCAATGGCGGTCTGGCCGCATTCCTTGACGCGGTCCATCAGCTGGTCGATGCGGCAGGCACCGTCCAGCAGACTGTATTCCGTATGGATGTGCAGGTGGACAAAGTCTCTGCCCAAGTGGTTGTTTTCGCTGATTTCGCTCAAGGCTCTGCCTCCTGTCCTTTTTCCATGCGCTGCCGCAGGGCGTCTGCCAACGCTTCCAGTTTTTTCATCCGGTGCGAAAGGCCGGATTTGCTCACCGCCGGGTCAAAGCAGCCGCACAACGCGGTAAGCGATAAGTCGGGGTATTGCAGCCGTACTGCTGCCGCCTGCTGCAGCACCTCCGGCAGTGTTTCCAATGCATCGTTTTCCTGCAGATACCGGATGGCCCTGAGGGTCTGGGCGTTGGCCCGGGCCGTTTTGCCAAGGTTGGCCGTGTCGCAGTTGGTCTGTCGGTTGGTCTGGTTGCGCACCTGCTTGAAGGCTTTCTGTGCATGGATCTCCTCTGCCGCACCGGCTGCCCCCATAAAGCGGAGCAGTCGTTCCAGATTGGCGCTGTTCTTGACGTAGACCAGGTTCACGCCGTTGCGGCGGGTGCGGTGCGGGGCAAATTCATGCTCAGCCAGCAGGGCTTCAAAGTCCCGGGCCAGATTGGTGCGCGCGGTCAGGAACTCCAGATTGTACTCCTTCTGCGGGTCGGTGACGGTGCCACTGCACAAAAAAGCTGCGCCAATGTATGCACTGACGCAGGTCTGACAGCGGATCAGGGCGGGGTCGATCTGCAGGCTCGTCTCGCTGCCGGTGGTGCCGAACAGTTCATGCATCCGCGCCACCTGTTCCGGCTCCCGGATGTTGAACTCATACAGTACGCCGCTGGGGCGCTGCCTTTCCAGAACGTCCCCCTGCACACCGCAGCGGGCAAAAAGTTCCCGGGCCAGCTGCACTGTGTGGGGCTGCTCAGTCTGGAGCACCAGCCCCCCCTTATCAAAATATTTGGCAAAGCAGGCAAAGCCATACGCTGCCGCACGCACGCAGCAGTCCTTCTGCAGGCTGCGTTGTGCGATCTCCTCCCGTGCACGGGATGCAAAGCTCATAGTGGTTCCTCAATTCTGGTCAGCGCATGGCATCGCGGTGCTGGACACCCGGCTCGTAGCCGAGGGATGTGCAGTACTCCGCGATCTTGCGCGCAAAAGTAATAGAGCGGTGCTTGCCACCGGTGCAGCCCACAGCAATGGTCAGCTGGCTCTTGCCTTCCCTGACATAGAGCGGCAGCGCCACCTGCAAAAACAACTCGTACCGTTCCAGCAGCTGCTTTGCCTCCGGGTGACTCATGACAAAATCCACCACTTCCTGATCCAGGCCGGTCTTGTGTTTGAGTCCCGGCACATAGAAGGGGTTGGGCAGGCAGCGCACGTCCAGCACCAGATCCGCCTCCGGCGGCAGGCCGAACTTGAACCCGAAGGACATGATGGTGAGCCGCATGGCACTCTTTGCCCCGCCGTTCTTCAGGAACAGGTCGCAGATGCGCTCCTTGTTCTGGGCGGTGGAGAGCAGGGCCGTGTTGATGGTATAGTCGGCCCGCACCCGCAGCGGCTCCAGGATCTGACGTTCCTTCAGAAATGCCTCGCGGGTGGAAAGCCCCTCGGAAATGCTGATGGGATGGCGGCGGCGGGTCTCGCTGTAGCGGCGCATGAGCACCTCGTCCGGCGCATCCAGAAACAGGATCTTATAGGGCTTTTTCTGCTCATCCAGTTCCTGCAATGCCTGCTCGATTTCTTCCCGCGTGCGGCAGCCGCGCACATCCATGCACAGGGCCACCCGGTCCAGCTGGTTATCACCCGCCTTGGAAAATGCCGTGATGCTGGGCAGAAGCGCCGCCGGGATGTTGTCAATGCAGAAATAACCGATATCTTCCAGCGCATTCATAGCAACCGACTTTCCCGCACCGGAAAGTCCGCTGACGATCAACAGTTCCATGGATCCGATCCCGCTCCTTTTTGAATCTATCTTATTTCACGACCCGGATCTCTTTTTCCAGATCGTAGCCGGTCTTTTCCTTTACAATGGCACGCACTTCGTCGCACAAAGCCAGCACATCGGCACAGGTGGCACCGCCCAGGTTCACCACAAAACCGCAGTGCTTGTCGCTTACGGCGGCACCGCCATGGCGGTAACCCCGCAGACCGCACTGGTCGATGAGGGCCGCCGCAAAAGCGCCCGCCGGGCGCTTAAAGGTGCTGCCGCCGCTGGGCTTGTCCAGCGGCTGTTTGTCGATGCGCTTCTGCATCAGCTCGTTCATCCGGGCCTTGATGGCATCCGGGTCGCCTTTTTCCAGGTGGAACACTGCGCCAAGGATGCAGGCACCATTCTCTTCAAACGCGCTGTGCCGGTAGGAAAAATCCAGCTCGGACGCTTCACGGTCCACCCAGCGGCCGTCGGCGGTGAGATAGCTGACGGCTTCCAGCACATCCTTCATTTCGCCGCCGTAAGCACCGGCGTTCATGTAGACGGCACCGCCCACCGTGCCGGGGATGCCATAGGCAAATTCCAGCCCGGTGTAGCCGTGCTGGAGGGCAAATTTGCACAGCTCGGAAAGTTTCAGACCTGCCGGTGCCGAAATATAATCGCCATCGGCATTCTGATAAATCGACAGTCCCATCCCCGCTGCTTCGGCTGAAACATCAATGACTGCTCCTCGAAAGCCCTCATCCGCAAACAGGATGTTGCTGCCATTGCCCAGCAGATAATAGCGGATCTCCGCCTGTTTGCAGAACTGAACGGTCTGACAAAGCTGATCTTCATCCCGCGGCATCACAAACAGGTCGGCCGGACCGCCAATGCGGAAAGTGCAGTGTGCCGAGAGCGGCTCGTTTTCTTTATAAAGGATTCCAGCCGCCTGCAGCTGCTGCTTGAGTTGTTCCATGGTGCGTGCTCCTTTAGTCCAGTTTATCGTCCAGACCCAGACGGATCAGCAGCTCCTTGGCCGCATTGTAACCCATCTTTTTCTGGCGGTTGTTGATGGCCGCGGTTTCCAGCACCACAGCAAGGTTGCGTCCGGGCGAGACCGGAATGCTGGTGCTGGGAATGCTGACGCCCAGAATGTCGTAATATTCGTTTTCCAGACCCGTACGCTGGTAATTCTTGGTGGGGTCCCAGGCTTCCAGCTGGACCACCAGGTCCAGGCTCTCGCTCAGCTTGACCGCACCCACACCGAACACCCGGGCCACATTGACGATGCCAATGCCGCGCAGCTCAATGAAGTGGCGGATATTCTCCGGAGCGGTGCCCATGATCTGCCGGTTGGAAACCTTGCGCAGCTCTACCGCATCGTCAGCCACCAGACGGTGCCCGCGCTTGACCAGCTCAATGGCCAGCTCGCTCTTGCCGATGCCGCTGTCGCCCAAGATCAGGATGCCCTCGCCGTACACCTCCACCAGCACGCCGTGCCGGGTGATGCGGGGAGCCAGCTCCAGGTTCAGCACGCTGATCAGACTGCCCATCAGGGTGCAGGTCGTCTCGTTGGAGCGCAGCAGCGCCACGCTGTGCTTTTTGGCCAGCTCCAGCATCTCCGGGAACGGTTCCAACTCTTCGCTGCGGCCCACGATAACAGCCGGCGGCTGCTGACGGAACAGCTGTTCCAGCGCCTCGTAGCGCTTTTCGGCCGAGAGCCCGGACAGAAAATTCATCTCTGCCAGACCCATGATCTGCAGACGGAGTTTATCAAAATAGTCATAGTATCCGGCCAGAAACAGACCCGGACGGTTGACCTCTGCGATCTCAACATTGATCTGGTCCAGTTCTTTGGGGGTATAGACCACCTCCAGGCTGACGCGCTCGGTCAGCGTTTTGAGCGAGACGTTGAACGTACCCATCCTTGTTCCTCCTGTGTTCTTGTGCCCGGCTGTGCGCCGGCATCCTTCTTCTTTTTATTATAGTAAAAAATCCGGACGATTACAACGCCTGTTCCCATCTTTTTCTATCCTGCGGGCCAAGGCACGCTGCTGTGAAGAGGTCTGTCCGGGCTTCATGCAAAAAGATTTTACATTTACATGGATTTTACATTTGCTCGATTTCGGATTTTACAATGCATCCACTATACTGAAACTCGGAAGAAAACACGTCAAATCAAAGTGAGGAAAATCCTTATGACTATTTTCAATGTCTTTTCTCTGCTGGGCGGCCTGGCCCTGTTCCTGTTCGGCATGGACATCATGGGCAAGGCGCTGGAAAAGCAGGCCGGCGGCCAGCTGCAGAAGATCCTGAGCAAGCTCACCGACAGCCCGCTCAAAGGTTTCTTTCTGGGTCTGTGCGTAACGGCCATCATCCAGAGCTCCAGCGCCACCACCGTCATGGTGGTCGGTTTTGTCAACAGCGGCATCATGGAGCTGCATCAGGCCATCGGCGTGATCATGGGCAGCAATGTGGGCACCACTGTCACCAGCTGGATCCTGAGCCTTTCCGGCCTGCAGGGCGACAGCCTCCTCATCAATCTGCTCAAACCCACTTCTTTCAGTCCTTTGCTTGCATTTATCGGCATTTTGCTGTATATGTGTAAGAGTGAGAAGAAAAAAGGCGTGGGCACCATCCTCATCGGCTTTGCCGTGCTGATGACCGGCATGACCACCATGTCCAACGCAGTGCTGCCGCTGCAGGGCGAAGAGTGGTTCACCAGCCTGTTCGTCCGCTTCTCCAACCCCATCCTTGGTGTGCTGGTGGGCGCACTGGTCACCGGCATCATCCAGAGTTCCAGCGCCAGTGTGGGCATTCTGCAGGCACTGAGCGCCACCGGCGTGATCACCTACGGCAGTGCCATCCCAATCATCATGGGCCAGAACATCGGCACCTGTGTCACGGCGCTGATCTCCTCGGTGGGTGCCACCAAGAATGCCCGCCGGGCCGCCATGGTGCACCTGTACTTCAACATCATCGGCGTGACCATCTTCCTGTTTGGTTTCTACGGTCTGAACGCCGTGTGCCACTTTGCCTTTGTGGATTCCACCATTGAAGCCTGGGGCATCGCCGTGGTGCACTCCGCCTTCAACATCCTGGCCACCCTCATCCTGCTGCCTTTTGCCAACGGGCTGGAAAAGCTGGCCATCCTCACCATCCCGGATTCCCCGGAAAAAGAGAGCTTTGCCCTGCTGGATGAGCGTCTGCTGAACACCCCGGCTGTGGCCGTGGAGCGCGCCCGCAGCGCCACCGCTGACATGGCAGAGCTGGCCCGCGTGGGCGTGGTGCAGGCCATGAGCCTGACCCACCAGTGGAACGACGAGCTGGCCCAGAAGGTGCGTGACGAGGAAAGCACCGTGGACCGTTATGAGGACGCTCTGGGCACCTACCTTGTCAAGCTGTCCGGCCGCGAGCTGAGCCACGCCGACAGCCAGAGCGTGAATACCCTGCTGCACACCATCAGCGATTTCGAGCGCATCAGTGACCACTCGGTCAACCTGCTGGAATCCGCGGAGGAAATGCACCAGAAGAACATTGAATTTTCCAAGGACGCACAAGAGGAGCTGCAGGTGCTGGAAGATGCCGTGCAGGATATCCTGAGCCGCACCACCGACGCCTTCCGCAAGGGAGACCTGCACCTGGCCAGCAAGGTAGAGCCGCTGGAAGCTGTGGTCAACGAGCTGGTGCGTGCCATCAAGGCACACCACATCGCCCGCCTGCAGACCGGAAGCTGCTCCATTGAGTACGGCTTTGTGCTGGACGATCTGCTGACCAACTACGAGCGTGTGTGCGACCACTGCAGCAATGTAGCTGTTGCCCAGATCGAGGTAGCACAGGACAGTTTTGACACCCACGCTTACCTCAACGATCTGCGTCATGGCAAAGATACCAAGGAGAGCGAAGAATTTCATCGTCGACTGGACAAATACCGGGAGCGGTATCTCTTCCCGGACAATCAATCTGCGGAGGAATTTGACAAATGATCTATATCGTAGAAGATGATGACGCCATCCGTGAGCTGGAGCAGTATGCCCTGCAGTCCAACGGTTATGAAGTGGCCAGCTTTGCCAGTTCCGAACCGTTCTGGCAGGCCATGCGCACCGAAGCCCCGGAGCTTGTGATCCTGGACGTGATGCTGCCCGGCGAGGATGGGTTCTCCATCCTGAAAAAGCTGCGCAACACCCCTTCCCTGCACCGGCTGCCCATCATCATGGTCACGGCCAAATCCAGCGAGCTGGACACCGTGCGCGGGCTGGACTGCGGTGCCGACGACTACATTTCCAAGCCGTTCGGCATCATGGAGTTTCTCAGCCGGGTGCGTGCTTCTCTGCGCCGGGCGGCTCCGGAGACACGGCCCAATGTGCTCAGCTTCCATGAGATCCTGCTGGACAATGCACGTCACAGCGTGACGGTGAACAACCAGCCCGTCGAACTGACCTACAAAGAATACAGCCTGCTGCGCCTTCTGCTGGAGAACACCAACCTTGTGGTGACCCGCGAGACGATTTTGCAGGTGGTGTGGGGCACCGACATTTCGGTGGAAAGCCGCACCGTGGACATGCACATCCGCACCCTGCGCAAAAAGCTGGGCGATGCCGGACGCTACATCTGCACCATCCGCAAGGTGGGCTACAAGCTGGCCGATGACGAGGAGGCTGGAGACGAATGAAGCCGCACAGCATGGAAGAAAAAATCAGCTACCGGCTGTTCCTCATGGGCTTTCTGGGGCTGCTGTTCACCGCAGCACTGTGCATCTTTGTCTTTCACCGGGCTTTTACCGCCCAGGCCTGGGATGACCTGGAAAAAGAGAGCGATCTCATCCGTGCCGGGTATGACCTGACCAGCGAGCCGCAGCAGCTTTCTTTCTTTGTGACCGGCGACCTGCGCATTACACTGATCTCCCCGGACGGCGACGTGATCTTTGAGTCTGCCACCGATCAGCCCATGGAGAACCATCTTACCCGTCCGGAGATCGTGCAGGCGCTGCAGGGCAGCATCGGCAAGGACATCCGTGATTCCCAGACCATGGGATATGAGACCTATTATTATGCCGTGCAGCTGCCCGGCGGCAACATCCTGCGCGTGGCGCAGGACGCCGAAACGGTGTGGTCGGTCTACGACGGAGCCCTGCCGGCCATCGTGCTGAGCTGCGTTGCCCTGATGTTGGCTGCCGCGATCCTGTCCACCCTGCTCACCCGCGCCCTTGTGCAGCCGGTGCTGAACATGACCGAGGATCTGGACCACATTCAGGATAAGGTCCCGTACAAGGAACTGATCCCCTTTGCCGAGAACATCCATGCCGACCGCATCCTGCGGGAAAACAACGAGAAGATGCGGCAGGATTTCACCGCCAATGTGAGCCACGAGCTCAAGACCCCGCTGACCAGCATTTCCGGGTATGCGGAATTGATCGAGACCGGCATCGCCAAGCCGGAGGATGTGCCCGGTTTTGCCCAGAAGATCCATGGCGAAGCCAGCCGGATGATCCAGCTGGTGAACGATATCCTGCAGCTGTCCAGCCTGGACAACGCCTCCGAGACCTCCTCCATGCCGGAAATGGAGGTCGTGGACCTGCTGGACGTGGCCAAGGAGTGTGTGGAGCGTCAGAAGCTGAACGCCCGCCACGCCTACATCACCCTGACCTATCTGGGCGAGAGCGCACCGGTGCGGGGCAACCGCAATCTGTTGGATGAATTGTGCCAGAACCTGTGTGACAACGCCATCCGCTACAACCGCCCCGGCGGCAAGGTGCAGATCGTGACAGCCTGCACCCGGGACGGCCATTGCAGCCTGACCGTGACCGACAACGGCATCGGCATCCCGCGCGAGTCGCAGAGCAGTGTGTTCGAGCGCTTCTACCGGGTGGACAAGAGCCGCAGCAAGGCCACCGGCGGCACCGGTCTGGGGCTGGCCATCGTCAAGCACATTGCCCTCATCCACGGGGCCCGCATCAAGCTGGAAAGTCAGGTGGACGTCGGCACGACCATCACGGTCACCTTCCCCACGGCATCCTGATTTTTCAAGCACCCAGAAATACAACGTCTGCCTGCAGCTGCGGGCAGGCGTTTTTTGTTGGCTCAAACCCGTCGGGAGAGCCTGTGCGCAGCAGACTGTGCTCCCGCAGATGCAGCAGGTCTGTCCCCTGCTGCCAGCAGGAACGTACCACCCCAAGGCAAAGCTCTTCCAACTGTTGACACTGTGCCGCATCCGGCTGCGGCGTGCCGTAGGCCGTCTGGCAGTCCAGACGCAGGGTGGCCGTCTGCTTCCGGAGAGCAACTGAGACGGTGCACCGCCGGATGGCTACACGCTTTCCTTGCAGCCAGAAGGTTCGTTTGCCCGGTGTGCCCGTCAGCAGAAGAAACGCCTCTGTCTCGTTTTCTGTCAGGCGCTGCACCGCACCGCTCCCGGTGCGGAAGGCCCCGCTGCCAGAAACCATCACGTTCCCTTCCTGTGCTTCGGGCAAGCAAAGCACAGGAAGCAGCATGCTTTCCTCGTGTGCATACAGCCGTGGCATTGCCGCTGATCTGGCCTTGAGTTTGTCCAGCAGTTTGTCGGGCAATGCCTCCGTTTTTTCACATGCCTGCAAGAGTATTTCCAGATCAAATTCCGTGCAGGAAAGTCGGGCCGCTGTGCGCCCGCAGCCGCGTTCCAGCACCAGATTCTCATAAGCTGCCAGCACGGCATCCTCCGTCTGCTCCGGGAACAGTACATAATCGCACAGACGATAATCTGCCGTCTGCGGCAAAGTTCCTTCGGCAGCGGCAAGGGCTGTTTCCAATGTCTGTCCTCGGCCACCGGCGATGCGCAGTGCGGCTGAGGCATCGGCTGCGTCGGCTGCCGCTTCCGGTGACTGATACAAAAGCCCCACCGACCAGGCCTGTTCCTTCTGCTCCAGATAAGCCACCCGTATCATACTTTTTTCGGTGGTCTCACAGCGCAGGAACAGCAGGCACCAACCGACAAGCACCGCATAAAGCAGAATTCGGACCCATCGCCGCTTCATTGCCGCACTTCCTTTCGCTTTTGTATGGCGTACTCCTGCCCCAGCATCCGGATGGCCGTGCACAGCACCCCGATGCGAAAAATCGCGCAGGTCAGCCAGACCAGCAGCAGCGCCGCGTCCAGCCGGGAAAATGTCCCGGTGCTCCATGCACGCAGCAATTCCCGCGCCGGGTATGTCCGACCGAACACCAGTGCCATGCCAAGCGTTGCCGCCGTTTGTACAAGGGCTGTGAGAATGGGCAGGCAGACACCACGCCGCTCCTCCCGGCCGCAGAGCAGCGGTACCGCAAAGTATTCCGCATAGACCGGAACGGTGAATGCCGTGCTCTGCGGCACAGCCTGCGCAAACAGCCCGGCCCAGTGCATCTGCCGGGCCAGCCCCAGCAGACACACCGCGCTTCCCACCGCCACAAACCACCACAACACCTGCGCCGGAGCACCCCATGCGCGGGCCGGCATCTGCCAGCCCGCCCAGAGCAGCAGCGGCAAAAACCCCAGCAATGCCAGCGAAGAAAACTCTTCCCGGCAGAC
>ERZ773242.3677-NODE-3677-length-10672-cov-3.784214_pt1 | contig 10672 bp, 9 predicted proteins | sample MGYA00511077_ERZ773242 | MGnify/ENA primary metagenome ERZ773242 (study PRJEB29015, sample SAMEA2737754) | human gut metagenome | biome: human gut; feature: human-associated habitat; material: faeces | place: China | collected 2012 ... | reverse complement strand
AATGCGCTTCAACAGCTTATTATAGCTTCAATCTCAAGCCGCTAAATTATCATTTACCGTCCATTACTCTCACCAGTGGCGAGAGTTTTACCCTAAGAACTGCCACTGAAAAGTCGTTCTCTGAGAATAAACAAAGGAGATACGACAATGAAAAAACAACTGATTCAAGAAGTGCAGCGTCAGATGCTTCCGTTTCTGAACAACGCACAGTTAAAACAGCTTCAAAGCGTCCTTGAAGGGGTGCTGAGTGGCGTAGAGCTAAGTCACAGCGCGGGCATGGTAGAAAGCGCAAAGGTCGATACGGTTGCCTGTTTCATCAACGCAAAACGCATTGAAGGCTGCTCAGAAAAAACCTTGAGCTATTACCGTCAGACCATTGTGTCGATGCTATCTGGCATCGAAAAAGAGCCACAAGAGATCGTAACTGAGGACTTGCGAAAGTACCTAACAGAGTATCAGGCAAATCGTAAGTCAAGCAAGGTCACGATAGATAATATCCGTCGCATCCTGTCCAGCTACTTTTCGTGGCTTGAAGATGAGGATTACATCGTAAAAAGCCCGGTACGTCGGATTCACAAAGTAAAAACGGCAAAGGTGATCAAGGAAACCTACACCGATGAGGCATTGGAAATCATGCGGGACAACTGCTGCAATGTCCGTGATCTCGCTATGATTGACCTTCTCGCATCCTCCGGAATGCGTGTCGGTGAGATGATTGCCCTTAACCGCGATGACATCAACTTCAATGAGCGAGAGTGCGTTGTTTTCGGAAAAGGAAGTAAGGAACGGATCGTTTATTTCGATGCCAGAACGAAAATCCATCTCCAAAACTATCTGGAAAGCCGCACAGACACCTGTTCTGCGTTGTTTGTCTCTTTGACTTCACCGCATGACCGTTTGCAGATCGGCGGCGTAGAAAGGCGGCTTCGAGAACTTGGGGAAAGGCTGAATCTGCCTCGTGTCCACCCACATAAGTTCCGAAGAACATTGGCAACATCAGCCATAGACAAAGGAATGCCCATAGAGCAAGTCCAGCAGCTCTTAGGGCATCAGAAAATCGACACGACTATGCACTACGCTATGGTCAAACAGCAAAATGTCAAGCTGGCACACAGAAAATACATAGGGTGAGGTGTCACGATGAAAGAAGGATATAGGCTACTTGGAGATTTTATTCAACCGGTAGACGAACGAAATAGGGATTTGAAAGTTGACTATTTGCTTGGCGTCAGCATCAGCAAGCAGTTTATTCCCTCCATTGCGAATATTGTTGGAACGGACTTATCGAGCTATAAGATTGTTCGTACTGGGCAATTTGCGTATGGTCCTGTTACATCTCGGAATGGCGAGAAGATTTCGATTGCTCTTCTACAAGATAAGGATTGCATCATTTCAAGTTCATATACCGTGTTTGAGGTCACTGATAACGAGCGACTTGACCCTGAATATTTGATGCTTTGGTTTAGCCGACCGGAGTTTGACCGCTATACAAGATATATGTCTCACGGGAGCGTCAGAGAAATCTTTGATTGGGACGAACTCTGTAAGGTTGAACTGCCTGTCCCCTCTATCGAGAAGCAGCGTGGCATTGTGAAGGCATACAATACGATCACGGATCGGATTGAACTCAAGCGGAAGATAAATGATAATTTAGAGGCGCAAACACAGGCTCTTTTTGATGAACTCTTCCTTCGGGATGGAATGCCTGATTGCACTCTCAGCGAAATTGCTAATGTGAATCCAACTCGAACATTGTCAAAAGGCTGCATCGCTAAATGCTATGATATGTCCTGCCTTCCGACTCGTGGCTGCATCCCAGAAGGCGGCGAAATGAAAGCCTATAATGGCGGTGTCCGGTTCCAAAATGGCGACACCCTAATTGCGCGTATTACTCCTTGCCTCGAAAATGGCAAGGCAGCGTATATTAACATCCTCAATGACAAAGAGGTTGCTTTCGGATCCACGGAGTACATTGTGTTTTCTCCGGTTGATACGATGCCATCTTCATTTTACTATTTTTTAATCCGAAGCAAGAAGTTTCGGACTTTCGCATTACAATACATGAACGGTTCGAGTGGACGTCAGCGAGTATCAGGCGATGAACTTGCCGCGTTCCCTTTGACCAAGCCGTCGCACGAAGCACTTTCTCGGTTTGATATGGTTGCAAAACCTGTTTTGGAACAGTTTAAGGTGGCTTCACTGGAAATCAACCGCTTGAATGCGCTTCAACAGCTTATTATAGCTTCAATCTCAAGCCGCTAAATTATCATTTTCCTACGAAGGGAGGGACGAAAATGGACAAGGAAACATTGATCAGAATTGCCGAAGAACTTCACCAGGGAGCTTTCGACGCAAAAGCCTACTACCTGATCATGCAGCAGTATCGGAAGAACCAACGTAATTATGCCGAAGAGATGAAGGTTTCGCCAGCATTCTACCATACAGTCTATGATGCTCTGATGAAAGCCTGTTTCATGGAGATTGCCAAACTGTATGATAGCTCAAATGGAGTCGTGTCCATTGGAACCCTCCTTGCAAAATGCGCGGAAAACCAAGACCTATTTCCTGAGTACAGAGAAACAATGACCGTGGAACATGAGGGGACAACGTATTCCTATCAAATCCCATATCAGCACCAGCTAAAACCACAGGAGGAACTCTTTTTTAAGGAACATGTCGAGATGAGCAGACATCTTTTTGCTATATTTGATGCTCCAGATGCTGAAACTATCCCTGTTCAGGTTGATTTGACTTTTCCTGAGTTTTTAGCCTTGTATCAGAAACGGTTCTGCGCGCTAAGAAAAAAAAGAGAGAACATCCGAATGCAACGGAATAAGCTCTATGCCCACAACGATGAACAGCGTATATTGAGCAATGAAAACCTGACAGACCGTCATCCTATTTTATATCCGGATGTGCAGGAAATGATAGACTTTGCACTCGATTGTACGGGTCTGATTCTCGGCGTTCTCACTGACGTAAACCATGCAACGCAATACTCGAACATTGATGACTGGGAAGGTACACTCATGCTGGCACGTCTGGGTTTGAAGTATCAGGAGTACGACTTCCAGCAAAGTGAAAAAGCCTTTGAAGCAGAAATGCAGAGGCGGTTAGGGGGAAATGATAATGGCGAACTTCAATGAGCATTCTCTTGAAATGTCCATTATGGAGTTGTTTCAGGATGAAGGATATATCTATTTGAATGGTGAGCAGATCCACCGTGAACGCTCTGAGGTTCTGCTTATCGACGATCTGCGGAAATACCTCCTGAACAGGTATGCCTCAGAGGGACTTACCCCAAGCGAAGTTGATAGCATCATCCTTCGCCTGAGGTCTATTTCCGGCACGATCTACGAGGCAAACAAAGCTGTCTGCAAAATGATTTGTGACGGCTTCATCTTCAACCGCGAGGATCACACAAAGAAGGACCTTTATATTGAGCTGATCGACTTCGATGAGCCGGAGAAAAACGTGTTCAAGATCGTCAATCAATTTGAAATTGAAGGCATCAACAACCAGCTACGCATACCGGACGGGATTGTCTTCATCAACGGCATTCCTGTTGTTGTGCTTGAGTTCAAGAGCGCAGTCAAAGAAAACACAACGATCATGGACGCCTATACTCAGCTTACCGTGCGTTATCGCCGTGATATTCCTGAACTCTTCAAGTATAACGCCTTCATCGTCATAAGCGATGGTGCAAATAATAAATACGGTTCCTTCTTCTCCCCGTATGACTTCTTCTATGCGTGGAGAAAGATTGAAGCTGACGATAAGGAATTGGACGGCATCAATTCCCTTGTAACTATGGTGAGTGGACTGTTCCGCAAAGAACGGCTTTTGGCAGTCATCAAGGATTTTGTCTATTTCCCTGATAGCTCGGACAAAGACCTCAAAATCGTCTGCCGCTATCCTCAGTATTTTGCTGCGGTCAAGCTGTTTGAGAATATCAAGGCACATCTCAGACCGGAGGGGGACGGCAAGGGCGGCACATACTTCGGCGCGACAGGCTGCGGAAAAAGCTACACCATGCTCTTCCTCACCAGAATGCTTATGAAGAGTACCTTCTTCCATAGCCCTACAATCCTGATTATTACCGACCGAACTGATTTGGATGACCAGCTTTCAAAACAGTTTGTAGCATCCAAAAAGTACATTGGTGACGAAACCGTTGTGAGCATTGATTCCCGCGAAAAACTGCGTCAGGAACTTCAAGGCAGAACAAGCGGCGGTGTGTACATGACCACTATCCAGAAGTTCACCGAGGACTTGGAGCTTCTGACCGATAGAGCAAATGTGATCTGCATATCCGATGAGGCGCACCGTAGTCAGATAAACCTCGATCAAAAAGTCAAGGTCACTGCTGAAGGTGTAGAGCGAACCTATGGGTTTGCGAAATACCTACATGACTCTCTACCTAATGCAACCTATGTCGGTTTCACCGGTACGCCCGTGGATGGTACGATTGAAGTCTTCGGTCCAGTTGTCGATGCCTACACAATGACAGAGGCGGTCAAAGACGGTATCACAGTCAACCTTGTCTACGACGGACGCGCTGCACGGGTTACTCTTGATCAGGCAAAGGTTCGGGAAATTGAAGATTATTATGACCGTTGTGCTGTTGAAGGTGCAAATGAGCATCAGATTGAGGAAAGCCAGAAGGCGGTTGCTCATATTGATGCGATCATCGGTGATCCTGACCGACTTCATGCAGTTGCGGAGGACTTCATTAACCACTATGAGACCCGCGTTGCCGAAGGAGCTACGGTCGCAGGAAAAGCAATGTTTGTCTGCTCTAATCGCAAGATTGCATACGCTTTTTATCAGATTATAGTTGGAATGAGACCGGAATGGGCAGAGAAAAAGGTTTGCCCTGACGGGGTTCAACTGACGGAAAAAGAGAAAAAGGAACTCAAGCCCATCGAGAAGATCAAGCTCATCATGACGCGAAATAAAGATGACGAGCCAGAGCTTTATGAAATGCTGGGAACGAAGGATGATCGCAAGGAGTTTGACCGCCAGTTTAAGAACGTTAAATCCAACTTCAAAATTGCAATTGTCGTTGATATGTGGCTGACTGGCTTTGATGTACCGGCACTTGACACAATTTACATCGACAAGCCAATCCAGCAGCATACCCTTATTCAGACAATTTCCCGTGTCAACCGTGTCTATACCGGAAAGGACAAGGGCTTGATTGTGGACTATATCGGTATCAAGAAAAATATGAATCTCGCCCTCAAGAAGTACACCAACTTTGAAACCGATGAGTTTGAAGGTGTCGAACAGTCTGTCACGATTGTCAAAGACCAGCTTGATGTTTTGGCACAGATGTTCCACAACTTCAATAGTACGGATTACTTCAACGGATCACCGAAAGAGCAGCTTGCTTGCCTCAACCGTGCTGTTGAGTATGTCCAGCTTACGGAAGATTTGGAAACTCGCTTTATGGCTGCTGTCAAGCGTATGAAGCAAGCGTTCAATCTATGCAGTTCCAGCGATGCAATTTCCGATAGAGAGAAGGACTATCTGCACTTCTATTGTGCTGTGCGTTCTATTCTTTTCAAACTCACTAAGGGTGATGCCCCCGACATTTCACAAATGAATGCCCGCGTCCGTGAACTTCTTGAGGGGGCAATTCAATCTGATGGTATAGAGGAGCTGTTTGAAACCGGAAAGCATATCTCAGTTGATATTTTCAGCGATGAGTATCTGGATAAGATCAATGCAATCCAGCTTCCAAACACGAAAATTAAGGTATTGCAGAGGCTTCTTTCTCAAGCGATTGATGAGTATAAAAAAGTCAACCGCATTATGGGCATGGAGTTCTCGGACCGCCTCAAGCGGGTTGTTGATGAGTACAATAATCGCCGTCGTGATGAAGCTTTCGCTAACGAAGTCCTTGACGATGTGGCAGAGCAGCTTGCGAAGCTCCTTGAAGAACTTAAAAAGGAAAAAGATTCCTTCAAGGGCATGGGAATTGACTATGAAGAAAAAGCATTCTATGACATCCTCAAGGCGGTTGCTAAGAAGTACGAGTTCGAGTACCCGGACGATAAGATGATTGAATTGTCGAAAAGGATTAAGGTCATTGTCGATGATAAAGCTAAGTACACTGACTGGTCTACCCGTGATGATATTAAGGCAAATTTGCAAGTTGACCTGATTTTGCTTCTGGATGAGTTTGATTATCCTCCGGTAACCATTGATGATGTTTACAAAGAGGTTTTGGAACAAGCAGAGAATTTCAAGAAGTATTCGGAATAATATATTGAGCGAAAATATGACGGACTTGTATGTAAACGCGATTGTAGAGAAAGTTTAAGATGCAAGTGAGCTGTTATAAGAGATGACACGACAAGAATTATTTATATGGATACGCCAGCAGTACGGCACAGAGCCGGAATACCCCTGGCATGACTGGAATGCGGTGTTGCGGCACAATGACAATAATAAATGGTATGGTGTAGTTCTGGAAGTATCTGCTGATAAGTTGGGACTGCCGGAAGCAGGCATTGTTGATGTCCTTAATGTGAAAAGTGATCCGCTGCTGATCGGCTCTCTTCGTGGGCAGGACGGCTATTTTCCGGCCTATCACATGAACAAGGAAAAATGGCTCAGTATTCAGCTTGGCAAACCAGAACTGGATGATGCCATCAAAGACCTGCTTTCTTTAAGCTATGAGCTGACAGCACCGAAAAAATGCAACAAGAAGTCATCAGCAAAAAATCCGGGAGATTCCGCAAATGGCAAAGAAAAAGAATTTGACGAAGGCTGAGCGAAAGAAAGCGCGCTTTCGACAGCGGAGAATGGAGCGGGAAGCGAAAGAACGGGAACGGCTGGCAGAACTGTATGAGGACTGCGATGGTCGTTTTGCTTTTATCGCTGGATATACAGATGGCGGCGCACCGTATGGTGTGATGTGGGAAGAAGTCGGCATTGATCCGGGACTGCCGTTCGAGGAAAAAGTGAAGCTCTATCACATGCAGATGTAAAAACGGATAGTAGTCGTAAGAAAAGGAGCTAAAAAGGAGCCGAAAAGAGGAGCTAATCCAGGCTCCTCGAAGGTACGTTATTTCAAAAAGTTGCGATTATGTTCCGGTGTGTGCAGATTATATCCAAGTGTGGCCAGGTGCAAAGGGGTCAGCCAGTAGTCAGACCCCGGTCAAACCCCGTTTGGATTGATATTAAGGACGACTTGATGAATGAGTTGATTTTTGAAGTGGAAAATAAGAAAACTGTGGGTATTTTATAATATGAATGGTGGCAATGGCTGCCATAGAGAGCGAGGTGTTATGATGACCATAGAAGGAATTCTTGCAGGAGAATCGAAGAATGTGGAGTTCAAAGAGAACCTGCCGGAGAAAAGCATCAAATATATGAAGTCTGTGGTTGCCTTTGCAAATGGAACCGGAGGAAAAATCATTTTCGGAATTGCCGATAAAACCAGAGAGGTTGTTGGCTTTGACAAAGAAAATGTGTTCAAGAAAATGGATGCCATTGCCAATGCCGTATCAGACAGCTGTGAACCGGCAATCATCCCGGATATTACTTTACAGACGGTTGAAGGAAAAACTGTCATTGTGGTAGAGGTTTCTGAGGGCAGACAGCGCCCATATTATATCAAAGCTCTTGGCAGAGATGGCGGTGTATATGTCCGTGTTGCCGGAACTACCCGCCTTGCCGACGAGTATATGGTAAAAGAGCTGTTGTTTGAGGGCAGTAACCGTTACTACGATCAGGCTTTGTGTACGGGACTGGATATCACGGATGAAGATATTGATGCTCTTTGCAAAGCGATGAAGGAGCAGGCAGTCAGGAATGCCCATAATGAGGAGCAAAAAGCATCCATCAAAGATGTTGGCAGACAGCAGCTGCGTTCCTGGGGGGTTTTGATTGAGCGTGAGGGAAAAGATTATCCATCTAATGCCTTTGCTATTTTGACAGGCAACGGTGGACTTCATGTTGCAACGCAATGTGGCGTGTTCAAGGGTACAACGAAAGCGGTATTTGTTGACCGTAGAGAATATACCGGTCCGCTTTGGGGACAGATAGAGGAAGCATTTCAGTTTGTTTTGAGAAATATTCATCTGGGTGCTACAATTGTGGGAATTTATCGCCAGGATGTTTATGAGATTCCACCGGATGCCATTCGTGAGTTGATTATCAATGCCATGGTACATCGTAGTTATCTGGATCATGGTACGATACAGGTTGCGGTATATGACAACCGATTGGAAATTACTTCTCCAGGAAAGTTGCCAATGGGACAAACGATAGAGCGTATGAAAGAAGGTTATTCCAAAATCAGAAATGAAGCCCTTGCCCATGCGTTTGCTTATATGAACCTGATTGAGCATTGGGGAAGCGGTATTCCGAGAATTATTGATAAAGTAAAAGCTGCCGGACTGCGGGAGCCGGAGTTTATTGGTGGCGAAGTTGATCTGCGTATCAATATTTATCGAGGTCAGGTTGATACCAATAACGCCAATAGCACTAAAAATGGCGCTAATGGCGTTAAATGTGGCGCCGATGATGGCACTAATGGCACTGAAGTGCCGCTTAATAAGGAACAGACGCAGATAGAAAAATTGTTGCAGATTATAGAGAAAAATCCATCTGCAACACAGGCTTATTATGCGGAAGAAATGGGTATATCGAAAAGAACGGTTTCTCGAATGTTTGCTTCTTTACAGGAAAAAGGTAGATTGGTACAGAACGGAACAAAACGAAAAGCAAATTGGAAAATTATAAGGTAGGAGGACAGCATGGATACAGATAAAATAGTACAAGATTTAAATCGCAGGTTTGCTGCACCTCTTCCTGAGTTTTATCAGCGTCGTATCATTTTCTGGTACGATGAAGATAAGGAATTTGAGGATAAGATGGACGAAGTGGTTTTGGAAAATGCAAAGGTGATTGCGCTGACAGGAAATAATGCGTTTTCTGTAAAAAAACTGCTTTCAGTAGATGATTTGACCACAAATTATCTGGTTTACAGTCCGTGTATCTATAACCGCCCAGATGATAACTGGCTTCTGGATGTGGAGCTTTACAGCGAAGAGTTTCGGGCGGATCTGATTTCTATCTGGATGGATGAGATGGGACTTATATCAAATCCAGCAATGAGGAAACAGGTTAAAAATTATTGTGATTAGTTTAAGGCAATAGATCGCAGGTCAAAAATCATCAGACAGAATAAAATCCCTATAAACCCGGCACAGCTGCACATGGATGTCATGGCGGCAATTTGTGGATTGAAAGACGCACAGCCGAATATGATTGTCCGCAACGTGTTCCGTGCAGGACTGGATTTGAAGAACAATACTGTTTATCAGGATTTTGTAAAATACCATGCAGACGGTGCATTTTGGGCGATGGTTCGCCAGGGCTGCGGATTTGCAGAGGAAGAACCAGACCTGGGACGGTTGGCAATTAAATTATCGATCTATGCAGCAAGAAAATCAATTTAGAAAAGAATTTTGGAAGTTAGTACCGAACAATGCAAGAATTGTTTATGGATATGATGCACATAGAACTAATGAACTTGTTTTAGCACAAGATATGCTACATGAACGAATTTATTCAATCAGAGGGCATAAAGAGAAGGCAGAGTACATGAAGAAATTAAATGAATTAGAAGTTTGACCGCAATTTGACCGTGTTAGCAAAAAACTGTAAATAACAATAAATAATTTTAAATTAAATACAATATAAGGAAAGCCCATAAAATCATTGGATAGTTGATACATCAGGTTAGCCTGTATACAATCCGGACATTCCAAACGACACCGCCCACCGGAGTTATGAGAGACAGGGCATTGACAGGGTATCAGAGATACATGAGGGGGATCGGCTGCCACCAGCAGGACGAAAGAGCCGGGAATAACAAGGCAATGCAGGAGCAGAGCACAGGGGAGAATAAACGGCAGTATCAAATAATGAACATAAATACGAAAAAAGGTGTGGAATTATTTTTGAATTGTGGTAAAATGTTTTAGAACCTAAAAGAAGATATAAAATAAAATAGGGGAATTTATTGATAAGGAGTATTTTTCGTGACAGAAGATAAACGTTCTATTATTCAAATGGTAGCAGGCCTGATCGAACAGGGCAAAAAGAATCAGGATAAGATCGCATACAGCAAAATCCTGGATACATTTTCAGGGGTAGAGATTTCCTCTGAGCAGTTTGACAACATTTTAAAAGTTTTAGAAGATAACAAGATCGAAGTCCTTCGCTCAAAAAATGACATGGAGCAGACGGATTCTTTGTCTGCAAAGGAGAAAGAACTGGATGACGAAGAACTGGAAGAAAGTAAGATTCTTTTGGATATTGATGATGATATTGAGGAAGATTCCGAGGAAAATATCGAGGAAGATCTCTCGGTTATGGAGGGGGCGGATATCACGGATCCGGTACGTCAGTATTTAAAGACGATCGGACAGGTGCGTCTGCTTACCATGGAAGAAGAGCAAAAGATTGCCAAGCGGATCAGTGAGGGTGATCCGGAAGCCAAGAAGGAACTGATTGAAGCCAATCTCAGACTGGTAGTAAGTATTGCCAAGAAGTATGTTGGAAGAGGAATGTCTTTCCTTGATCTTATTCAGGAAGGTAACATGGGTCTGATGAAGGCCGTTGAGAAGTTTGATTATAAGAAGGGTAATAA
>ERZ773242.3666-NODE-3666-length-10718-cov-3.960987_pt1 | contig 10718 bp, 9 predicted proteins | sample MGYA00511077_ERZ773242 | MGnify/ENA primary metagenome ERZ773242 (study PRJEB29015, sample SAMEA2737754) | human gut metagenome | biome: human gut; feature: human-associated habitat; material: faeces | place: China | collected 2012 ... | reverse complement strand
CCGGTCAGATCCGCAGCGGATCTGACCGGAGAACTCGGTTATTTACTTGCTTGCCGCTTCTTTCGCAGCATTGCGCTCCGCAATCTCCTGCTGGATCTGGCGGATCTTCTCTTCATTCAGGCGGTAGAAGCAGCCATAGACGACCATCGCGATCACAACAGCCGCCAGCGGCAGCAGCGTGGTCATATTGCGGATGGCAGTTAGTGTGGCCTCGTTCTGGGCCTGATTGGCGACATAGCCCGTAGCTTCCAGAACTGCGGTCGGCAGCGAGCCGCCGATGACCATCGAGAACTTGATGCCGAGGCCAATCAGCGTCATGACAATGGCCGTATAGCGCTTGCCGGTTTTCCAGTCGGCGTATTCGACCGGGTCGGTGATGACGGACCAGACGATGCCCATCAAAACGCCGTAGCCAAAGCCGGTGATCGCGCGGGCGACCATCATGCCGGTGATCGCCGTGGCCGGCATGAAGTAGAGCACGAGACAGCCGAGGCCCGCAACGCCAAGACCGAACATGACCGTGCCTTTCTTATGCAGATGCTTTGTCAGGAACGGGACGCACGGGACGCCGACGACCGAGAAGAGCATCATAATCATCGAGAACCAGGAGAGCATGTCGCCGCGGTTGGCGTAATAGTTGATGTAATACGCGCCCATCGTCGCCTGCACCTGGCTCATCGTGTAAACGCCGAGGAAGAGGATGAATGTGACAAAGACCGGGCCGACACGGAACAGCAGATAGAACACGTCCTTGATGCCGGCCTTTTCGTCCTTGGCGACCGGCTGCGGCGGGATGCGCTCGACGATCTGTTTTGAACCCCACAGCAGGATGGCCACCATGATGACCGCCATGATGATGGTCGTGACCATGTAGCCCTGCGCCAGCGTCATGTGCTTGCTCAGTGCACCGGACAGCTCCGGCAGCATAATCGCGCAGACAACGCCGCCGGCCTGGGCCAGCGTCATGCGGACGGACTGGAGACGGGTGCGCTCGTTCTGGTCGTTGGTCATCAGCGTCGCCACGGAGATGTACGGCTGGATGATGAACGTGTAGAGCATGTTCAGCAGGTTGTAGCCAACGACGGCCCAGACGACCTTCAGCGCGTAGCTGAACTGCGGGGTGGTGTAGGTCATGATGGCGGCCAGACCGAACGGGATGGCACCCCAGCGGATGTAGACCCAATACTTGCCCTTCTTCGGCTGGTGACGCTCACAATAGGTGCCCATCATCGGGTCGTTGATGGCGTCCCAGATCCGGGAGAGTGCGAAGATGATGGCCACATGACCGGGTTTCAGGCCGAAGATGTCGGTGTAGAAATAGCTGATGTAGAGCGCGATGCACTGGAACACGAGATTCATTGCGAAGTCGATCGAGCTGTAGCCGAGGACCTCTTTGCCGGGGATCTTGTAATACCCGTACTGCGGGGATGTCTTGATCCAGCTGGATGGATCTTTCGGATTCTTGCTCATGTACGTTTTACCTCCTCTATTCTTTCGCGGGGTCTCTTTCCGATTCCGCTGACCCCTTCCGGTGATTTCATTATAGCGAAGGAAAACCACCGCCGGCAATCGCGAAAAGAGACATAAACATCAAAAAATATGTCCTTGAAAACTCTACATTTGTGCATCTCGCCAGCATCGTTCGCAGTGAACTGTCAGTTTTGCACAATTACATTCTCAAAATATCGATAAATCAGGCTGAATATACCAATTTCGGACATCTCAGGCGAAAATTCCGTCCTTTTTCGACATTATTTCAGAAAAAGCAGTTTCTTTTGCCATTCTTTCGTGATACAATGAAAGCAGCGCATCCGGCCGCTCAGGCCGATGTTTTTCACCGAAAAAACAGAATAAGGATGTGAGAAGAGATGCAGTATCACCAGAAGCAATACCCATTTTATAATCCAGAGCTGATCCGGATGTCGATGGGTTCCAGCGATTTCACGGTCAACTATGTGGAGCTGCTGGACGAAAGCTGCGTTGAATTTCGGCATGTTCACGACGACAGCTATGAGATCTACTACTGTCTGGAGGGCACGCAGAACTTTTGGGCCGGCAACGAACGCCTCACGCTGACCGGCGGGATGTTCCTCCTGCTCGCGCCTGGGGTCCACCACTATACGATCTACGAACCGCAGATTCCCAAGCGCTATGCGGTTTTCGTCTTCAGTCCCTCCGCCGCCACTGCCTCCCGCGGGAAGTGCAGGTGCGCCGAAGCTGAGGACGATTTTGTAACCGAGGCCCTCAGCCAGCTCGAAGGCCGCGGCTATTTTATCGGCAAGGAGCAGTTCGGGAGCCGCGCTGTGCTCAGCACGCTCCATCAGGAGATCGTCCATCCCTCCGCCGGGCACAGCCTGATGGTCAACGCACTCTATCAGCAATATCTCATCACGATTCTCCGCTGCATCCTGGGCGGCGCGGCACAGCCGCAACAGCCGGAACCCGCCAAGATCAACCTCTCCATCGCGATCACCAAATACATGCATGCCAATTACCACAAAAACATCTCCGTTCAGGACATCGCCGACACATTCTACATCTCCCCGCGCCACGTCAACCGCGTGTTTGAAGACTATTTCGGCCAGAGCTTCAAGCGCACGCTGAACATCTACCGGCTGAATTACGCGAAAAACTGCCTGCTTGACACCGATTATTCCACTGAAAAGATCGCCGCGCTCGTCGGCCTCTCCTCGCCGAAGATGCTCTACCAGCTCTTCCGCGAGATCGAGGGCATGACACTCGGCGAGTTCCGTGCCCAGTACGGCAAACGATCCACAGAGAAATAGTGGTGAAGTGCAAAAAGGAGACCGTCCGCAGACGGTCTCCTCTTTCATTTTACTCCATTTTCAGCACAGCTTTGATGCAGGCGCCGCCATGCGACTCGGCGAACGCTTCGTTGATCTGCTCAAACGGATAGAACCGGATCAGACGGTCGAACGGGAATTTCCCCGCCCGGTAATAGTCCAGCAGCTTCGGAATGAACAGCTTCGGGATCGAATCGCCCTCGACAATGCCGATCAGCGTCTTTGCGTCGCCCATCAGCTCGTTCTGGATGTTGAAGGTGACGTCGCCCGTCGCGCCGAGGACGACGGCCGTGCCCATGAAGCGGACGCTGGCCAGTGCCTTTTTCACGAAGTCCGCAACGCCCGACGTGTCGATCGCATAGTCGCAGCCGCCGTCTGTAATCTCGTTGCGGATGGTGCCGACAATGTCCTGCACCTCTTTGCGGTTGATCGTGTGCGTTGCGCCCAGCTCTTTCGCCAGCTCGAGGCTCTTCGGGTTGCCGCCGACGGCGATGATCTTCTCGCAGCCCGCAATCTTCGCGGCCATGATCGCGCTCATGCCGACCGTTCCGCAGCCGAACACCGCGATGGACGAGCCGAACTCCGGCCGCAGCCGGTTCAATACTGCGCCCGCACCGGTCTGGATGCCGCAGCCCATCGGGCCGACGAGCGCCAGATCAATGTCGTCATACGGAACCTTGACCGCAGCGGCTTCGTTGACGACCGCGTGTGTGGCAAAGGTCGACTGGCCGAAGAACGTGGACACCGGCGTCCCGTCCGGCAGCGACAGGCGCGTGGTGCCGTCCGGCTGGACGCCGCCAAAGTTGATCTCATTGAAATGGATGCAGGCGTTCGGATGCGCCGTGCGGCAGTTGCGGCAGGTGCAGCAGTGGCCGAACGAAATGCCGACCTTGTCGCCCACCTGGAACTCCGTCACCTCCGGGCCGACGGCCTCCACGATGCCGCAGCCCTCATGGCCCAGCACCGCGGGCAGCGGAACGGGGATAAATTGCTGCTGCACGGCTTCATCCGTGTGGCAGACGCCGCAGGCGACGATTTTGACGAGAATTTCATGCTTCTGCGGCGGAGCAAGCTCCACCTCTTCGATGACAAACGGTGCACCCTTCTCATGGGTAACAGCTGCTTTGATCTTCATAATATCCCTCCTGTATCGTTCTGTTTGGCTCAAATATCCAGTGCGATGGAATATCCCATTCCGACCGCATCGACCACGCGCCCGGTCTGGATGCAGTCACCCACCTGGAACACACGCGGCGCTGTATTGTAGAACGCATCCACCGCCGCCCGATCCGGCTTCATGCCCGCCGCAAGCAGGATCGTATCCGCCTCGACCAGCACTTCCCCGTCCGGCCCCGCGCAGAGCACGCCCTGTTCCGTGATGGCCTTTGCCGTTGTCCGTGTCCTGATCTGGATGCGGCTGCCATCGATGTAGATCTTCATCGCGTTGCGGTGCATGAAGTAGGCGTCCGCGGCCCAATCGTCCTTCATCTCCAGCACGGTCACGTCCTTGCCGAGGCCATCGAGATAGATGGCGCACTCGGTACCGACCAGACCTCCGCCCAGAATCACGACCTTCTGCCCAAGCGCAGGTTCCGGCTGGTGCAGCGCCTCCAGCCCGACGACATTTTTTCCGTCAATGCCGGGGATCGGTGGGACGATCGGCTGTGCGCCCACGGCCACGATCAGCACGTCCGCGCCCAGCGCCTCCGCCTGCTCCGGCGTCAGCGCCGTGTTCAGGCGCACGTCGACGCCCGCCTTCTGCAGCCGTCCCTCGAGCACCTTGACAAAATTGTACATATCCTGCTTGAACGGAATATACTGCTCCGAACACAGCTGCCCGCCGAGCCTCCCGCTCTTTTCATAGAGCGTGACGCTGTGGCCGCGCTGCGCGGCGACGATGGCCGCCTCCATGCCGCCGGGGCCACCGCCCACGACCACGACCTTCTTCGGCGTCGTTGCGGGCGGCGCGGAAAAGCTCTCCAGTTCGTGCCCGACGACGGGATTGAACGCGCAGCAGAACGTGCGGTTCGTCAGATAGTTGTAGAAGCAGGTGAAGCAGCGGCAGCAGCGGGTGATGTCGTCCGCATGGCCCGAGAACGCCTTCTCCGGAAAATACGGGTCGCAGATCGACTGCCGCGCCAGCTCCACGATGTCCGCCTTGCCGGAGGCGACGATCTCCTCCATCATCGCCGGATCGTTCAGGCCGCCCAGCGTGGCGACCGGCGTTTTCACGTGCTTTTTGATCTCCGCGGCCAGATAGACGTTGCAGCCGTGCTCGATGAACATGGACGGATGCGTCACGACGAACGCCGCCGGGTCCTCGTGCACGCCGGCGGAGACATGGATGATATCGACCTTGCCGTCGATCATCTTTGCCATCTCCACGCCCTCGTCGAGTCCATACCCGCCCTTGACCAGTTCTGCGCCGCTCATGCGGAATTCGATGGGAAACCGCGGGCCGACGGCCTCGCGCACCTTTTCGATGACGAGCAACGGGAAGCGCATCCGGTTTTCCAGACTGCCGCCCCAGCGGTCGGTGCGGCGGTTCATCAGCGGGGACATGAACTGCGCCAGCAGCCAGCCATGTCCGCCGTGGATGAGCACCATATCAAACCCGGCCTTTTTGCAGAGCGCTGCCGCCTCGCCGAACAGACCCGCAATGCGGTAGATGTCCTCCTCCGTCATGCGCGTCACGGCGAGGCCCTCTGGGTTGATCTCGTCGTTCGGGCCGTAGACGGTTGGGATATGCGGATCGCCATGGCTGCGCGCCCCGGCGTATTTGCCGCCATGCGCCAGCTCCATGACCGCGCGGCAATTGTGCCGGTGGATCGCATTCGTGACCTCCTTCAGCGACGGAAGGGACATCACGTCGTAGAGCTTCACTTCCTTCGTATGCGTCCGCCCGTCGGGATCGACGATGCCGAGGCCGATGGCCACGCTTGCCATGCCGCCGCGCGCACGGTTTTCATGGAACGCGATTTCCTCCTTCCGCATATGGCAATCCGGGTCCAGCTCCGGATTGGACATCGGCGCGCCGAGGATTCTGTTTTTGAACGTCACACCGTTGATGGTGATCGGGCTTGCCAGATTGGGGAAAAATTTGTTTTTCACGTGAAGTCCTCCTGATCAACGTATTCTGTTCCCGCGGAAGGAGCATTTTTCTGTCAGCGCATTTTTGCTCGCGCGATTTTCACAAAAGAGCGCCGCAAATCCGCGATAAGTTGTGGAACTTATACAGTTATTATGAAGGATATTTCCAAAATGTAAATGCCGATTTCAGACAGTATTTCCGCTCTTTTCGTCCGTTTCAGCAAAAGGGAGCCGCGCTTCACGCAATGTACAGCTACATACGGATTGCCGTACAGGCTTCACTGCCTATCGTAAAATCTGCGCTGGATTATTACAGAAAAGTCTGATATGCTGACTTCGGGCAAAAAATCGAGCGGTCGCATACAGGGCGGCGTTCTCTTGGGGCGAACTTCTCGAATAACGGCGTTGCTATGGACGAGACGCGGGCCGCATGGATGGCATATGGAATTGACATTGAAACCGCCGAACAACGCTCAAAGACATCGATTCAGCAGTTGAAAGGACAATCCGCAGAGATCCTTCACGCACTGAACTTGTCTGAAAATGTAGGAAAACGGTTGCTGCGTACAGCGCGTATCCCCATTCTCCAGAAAATCACAGAAGCGGTATTGACCAAATCAGCCTGTGCCTGTTGTGCCGGCCGGCTTGGCTGTGACCTCGTTATTGTTCCACTCGTGGGGCGCTTCGTCCTTTTTCGCATGGCAGTTGGAGCACTCGTGCCAGTGGTACCATGATCGGCAGTCCTCCCGCTTTTTTGTTACCAGTCTTCAATTTCTTCCATAAAAACAAAATGTGCTTATCGGCTTCACACAGCTGAATGAAAAATAGATACAAAAGTCCGAAATATAAGGCAGCAGAAGTGCTACAATGATCTCAGAAAGAGGTTGATTGCAAAAGTGAAGGTAACATTTTAGGGGTAAAAAAGTGGTTATAGGGTGACGTTCACCTCTGCAATAAGCGGTATAATAGTTTCGGTCACATCCTGCGGAAAGCAGGGAAACATGAGTCGAATGACATTGTCGGATCGAATAGAAATCGAAGCAGGGATATATGCGAGAAAAAGCCTGAGTGAAATAGCCGAGCAAATCCACAAAAGCCGACGATATGTGTCGGAAGAATTGCGACGGAACGCCACAAAGATCCCCGGTGAACATCCATTAGGAAAACGCTGCCGAAACGCCACAGGATGCAGACGAGGCGGTTTGTGCGGGAAGGAAAATTGCCACCAAATGTGCTACACCTGCAAAGAAGTGGACTGCCAGACAGTATGTAGGGCATACAATGACGATCCTTGCAAGGAGTTGCAGAAACCGCCCTACGTCTGCAATGTTTGCAGCAGACGCAGAAAATGCAAGTCCGACAGAGTATACTACACCGCACAGCAAGCAGATGCTGTGGCAAAGCGCCGGTACGCAGAGGCCAAAAACAAGCCACAGATGCAAAAGGAAGCGATGGCAGCTCTGGATGCTCTGGTAACACCGCTCATTAAGAAGGGGCAGCCCCTGACTCACATCTATGTGGAGCATGGAGCAGAGCTTCCGGTAAGCCAGCGAACACTGTACAACTACATCGATTCCGGGAGATTGAGTGTTGGAAATCTGGATCTTCGCCGCAAGGTCGGGTATCGTCCCAGAAAGAAGAAGCAGGCGCCAACAGAAGGATTCTTGAACCAGAAGTACCGACAGGACAGGACTTACGAAGACTTCTTCACCTACATGGCACGGCACCCCAAGGCAACCTATGTGGAAATGGACACAGTGAAGGGCCGCCGGGAACAGGGAAAACGAATGCTGACCCTGATTTTCGTAGAGCAAAACCTGATGCTGATTTTTCTAATGCGGGATGGTAAAGCAGAAACCGTAGTGGAACAATTTGACTGGTTGACAGCGGCACTGGGCTTGGACACCTTCCGGAAGTTGTTTCCGATAATCTTGACTGACAACGGCGCTGAGTTCAAGCACACCAGAGAAATGGAATTCACTGTGGGCGGCCAGCGACGGACAAGGATTTACTACTGTGACCCACAGGCCTCCTGGCAGAAACCTCATGTAGAGAAGAACCACGAGTATATCCGCTATGTTCTCCCTCGCGGGAAGAGCTTCAGCCCCTACACGCAGGAAGATATCATTCTTTTGCTCAACCACATCAACAGCACCAGACGCAGCAAGCTGGGCGGCAAGACGCCGTTTGAGCTTGCGGACAGCGAGGAGTCCCTGAAGCTGAAGGAAGTGATGGGACTCAAGGCAATACCGGCAGATGAGGTGGATCTGACACCTCGACTGCTGAGAAAGAAGTAAGCAACAATAGCAAAGCAGGAAGTGACCGCACATAATCCGTTCTGGCGAAGTGACGTTCACTTCTGCAATGGAGGCCTTCATCTCGTCTGCTTTGCTATGCTTAAATACATGAAATCTGCCATGAAAAGGGCGTAATCTGATGTCGAATTGGCCCTCAAACGGCTCTGTAATGGACGTTGAGTGCGCAAGGTGATACTTTATATGACCTTCACTTTTGCATTTAACGATCTCAGAAAACGCAGAGGTCATTGGCATGACACACGCAGAGAGCATCACATTTGAAAAATTTCGCACTCGTTTCAGCACGGAAGAGATCTGCCGGGCGGAATTATTCCGGCTTCGGTTTCCAAACGGCTTCGTCTGCCCGAAATGTGGGTGTACGGAATACTACCCGGTTCGCGGGCGAAACATGTTCCAGTGCCGCGCCTGCCGACATCAAACGTCCGTCACGGCCGGGACGGTCATGCACCGCACGCATCTGCCGCTGACCGCTTGGTTCTGGGCGATCTATCTGTGTGCCACGGACAAACGCGGCATTTCTGCCGTCCAGCTGAGTCGTACGCTGAACATCTGCTATGGGTCGGCGTGGCATCTTTTGCACGGAAAATGGCGCGGCTTTGTTCACGCGGATGCAGGTTGTTGAAGATGTCACCGGCGGCACGCTCCAGCAGGTCGTTGACGAAACTGTTGCGCCGAGCTCAAAAATCGAATGCGACGGCTACAGAAGCTATCGGAACTTGTCTGGCGTTGCGCTGGACGAGAAAAAGTATGAACCTGGCGACCTGCATTGGCTGCACAAAGCCATCAGCAACCTGAAAGCGTTTCTGCTCGGCACATATCACGGTCGTTGCACACAGCTTCAGGCGTATCTGGACGAGTTCTGCTTCCGTTTCAATCGCCGAAAAACCGGCGATCAGAATCTTCATGCGCCTGGCAAGAGCCGTCGCTGCATCTTGTGCTCTGCTGTGTTAAGCCGATAAGCAAATTTCAAAAAAGTAAACGCAAAATATTAGAGTATGAACGCATCATTCTCGTTTCACAACCCCATAATAATACCCAGCCATTTTTTCTTCCGGCCCTCCGGCGTCCTTATCCATGAGGAACGCTTTGGCGAGATCAGCGTAAAATTCCGGCCGGTCAATGCCGTACTTGGCAGCTACGCCGTAATAGTCCGAGTACATCATGTTCATTGCCGCCCACCAGACGCAGGACTTCACGCTGACACCTGTGATATTGGCCACGGCGTCCGTCTGGCCCATCGTCCAGTGCGGGCCGGTCGTGCCGTCCTCGTTCTCCATGCGGGCCGTCCATGCTTTGGCGTCGTCCTCGGTAAAGCCCTCGGCCTCGTCGTGCCCGTCCATGCGGTGCAGCGCACAAATGGCCCGCATACACCGTGACTTCCTCCGCGCGCCCCAGCGTCACCGGGCGCTCCATGATCTCATGCAGCTGCCGTTTCAGTTCTTCGATATAATGCGCTTTCCCCATATCATGCCTCCTGAATGTATTTGTAAAGCCGGTCGACGTCGTTCACGTCAAATTTGAGTTCTCCAATGACCGGAATGTTCCACGGGATCTTCTTGCCGTCCACGCGCGTCCTCGCGGCGTTGTAGAGCCGGTCAAGGTCGATGTTTCCATCCTCATCCATAATGCCCATCATCTGCACCGCTGGGTGATCCTTCAGCGCGAGGATGCGGCTTTTGCCGCCGTCCATGATGAGCGCCAGCGCGATTCTGGCTCCAATGCCCTTTCCGGTCGGAAGATGTGGTATGATCTCATTGTCGGCATACTGCGCCACGCCGCGCATGGCCTGATCTATTGTCACCATATTGGTTTACCTCCATTTTAAGGTGGGGCGGCTCATCGCCGCCCCTTTTTGTTTAGGTCGTCGTGGTGGTCGTGGTCGGAGCCGTCCAGCTGTTATAACGCTGCATCGGTTCCGGGCAGACGTTGTTGATTACCGTGACGCTCTCCGCGTTCGGAAGCTCGAAGCTCCCGGTAAAGACCGTGCTGCTTGCGCTGCGCTCCGTGACGGTCACGTCCGTGCGTTCGCCGGTCGTGTTGTTCGTCACCTGAACGGTACCGTTTTCAACCGCCGCCGTGTCCATATCGATCGGCGCGGTCAGCGTCACGTTCACCGTGTCGCCCACATCGCCGCTCGTCTTGTCGACAGACAGCGCAACATTTTCCGCCTGACTGTAGGCCAGAGAAGCATTCCACGCCGTGTTATAGGCGACCCAGCCCTCGGTGTAGGAGAGGAATTGTTCTGATAGTCCTTCGACGGGTTATAGCCGCCGTTCCGATAGCAGAATTCCGGTGCATTTGCGTCGATGACTGCTGTGCAGCCCTCCAGACGGCCCGCGCCGCCCGAATACTGCTTGTACCAGCCTGCGTCGCCGCCGGTAAAGTCGCGCTTAAAGTGATAGAATGCCGCCGTGCCGGTCGGGTTGCGGCCGAACAGATCGTCGATCGCCGCGACGCCGAGCGCATGGAGCCGGTTCGTCGTTTCCGCGTCGTCCTTCAGGACGCG
>ERZ773242.3660-NODE-3660-length-10747-cov-5.512159_pt1 | contig 10747 bp, 9 predicted proteins | sample MGYA00511077_ERZ773242 | MGnify/ENA primary metagenome ERZ773242 (study PRJEB29015, sample SAMEA2737754) | human gut metagenome | biome: human gut; feature: human-associated habitat; material: faeces | place: China | collected 2012 ... | reverse complement strand
TTTTGGCATAGCAAAACACCCCACTTGTTAGATAGTATATCATACTGTCTAACAAGTGGGGTGCAGTTCATATTCTGCCAAAGTGTCTCACAGAGTTCGCGGCTCGGGGGCCGTGAAAAAGCCCCCATCCGTTTTTTGCGGCGGCGTGTACGCCGCAAAAAACACTCTGCGCGAGCCTCGGCCCAAAGGAACTGGCCTCGGCAGACCCGACGGTTGATGTCGGGCCAGCGTGTGTCGCAGGCTGACATAGCCAGCCGAGGCGCAGAGCGGAGCAAACTCTCGATGAAAAAGGACAACGTCCTTTTTCATCGAAGTTTATTTGAGGTCCGGCATCATCGCCTTCACGCACTTGATGAACCGGTCGAGCGCGGGGGAAAGACCCTCGCCCGCGCGCAGCGCCATACCAAGGTCGCGGTAGAGCGGTGGGTCGATGGGGCGCGTCTCCACATGACACGTCCCCGTGAGCTGCGACGTGAGCAGCAGCTCCGGCAGAATCGCCACGCCCAGCCCGGCCTCCACCATCCGCGCGATGGTAAAGTCCTGATTTGAGTTGAAGCGGCTGCGGATCGTGACGCCGTGCTGCTGGAAAAAGCGGGTGATGTCGAGGTCCGGCCCCTCCATCGAGCAGCACATCAGAAACGGCTGGTTCTCAAAGTCCGCCGCGGTGAGCCGGTCATAGGACGTCAGCTCATGCTCGAACGGCAGAATACCGTAATATGGATCCATCTTCAGCGGAATCCAATCGAAGGTGTGGTACGGCTGGCGGGCAAAGAACGCGACGTCGATGCGCCCGCCGGTGAGCCACTCCTCAATCTTGTGGATGCTGTTCTCCTCGAGAACGTCGATCTGGATCTGCGGGTATTTCTTCTCAAACTGCGCGATGATGCGCGGCAGCCACGCGCCGCCGACCGTCGGGAACGTACCGACGCGGACACTGCCCGTCTCAACGCCGCGGAGCATGTCATAGTACTTGTTGAGGCGGTCGTTCGCCGCGACGAGCTCACGGATCAGCGGCAGCACCTCGCGGCCCTCACTCGTGAGCTGGATGCCCTTGTTGCTGCGCTTGAGCAGCGGAAAGCCAATCTCGCGCTCCATGCTCTTCATCATGTGGGTGATGGCGGGCTGTGTATAGCCCAGATCCTCGCAGGCCTTGGCAAAGCATCCCTTATCAAGTGTACTGAGCAGGACTTCATACTTCTTGATATCCAAAGATATCCCTTCCTTTCTGCGCGCAGTGATACCTTCACCGCCGCGACATGCGATGAATGTTTAAACCATCATAACATATTGCGATGGATTTCACCACAAACAAGTGCGCCCAAAAACTGTGCAAAATGCTGTTATGCAGTGAATATGCAGGCCGGAATTCGTCACCGGCAAGTACATATAGCCCCGCCAGAGCGTAAGAACACCGCGCCCCCAAAACCGCAGAAGGACCCCGTCTGGGCGGCCGGGATCCTTCTGCAAGAGTTATAAGGAGTATGCTGTAAATTGATTAGCCCTCGTGGCCCATGACGGTCACATGTAGGCCCGCGTCGCTGAGAATCCCGCGAGCGGTCTCGAGCGTCTCGTCGGAGGGCGTTTCAAACTCCTCCTGCTCGATACCGGCCTCTCTCGCCTTGCCGATGCCCATGTTGTGGTACGGCAGCAGATTGACCGTGTCGAGTCCAAGACGCAGCATGTAGTCGCGCAGGGCGGTAATATTGTCCTCGCCGTCGTTGACGCCGTGGATCATCGGTACGCGGATGATGATCTTGCGGCGCAGCGTCTCGTCGGCGCAGAGGCTCTCGAGGTTGCGGCGAATGACGTCTGGCAGGACGCCGACATAGTATTTATGCTTCTCCGGATCCATGACCTTCGTGTCATAGAGCACGTAGTCGCACAGCTCCGCCAGCGTGCGCAGCCCCTCCTGCGGGCCGAAGCCGCTCGTCTCGATGGCGAGCGAGAAGCCGCGTCTGCGGATCTCGCGGGCCAACTCGATGGCGTAGTCCACATGCGCGAGCACCTCGCCGCCGCTGAGCGTAATGCCGCCGCCGGAGGACTCATAGAAGCCGCGGTCCTTCTCGAGGATCTTCATCAGGCCCTCGGTCGTATACTCAATCGACTTCGTATAAATCGCCTCGGTGCAGCAGGCGTCGACGCAGGCGCCGCAGCCGGTACATCGCGCGCGGTCGATCTCAATGCGGCCCTCGTGAGGGCGGATCGCCCCCACAGAGCAGCTTTTGATGCATCGGCCACAGTGGATACAGTTTTTCTCGCGGTAGAGAACCACATAGCTGCCGTCGAGCAGCTCGGGGTTATGGCACCAGCGGCACGCGAGCGGGCAGCCCTTGAGGAACACGGTTGTACGGATGCCGGGGCCGTCCTCGGTGGAGAAGCGCTGGATACCGCCAATGTAATTCATTGTCTGTCCTCCTGTGGCCGCGGCTTAGTCGGGATGGTGGGACGTACGGGCGATTAGGGCTTCCTGCACATCGGAATCCAGCTCGACGAAGTAGGCGAGGTAGCCGGCCACGCGGACGAGGAGGTTGCGGTAGTTCTCGGGGTTCTTCTGAGCGGCACGCAGCGTGGCGTCGTCGACGACGTTGATCTGGATGTGCTCACCCATGTTGGCGAAGTAGGTTTTCACGATGCTGCCGAGCACCTGCAGGCCCTTCTCACCCTGGATGCTGCGCGGGTCGAAGCGGATGTTGTAGAGGCAGCCGTCCTTGGCGTTCTTCTGGTCGAGGTGCGCCACGGAGTTGATGCAGGCGGTGGGACCGCTGACGTCACGGCCCATCACGGGCGAGCAGTTATCGTTGACGGGATCATAGGCGAAGCGGCCATCGGGAGAGGCGAGGACGCACTTGCCCTGGGACACGTTCATGGACTGGGACTCGACAACCTCGACGAAGTGGCCGCCGCGGGAGTCGCGATACTGCTCGAGGTTCTTGGCATAGTGGCGGATGATGTCGGCCGCGATGGCGTCGACATACTCGTTGTCGTTGCCGTACTTGGGAGCCTTCTTCAGCAGCATCTGACGGATGTCCTCGCTGCCCTCGAAGTTCTTGGCCAGCACGTCGAGCAGCTCCTTGGCGGTGAGCTTCTGCTCGCGGTTGACGATCGTGTCGATGGCGGCCACGGCGTCAGCGGTGTTGCCGATGCTGACGGCGAAGGCGCCGGACTCACTGTAGCGGGCGCCGCCGCACTGCAGGGCCTTGCCCTTCTCCACGCAGTCGTTGACGAGCATGGACGTGAACACCACGGGCTGACGCACGGCGTGCAGGGAGCCGACGATGTTGAAGCCGCGAATCATCAGATCCATGAAGTAGTCGATCTGGGTGTAGAGCGCCTTCTGCAGCTTCTCGAGGGTGTTCAGCTCGGAGAGCTCGCCGGTCTTGGGGCCGAGCTGCTCGCCGTTGACGGGGTTGACGCCGTTATGCATCATCAGCTCAACGCACTTGAGCATGTTGACGTAGCCGACAGTGGGACGGCCGTCGGAGCAGCCGGCGACGCCGGGCTGGACGCAGCCGTGGATACCCCAGTTGCGGGCCTCCTCGATGGAGCAGCCGGTCTTCTCCATGACCATGGGAACGACGAGCTCATCGTTGAAGAACGCGGGGGTGGCCATACCGGCCTGGATCATCTTCAGTCCCTCCTGAATCAGATCCTCGTTCAGACCCTTGAAGTAGCGCACGGACATGGTGGGCTGGGAGGTCTGGACACCGGCGTTCGCCTTCAGGCACAGGAAGGACGTCTCGTTCGTGGCATCCTTGCCGTCTGGGGTCTGGCCACCGATGATGATGTTCTGCCACAGGGGATAGCCCGCGAAGGACTGGCTGTAGAACTTGTCGCGCAGCTTCATGACATCGGTCATCTTGATGAAGAAGCACTGGATGAGCTCGATGGCCTCGTCCTCGGTGATGCGGCCGGCGGCCTTGTCGGCGACATAGTAGGGGTTCATGTACTGGTCAAAGCGGTGCAGGGACTCGCCGTGGCCGTTGTTCTCGATGTTCATGATGACGTGCATGAACCAGACGAACTGGATGGCCTCATGGAAGGTGCGGGCGGGCTCCAGAGGAACGTGCGCGCAGACCTCGGCGATCTCAAGCAGCTCAGCCTTGCGCTTCTCGTCCTTCTCGGTCTTGGAGAGCTCCAGAGCCAGATCGCTGTAGCGCTTGGCAAAAGCGCCGGCGGCGTCGATGCTGATGATGACGGCGTTCCAGAAGTCGATCTGATTCTGCTTCTCCTGGCTGTCGATGACGGTCTCGTCAATCTTCTTCTGGCACTGGGCCTTGTAGTAGTTCAGGCCGCGGGGCAGGAGGTTAAAGTAGTCGGGCAGGACATGGCCGGTGGAGCAGTCGCGGTTGCCGACGGTCATAACGCCGCTCTCCTCCGCGTGCTTGACATCCTCGGGCAGCTCGCGCTCGACGATCTTGTCAAAGCTCTTGCCCTTCCAGCGGGGCAGCACCTCGAGCAGGGTCGCGCGGTCCTCGGCGGTCAGGGTCAGGGGATCGCTCTTACGGGTGGCGAAGTCGTCGATCTCGTCGACGATCCACTCGGAGGTGAACTCGGGGAACACGGGGGCGCTGCGGGGCTTATCGGCCTGGTTGCCGACGACCAGCTCGCCGTCCTGAATGAACACGGTCATGTTGCGCAGGATGTGGGAGAGCATATAGGCCTTCTGCAGGACCGGCGGCTCAAACGCGTAGGCCTCGATGGCCTCGGTGGCGAGCTTGGCGCGCTCAGCACTCAGGCTGGGCTTGACGTCGTTCTGCATCTGCTTGAGCTTGGCAACGCGGTCGCTCATATGAGTCTGCATCATGATAAATTACCTCTCTTTCAACTCTTTCGGTTTCAACAACTCTACTATAAACAGGGTCCGTCTATGCGGGTTCTTGCGGGGTTGGGGTTACGCCTCGGTGCTCGCGGCAGCGGCGGCCTTCTGGCCCTTCACGGGCTTCTTGCCGTCAACATACTTGATGCCGATGCCGGTGATGGCGCAGAGGATGGCAAACAGTGGGGTCAGCCATCCCATGAAGTAATAGGCGGTGTAGGTCGCGGTGGTGATGCCCAGCGTCGTGGCGCAGAACACGCCGTTCGAGCCCCAAGGAACCATCGGCGCGAAGCAAATGCCGCCGTCGGAGACGGTTCGGGACAGGACGCACACATCGAGACCCTGCTTCTCATACTCATGCTCGAACGCCTTCACGGGCACGAGGGCCGCGATGTAGGGGTCGGAGCAGACGAAGCTGGTGATGATGCCGGTGACCATCGTGGTGACAATCAGGCCGACGCGGGTGCGGGTCAGGCGCTGGAACTTGGCGACGATCGTCAGCAGCAGGTTCGTGCGGTCGAACAGACCCGCGAGGGACATGGACGTCAGGACGATTCCGATGATGTACATCATGTTCGTCATACCGCCGCGGTTGAGGATCTTGTCGATGCTCTCAAGACCGGTGGAGGCGGAGTAGCCGTTCCACATGAAGCCGAGGACCGCGGAGACGCCGTCACCCTGGAAGATCAGAGCCACAATCAGACCGGCGATGCAGCCGAACATCAGGGAAGCCAGCGCGGGAACCTTCAGCACGATGCTCACGACGAGCACGATGAACGGGATCCACAGCACGGGGCTGAAGTGATAGTTCGCGGCGAGACCGTTGCGGATCACATCGATACCCTCCTGATTCATGGCAATGCCGGAATAGCGGATGCCGAGGACGGTGAAGATGACCAGGGAGACAACCAGAGCGGGCACGGTCGTCCAGAGGACGTTCTTCGCGTGCTTGTAGACGTTCTGCTTGGTGATGCCGGAGTTGAACACGACGATATCGGACACGGGGGAGCACTTATCGCCGAAGTACGCGCCGCAGACGATCGCGCCCGCGGTCAGGGGCACCGGCAGGCCCATGCCCATCGAGATACCGATGAAGGCCACGCCGATCGTGCCGATCGTCGTCCAGGAGGAACCGGTGATGCTGGAGAGGACCGAGCACATGATGACGATGAAAGGCAGGTACCACGACGGGTTCAGAAGACCGAGGCCGAGGTAGATGATGTAGGGCACCGTGCCGCATGCCATCCACGAGGCGATCAGCATACCGATGACCAGCAGGATTAGGATACACTCGAGGGAATCGTTCAGGGAGCGAACCATCGCCTGCACCATATCTTGGAACTTGATGTGCAGGAAGCACACGCCGAAGACCATCATCACGATGATGGCGCCGACGAGAGCGGTCTGGGCGTCGAGGCCGAGGCCAACGATGCCGCCCATGATGACTGCCACGCACAGCAGGAAGGCGATCAGTGCACCCGCAAAGGTCGCCTTGCGCTCCGCGCGGACGGGCTTTTCAGCCTTGTTTCCGTTTTTGCTCATTCTATAACTCCTCCTTTTCGGAAAGCAGCATGCTGTACAATCCCGCCGTACTCATTTTGTGAGATCGTACAAACTGCACTGTTTCTGCTGCTTTCTTTGTCCTAATCTTACACATTTTGACGGTTTTTGTAAAATTCAGCTTTTTTATAGACGCGATAAAACTTTTCTTATAGCCATTTATATAGCGAAGCTTTTCCGTATATTGGGATAATCTTCCCATTGCCTTCCGGTTTCCATATATAAGGTATCTCTTCCCTGTCATATTCCACACGTCTCACAGAGTTCGCGCCGCCGCAGCGGCGCGAATAAATTGAAATCCGTTTTTTGCGGCGGGCCAAGGCGCGAAGCGCAGCGAATCCTTCTCGCAGAAAATGGGCTGTGCCCATTTTCTACGAATGATATTTTTTGTTACCGCCTGTCATTGTATTGTGGTTGATTCCTGTCGAATTGGGTATAGAATAGCATAGAGAGTACATGCCGCCGCATGGCGGCTCGATTTTTAGGAGGTTTACGCATGAGTGGAAAACGCATGGAGCCGGCTGCCCCCGCGCTGCAAAAACATCATCACCGCCGCCGTCGGCATACGCGGATCTGGCCGCTGGCCGTGGGAGCGGCGGCACTGGCCGCGCTGGTTATCGGCGTATGGAGCCTGATCGCAGGCTATTTTATCCTCAACCCCCAGCCGGTGCTGACGCTCAACGGTGAAAAGCACGAGGAGATTTCCGCCTGTTCGGACTACACCGACCCCGGCGCACGCGCCCACCGCGGCCGCACCGACCTGAGCGGCAACGTGGAGGAGCAGAGTGACCTCGACACCCGCCGCCCCGGCGACTACACGATTACATACACCGTCACCTACCGCGGCCGCACTGCACACGCCACGCGCACCGTGACCGTCCGCGACACGACCGCCCCTGTCATCGAGCTGCGTGGCGACGCGCACAGCTTCGCCTATCTCGGTGCCGACTGGAAGGACAAGGGCGTGACCGCGACGGACGACGTCGACGGCGACGTCACCTCCTCCGTCACCGTGAGCGGTACCGTCGACACCTCGGCCGCGGGTGACTACACGATCACCTATACCGTGACCGACCAGGCGGGCAACACCGCGACCGCCGAGCGCACCGTCACGGTCAAGAAGGCCGACAAGTCCAGCCGCATCTACCTGACGTTCGACGATGGCCCCAGCCAGCGCGTCACACCGCGCATTCTCGACACACTCAAGCAGTACGGCGCGAAAGCGACGTTCTTCATCCTCAACTATGCTGAGGAGGACAAGCCGCTCATCCAGCGCATGATCGACGAGGGACACACCGTCGCCATCCACGGCTATTCCCACGACTACGCGACGATCTACGCCTCGGATGACGCATTCATGGAGAACATCTACAAGCTGCGCGACCGTCTGCGCGCGGACTTCGGCTATGAGGCGACGTTCATCCGCTTCCCCGGCGGCGCGTCGAACACCATCAGCGCCAACCACTGCAAGGGCATCATGTCGCGTCTTGTCAAGCGCGTGGAGCAGGAGGGCTTCGCCTACTTCGACTGGAACGTCGACAGCGGTGACGCCGACGGCAACACCAAGCCGAAGGATTATATCCTGTCTCATGTGAAGTCCGGGCTCTGCCAGGGCCGCGGCAATGTCGTACTGATGCATGATGCGGGCATGAAAACCACCACCGCCGACGCTCTGCCGGAGATTCTGCAGTACGGTCTCGCGAACGGCTATACTTTCCTCCCCATCACGAAGGACACCGTCCCCGTCCACCACGCGACCTCGAACTGACGCCGCCGGGAGAATTCCGCTTGTTATTCCGGTGACATTCTGTTATAATACCCTTGATACGCAAGGGCCGGCACGGCCGCTTCCCTGCGCATCAAGGGTATTTTGCAATAGAAAGGATTCCGATTTATGCGCATTATTGATCTGGAGAACATCAACTATGCCATGCGCAACGAGACGCAATTCGTCCTGCACTGCGAGGAGGTCTTTCACGATAAGGTTTCTGCCGCGGCGGCCGCGATCCTGACCGGCGGACGCGACAAGCGCATTGTGGCGCTGACGGGCCCCTCCGGCTCCGGCAAGACCACCACCGCCATGCGCCTGCGGGACTATCTGGAAAACCTCGGCGTGAAGGTCTGTCTGCTGAGTATGGATAACTTTTTCCTGCCGCTCGAGCAGCGGCCGCCCGAGGCGACGGACTGGGAGTCGCCTTACTGCGTGAACGTTCCGCTGCTGATCTCCTGCATCAGCCAGCTGCTCGACGGGCGCGAGGTGGACATCCCGTGGTACGACTTCAAGAGCGGCATGACCGGCGGCTACCGCAAGATGCAGGGCTCGAACGACTGCGTCGTCATCGCCGAGGGCATCCACATGCTCAATCCGCTGATCTTCGACAAACTCCGCGGCGCGGCCAACGGCATCTACGTCGCCCCCCGCACGCGTATTCTGACCGACCACGACACCGTCGTCCGCCCGGCGCAGCTGCGCACCGTGCGCCGCATGATCCGCGACTATAACACCCGCGGCCACAGCCTGCGCCAGACGATCGAGCGCGCCGAGAGCGTCGACCGCGGCGAGGAGAACTACATCAAGCCCTATAAGAGCAACGCTGCCATCCATATCGACAGCTTCCACGACTACGAGCCGTGCATCCTCATGAAGTACATGGAGGAGATTCCCAGCTTCCGCACGGAGCTGAGCGATGAATTTCTTGCCGCGCACGGCCTGACGGAGATGATGGCCGTGGCGCAGAGCGTCCCACCGCTGCACACGCCCTATGTCCCCCGCAACTCCATCGTGCGCGAGTTCGTGGGCGGGAGCTGCTACGAATACTGATTCACGCACTGCAGCGCGCGAACTCGGTGAGACATTGAGACATGTATTTTTACCAGGAGGGTTTTGGATATGAAAATTATTACGATCAGCCGCGAATTCGGTAGCGGCGGCCGCGAGCTGGGCAAGCGTCTGGCCGACGAGCTGGGCATCCCCTGCTATGATCACCAGATCATCGAGATGATCGCCAAGGAGAACGGCTTTGATGAGCGCTATGTCGCTAACGTCGGTGAAAAGAGCATTGAGGCCGCTTACCCCATGACCATCGGCCACAGCTTCGCCATGCCGCCGATCCAGCTGATGGATCAGCCCATCCGCGTCGCCGCAGCCCAGCGCCAGATCATCGAGAACTTCGCCAAGCAGGGTGACTGCGTGATCGTGGGCCGCTGCGCCGACGTCATTCTGAAGGACTACCACCCCCTGAACCTCTTTGTCTACGCCGACAAGGAGGCGAAGATTGAGCGCTGCCTGCGCCGCGCTCCCGCGGGCGAGAAGCTCACCCGCGGCGATATTGAGCGCCGCATGCGCCAGATTGACCGCGGCCGCGCGCAGTACCGCGAGATGTACGCCGACAGCAAGTGGGGCGCGAAGGAGACGTATCACTTGTGCATCAGCACCACGGAGAAGTACATCAAGGAGATCATCCCCGGCCTTGCGGCGTATGTGCGCTGCTGGTTCAGCGAATAATGGGCGGCTATACGGCGGCGGTGCTCACCGTGAGCGACCGCTGCAGCGCCGGTACGGCGGTTGACACGAGCGGGCCGTGCGTGGCGGACATGCTCCGCGCGGCGGGCTATGACGTTGTCCATACAGCGATCGTTCCGGATGAGCAGGAGCGGATCCGCGCGGCGCTGCTGCACTGCTGCGACGCGCTCCATGCCGATCTCGTCGTGACAACGGGCGGCACGGGGCTCTCCCCGCGCGACGTGACGCCCGAGGCCACGCGCGCCGTGCTCGATCGGGAGATTCCCGCCATCCCGCAGGCGATGCTCTACGCAAGTCTGCAGATCACGCCGCACGCGATGCTCTCGCGCGCGGTCGCCGGGACGCGCGGCGGGACACTGCTTGTGAACCTGCCCGGCTCGGAAAAGGCTGCGCGGGAAAACCTCAGCGCGGTGCTCCCCGCGCTCGGACATGGGCTGAAGATGATGGCCGGCGGCGGGCACTGAAGTGTTTTTTGATTTTGAAAACAGGACGGACAAGAGTTACAGCTCTTGTCCGTCCTGTTTTTGTTATGGGGGAATTTCTGCGTTTTGGCGCGGATAGGCAAATGAATCGGCGTGTTCTGCCTCCGGCGGGGTACTTTTCCCGCGCGGGAAAAGTACCCAAAAGCGCGCCAAAACCAAGGTTTTGGAATCCTTTCTGGTCGGCAGGAAGGGGCGGTAGGACGCAGCCTAAATTTTGAATCGTCTGCCGTTGTGCGCCGCTGCCGCTGATCCTGCAAAATTTTCAGTGCGTGGTTCTTGCGTTTTGGCGGGGCACATATCACCCGCCCTACAGTGGCTTTTCGGTAGAAATTGGTTACTTTCTTTCGCCGAAGAAAGAAAGTAACC
>ERZ773242.3654-NODE-3654-length-10751-cov-4.234293_pt1 | contig 10751 bp, 10 predicted proteins | sample MGYA00511077_ERZ773242 | MGnify/ENA primary metagenome ERZ773242 (study PRJEB29015, sample SAMEA2737754) | human gut metagenome | biome: human gut; feature: human-associated habitat; material: faeces | place: China | collected 2012 ... | reverse complement strand
CTGCTAATGGTTTAATGTTCATAGTTACTTGTTATATTTTAGTTATACATTTAATAGTAGATGTTACCCGCCATTTTTCAGGCGGAACGCTAAAGTTATTGCGAAAAGCGTGCCAAAGTAAATAAATGATTCTTTGTCAGAAATAGACTGACAAAATGACTGACAACTTGCATTGTATGGCAAAAAAGTATATTTGTCACCTACTTTTTAAACAAAACAAAAGGATTATTCCTTATAATGACGTATATTCGTAAACGAACCATCAAATGCACTGTATAAATAATATGAATGGAATAGCATCCGGCCTCATCATCGCCTCTTGCGTCTTCTACTCCTGCACTTCGTGTACAGGAGAGATTTCTCCTGTACACGAACAACAAACAGACTCGCTGTCACAGGATACAATAGTTCAACCCGAGGTTAAACCTGTTAATAAAAAACTCACGGCAGAGCAGATAGAAATCTCCAAAGATTTATTGTATGACCAATACACATTGGAAGATACCTATCCTTATAAAGACACTACCCGGCAGTTTCAGTGGGATAAAATCAAAGAACGGCTGGCATTACTCGAAAATATACAGTTGCAGCCTTCCACCTGGGCTATTCTCCAGAATTACAAAAACAGAAATGGAGAAGCACCACTTGTGAGAAGTTTCAAAAGAAACGCTTACGGACGAGTGGCAGATACTCTTGGCATAGAACGTTACCAATCCGTTCCGCTTTATCTATTGACTGACACATTAGTACCCGAACGTTACGGACAGGATGGGGAATTAACCCGTTTTATCGAAGATGGAGAGAAATTCATAAAAGCAGAGCCAATGTTTACCGGAGATGAGTGGATGATTCCTAAAAAATATGTCAAAGTAATCGGAGATACGATTGTTTTTAACAAAGCTGTTTTCGTAGACCGCCACAATCAGAATATCGCTTCTCTTGAACGTAGCGGAAAAGGGCAATGGGTGGTTCGCAGTATGAATCCTTCCACTACGGGACGTCATCTGCCCCCGTATGCACAGGAAACTCCTTTAGGAATGTTTGTTTTACAGGAAAAGAAAGTAAAAATGGTATTTCTAAAAGACGGCTCGAAAGAAACGGGAGGTTATGCTCCTTATGCGAGTCGTTTCACGGACGGGGCCTATATTCACGGAGTACCGGTCAATGCTCCCCGCAAGACGCAGATAGAATATAGTCCGTCGTTGGGAACTACTCCACGCTCACACATGTGCGTGCGGAATGCAACTTCCCATGCCAAGTTTATCTATGACTGGGCCCCCGTAAATGGAACTATTATTTTTGTATTGGAATAACCGTTGAACAAATCAGCATCGCCATTCCCTGATTCTTATTATCTATCTTATGGAATATGGTTAGAAAACTTATTCTCTATAAGGAGGAAACTTACTTTCTTCCTTGGGAAAAGTTGCTTTTCCCTTACCCCAAACTATAACCGCAAGTTTCGGTTATAAAACTGCAACTTCCAGTTATGTAATCAAAAGTTTCAGTTATATAATCAGAACTTGTGGTTATAGTTTATCTTATACTCTAAACAAGTTTTCTCCCTATGCAAAAGAAGTTGGCATAGGATGAAAAGAAACTTACCTATACGTACTTGAGAGAGAAAACAAAGAGGTCCGAACTCTTCAGTCCAGACCTCCAATTATAAAAAGGGATTTCTTTATCCCAGATGATCTCTTATCAATCAAATATCTTCTCTCTTTTATTTTCTCCGGTTTCACTCAACCCATACTTTGCCCTCGTTATATTCTGAATTATCTCTCTCTGTACACTTTCCAATGCGCTTATTTCTTTTTGTAATAACTCCAAGGCAGAACCTTTCTGCAATAAATAAGACCGTTCAGTATATTTTATATAAGAAGTCGGAATCTCCTGCTTCTTTTCTTTATAATAGGCAATCGCATATCGCAAAGCTTCCGATCTATATTTGCAGACAGCCTTTCGTTCGGCATAGTACAAATCTTTATAAGCATTCTCTTCACTTCTCAACTTTTTCCAGAATGCAGAAAAGGCTGTTGATACAGCATCTTTCTCTTCCTTGGTTACCGCTTCTTTTTGCTTCTTCACCAGATCTTTATATTCTTTGTATGTATTTAAAAACTTATCCAGTTCCTCTTTACTGGCTTTATGTTCCAGACGATAAGTCTCCAAAGAAGCAGGACGCTCGTATTCGACAACCTGTTGCAGATAAGGCAAATCATTCCAACTTATATATTTATTGTTTGCTTCACAATAATCTGCGTAAGCAGCTGCAAGCTGCCAACTATATTCTTTTGTCTTTTGACTCAATTCCTCGTTGATGGCGGACAAGTTCTTTTCCATCTCTTTCAAGTCCTGTGCCAATACCGTTTGCATACTTCCCCATCCGGAGAGAAACAAACAAAGCATACTCCATAAAACTGTTTTCATAATAAGATGATTTAAATTTTCTCCAAAGTTATTGTTTCTCTACAGAATTCCAAACACAATTACAGATTTGCGATATATTTCCATAATGGAGCAGCATTCAGCGCTTGCATAATTTCGTTCTTATCGAGCAGACTTCTCACCTCTTCCAATGTGAGCAGATGTACGGTGATATCTTCAGTAGCTTCCAGATGCTGATGGTCTATCAGTTCCACGTCTGTGGCAAGAAAGCAGTAAGTCAGATTGGTATGAGTGCTCGGATTAGCGGAAATCACCATATACTCTTGCCAGTTTCCTTTTCCGTAGCCCGTTTCTTCCCACAATTCACGCTGGGCGGACACCAACGGCGAAGCATCTTCCTTCTCGCAGACACCGGCACAGAGTTCATAACAAGTTCGTTCGATTCCCGGACGGTACTGGCGGACAAAAACGAATTGACCATCTTTGGTAATGGCAATGGTATTTACCCAGTCGGGATACTCAAGAATATAATACTCGGGGATATGATTCCCATTGGGAAGTAACATATCTTCGCAACGCACAGTCAGCCATGGACGGCGAAATAGATATTTGCTACTTACCGTTTTCCAGGCTTTATTCTTCTCTTCCATAAGATTTGTTTTTCTCCCGGCAAAAATACGAATTCCTCCGGATTATCCTACCTTTCGGTTGCTTGTTTTTATTCGTCTGTGTCGATACAAGTGATCTCTATCTCATGTATCTGCTCCAAGTATTTTTTGGTAGAGCTTACCAAAGAACTTCCCATGTAGAATAAAAACATCAGGCTGATAATAACCATCAATGCACCAATCATGGCAAAACGACTGCGCTGTTCAAAAATACTGCTATTCATAACTCTGCCTCCTCTTATTTTTTGTCCACTACAAAGATAACACGCGAGGGCTACAAAAAAGTTACAAGAATGTTTCAAAAAACTTAAATATTGAAATTCTGTTCGTATCTTTGCACCAACTAACTAACAACCTCTTTATTACAATATGGCATTTACGAATAATATTATGATTGTCCGGCATAAACTGCTGGCAGACCTTGTTAGACTCTGGAAAAACGACGAATTAGTGGAAAAGATAGACCGGCTTCCGATTGAGTTGAGTCCACGAAAATCGAAACCCCTAGGACGGTGTTGCGTACATAAAGAACGCGCAGTGTGGAGATACAAGACTTTTCCCCTGATGGGACTGGATATGACAGACGAACACGACGAAGTTACCCCACTTTCCGAATATGCACGATTGGCATTGAGTCGTCCCGAACCAGACAAGGAAAATATCATGTGCGTCATCGACGAGGCCTGTTCTTCCTGTGTACAGATCAATTATGAAATAACCAACCTTTGTCGCGGATGCGTGGCACGTAGTTGTTACATGAACTGCCCTAAAGATGCGATACGTTTCAAGAAAAACGGTCAGGCAATGATTGACCATGACACATGTGTCAGTTGCGGTATTTGTCACAAGAGTTGTCCTTATCACGCTATTGTATATATTCCCGTACCTTGTGAAGAGTCTTGTCCGGTAAAAGCTATCAGCAAAGATGAACACGGCATAGAGCACATTGATGAAAGCAAGTGTATCTACTGTGGAAAATGCATGAATGCTTGTCCGTTCGGGGCTATCTTCGAAATCTCGCAAACATTCGATGTATTGCAACGCATCCGTAAAGGGGAAAAGATGGTCGCCATCATCGCCCCGTCTATTTTGGGACAGTTTAAGACTTCTATCGGACAAGTGTACGGTGCTTTCAAGGAAATAGGATTTACCGATGTGATCGAAGTGGCCGAAGGCGCCATGTCAACCACTAGCAATGAAGCCCACGAATTGTTGGAGAAACTGGAAGAGGGACAGAAGTTTATGACTACTTCCTGTTGTCCTTCTTATATCGAACTGGTAGAGAAACATATTCCGGATATGAAACCTTATGTTTCTACCACCGGATCACCGATGTACTACACTGCACGGATTGCCAAAGAGAAGCATCCGGATGCTAAGGTTGTATTTGTCGGTCCTTGTGTGGCAAAACGAAAAGAAGTACGCCGCGATGAAGCCGTGGATTATATTCTGACGTTCGAAGAAATCGGTTCGATTCTTGACGGGCTGGGTATTCAGCTGGAACAAATGCAGGAGTTCTCCGTATTACATACTTCCGTTCGCGAAGCACACGGATTTGCACAGGCAGGTGGTGTGATGGGAGCTGTCAAAACTTATCTGAAAGAAGAAGCGGAGAAAATCAATGCGATACAAGTGTCGGACATCAATAAAAAGAATATCGCTCTGCTGCGTGCCTGCGCCAAAACAGGAAAGGCTGCCGGACAGTTTATTGAAGTGATGGCATGCGAAGGAGGATGTATCACCGGACCGAGTACGCATAACGACATTGTTTCGGGACGTCGCCAACTGGCACAAGAGCTGCTCAAACGGAAAGAGAGCTATGAAACAATGGATCGATAAACTACGACAGGAAAGAACACTGACACCGGAAGAGTTCCGGCAACTGTTGACCGGATGTGACGCAGAAATTCTGCGTTACATCAATAAACAGGCGCAGGAAGTCGCACTCCTCCACTTCGGAAATAAGATTTATATCCGCGGACTGATTGAAATCAGTAACTGCTGCCGGAACAACTGTTATTACTGTGGTATCCGAAAAGGGAATCCGAATATCGAACGTTACCGGTTAAGCCGGGAGAGTATACTGAACTGTTGCAAACAGGGCTATGAACTGGGATTCCGCACCTTTGTATTACAAGGAGGAGAAGATCCTGCACTAACAAACGATCAGATAGAAATGACTGTTGCCCGTATCAGACAGGAGTATCCGGATTGTGCTATTACGCTGTCACTCGGTGAAAAATCACGTGAGGCATACGAACGTTTCTTCCGTGCCGGAGCCAACCGTTATCTGTTACGTCACGAAACTTATAATGAGTTGCATTACCGGCAACTGCATCCAGCGGAAATGTCTGGCAAACGACGCCTGCAATGTTTAGCGGATTTGAAAGAGATCGGTTATCAGACAGGAACCGGAATTATGGTCGGCAGTCCGGGACAAACAGTAGAGCATATCATTGAGGATCTATTGTTTATAGAAAAGCTACGCCCGGAAATGATTGGCATCGGGCCTTTCCTGCCCCATCATGATACACCTTTTGCCGAATATCCCAGCGGAACGGCGGAACAGACGATTCTTCTATTATCCATTTTCCGCCTGATGCATCCGTCCGCATTGATTCCGGCAACAACAGCTCTTGCCACTCTCATTCCTGATGGCAGGGAACGGGGTATTTTAGCAGGTGCGAATGTGGTTATGCCTAACTTGTCTCCTCGAGAGGAACGGAGAAAATATGAATTATATAATGACAAAGCTTCACTCGGAGCGGAATCTGCCGAAGGGCTGGCTACCTTACAAAAGCAATTGAAGACCATCGGATACGAGATTTCTACCGAAAGAGGCGACTTTAAGTACACTACAGAGAATATATGATATACCAAAAAGATTCATCAAAAGCAGAAGAGTTTATCCATCATGAGGAGATTCTGGATACGCTGGAATATGCGCAGAACAATAAGGATAACCGTGTCCTGATTGAACAACTGATTGAAAAAGCGGCTTTGTGCAAGGGACTGACGCACCGGGAAGCGGCTATTCTGCTGGAATGTAACCAACCTGACCTGATAGAACGTATCTTTCATCTCGCCAAAGAAATCAAACAGAAGTTTTATGGCAACCGTATCGTCATGTTCGCACCGCTTTATTTGTCGAACTATTGCGTAAATGGTTGCGTATATTGTCCGTATCATGCTAAAAACAAGACGATTGTACGCAAGAAACTGACGCAGGAGGAAATTCGCAGGGAAGTGATTGCTTTGCAGGACATGGGACATAAGCGGCTCGCTCTTGAAGCGGGTGAGCATCCGTCACTAAATCCGATAGAATACATTCTTGAATCTATTCAGACGATTTACAGTATCAAACATAAAAATGGAGCAATCCGCCGGGTAAACGTAAATATCGCAGCTACTACAGTAGAAAATTATCGCCAATTAAAAGAAGCGGGTATCGGTACGTATATCTTATTCCAGGAGACTTATCACAAGAACAACTACGAAGCACTTCATCCCACCGGTCCGAAAAGCAATTATGCCTATCACACCGAAGCGATGGACCGTGCCATGGAAGGGGGAATCGATGATGTAGGTATTGGTGTGCTTTTCGGTTTGAATACTTATCGGTATGATTTTATCGGATTGTTAATGCATGTCGAACATCTGGAAGCCAAATTCGGTGTAGGTCCCCATACAATCAGTGTGCCGCGTATCTGTTCGGCGGATGACATTAATGCCGGAGATTTTCCGAATTCAATTTCCGATGAGATATTCAGTAAGATTGTAGCTGTTATCCGAATTGCCGTTCCTTATACTGGAATGATTATTTCCACACGTGAATCACAAGAATCACGCAAGAAGGTACTCGAATTGGGTATCTCACAAATCAGCGGCGGCTCACGTACCAGTGTAGGCGGATATGCTGAAACGGAATTACCCGATCATAATTCCGCGCAATTTGACGTAAGCGATACCCGGACATTAGACGAAGTGGTCAACTGGTTGCTCGAACTCGGATATATCCCCAGCTTCTGTACTGCCTGTTACCGGGAAGGACGGACAGGCGACCGTTTCATGTCATTAGTGAAATCCGGTCAGATAGCCAACTGTTGCGGACCGAATGCCCTGATGACTCTGAAAGAGTATCTGGAAGATTATGCTTCCGAAGATACCCGCCAGAAAGGATTAGAATTGATTCTAAAAGAAACAGACCGAATCCCTAACCCTAAAATCAGGGAAATAGCTATCCGAAACCTCAAAGCCATAGCCGCAGGGCAAAGAGATTTTAGATTTTAAATCATACGCCAATGTGCTAATATGTCGATGTGCCAATTGGCTGCGCATGAATTAACAAATTGATAAATTAGTAATTATGAGCTTAACAGATACTCCAAGTGCAAGCAGACTTCATATAGCCTTTTTCGGTAGACGAAACAGTGGTAAGTCTTCTCTCATCAATGCATTGACAGGACAAGATACCGCCCTCGTTTCAGATACTCCGGGAACAACTACCGACCTTGTATCCAAAGCTATGGAAATTCAAGGTATTGGTCCGTGTTTGTTTATAGATACTCCGGGGTTCGATGATGAGGGAGAACTGGGAGAGCTGCGTGTCAGCCGGACTTTAAAAGCTATTGAGAAAACGGATATTGCATTGCTGCTATGTGGGGATACTACCTTTTCTCATGAAAAAGAGATGCTAGCACTATTGAAAGAGAAGAATATCCCTGTCATTCCGGTACTGAATAAAATAGATATACGAGAGAACAGTGATAGCTTGGCCACGTATATTGAGGAAGAATGTAAAATACGCCCATTACTTATCAGCGCCAAAGAAAAGACAGGAATTGAACAGATCCGGCAAGCCATTCTCGAAAAGCTACCCTCGGACTTCGGTCAACAGAGTATCACCGGGGAACTTGTGACAGAAAACGACCTTGTACTTCTGGTTATGCCGCAGGATATTCAAGCTCCAAAAGGCAGACTAATTCTGCCCCAAGTACAGACTATCCGTGAATTGTTGGACAAGAAATGTCTCGTAGTGACTTGTACTACTGACAAGTTTCCGGCAACCCTGCAAGCTCTTGCCCGTCCTCCAAAATTAATCATCACCGATTCACAGGTCTTCAAAACGATTTATGAACAGAAGCCAAAGGGAAGTGAATTAACCTCTTTCTCTGTGCTTTTCGCAGGATATAAGGGTGATATTCATTATTATGTAGAAAGTGCAGCTGCCATTGAAAGACTGACGGAATCGTCACGTGTACTAATAGCGGAAGCTTGTACGCACGCTCCCCTTTCCGAAGATATAGGAAGAGTGAAACTTCCCCATTTGTTACGGAAACGAATTGGAGAGAATCTGCAAATTGATATGGTAGCCGGAACCGACTTTCCACAAGACCTGACTCCTTATTCGCTGGTAATCCATTGCGGAGCATGTATGTTCAATCGTAAATACGTACTTAGCCGCATCGAACGTGTGCGGGAGCAACACATTCCTATGACGAATTATGGAGTAGCGATTGCTTTCCTCAATGGAATACTAGATCAAATAAAGTATTAAATCCCGGTCAAAAAGAAAGAGTCCGGTGCAATACCGAACTCTCGCAATATACAGTAAATTATTAACTGCTCAACTTTTGGGATGCAGTTAATAATTTTATAATTTCAATTCATCGCTGCTTATTTCTTCACAGTAGCAATCAGCTCCTCTGCTGAAACAAGATTCTGTTCTCCTGTCTCCATATTCTTCAGCATTGCTTTGCCTTCGTTCATTTCATTCTCACCGACAATAGCTACAAACGGAATATTCTTTGCATTAGCATAGCTCATCTGTTTCTTCATCTTGGCTGCATCCGGGAAAATCTCTGCACGGATACCGGCAGCACGCACTTTCGATAAAATACCCATAGAGAATGCAGCTTCCTTTTCACCGAAATTGATAAACAGAACTTCTGTTCCATTCACAGCTTCTTTCGGATAAAGTTCGAGCTGGTTCAATACGTCGAAGATACGGTCTGCACCAAAAGAAATGCCGACTCCCGACACACCGGCCATACCGAATACTCCTGTCAGGTTGTCATAGCGACCACCACCGGTGATACTGCCGATCTGCACGTCCAGCGCTTTCACTTCGAAGATAGCACCGGTATAATAATTCAATCCGCGAGCCAGCGTCAAGTCAAGTTCGATCTCATTTTTCAAGCCCATTGTTTCCAGTGTGCCCAGAATAAATTCGCTTTCTTCCACTCCTTTCATGCCTGTTTCACTGGCTGCCAGCACGCTCTTTAGTGTAGCCAGCTTTTCAGTATTGGTTCCGCTCAGCAGAATGATCGGCTGCAATTTGGCAATCGCCTCATCACTGATCCCTTTCTCTTTCAGTTCCGCATTGACGTTCTCCAGACCAATCTTATCCAGTTTGTCAATAGCCACTGTGATATCTACAATCTTATCCGCTTCACCGATAATCTCAGCGATACCGGAAAGAATCTTGCGGTTATTAATCTTAATACACACACGGATGTTGAAACGGCTGAATACAGTATCGACAATCTGCATCAGTTCTACTTCATTCAGCAGTGAATCACTGCCGACAACATCGGCGTCGCATTGATAGAACTCACGGTAACGTCCTTTCTGCGGACGGTCTGCACGCCATACATTTCCCATCTGAAGTGCTTTGAACGGGGACGGAAGCTCGTTTGCGTTGTTGGAATAGTAACGGCAGAGCGGAACGGTCAGGTCATAACGCAGGCCGCTGTCTACGAGATCGTTTTCTTTCTCAGCGGTCTCGAGTTTCAGCTTCTCTCCTCTTTTTAAGATCTTGAAAATCAGTTTCTCATTCTCGCCGCCCTGTTTGCTGTTCAGGTTTTCGATGTGCTCCACGCATGGGGTCTCCATGGAGGTAAAGCCGAAGGTTCCGTAAGTTTCCTTGATCAGACGGATCACGTAGTCACGGATTGCCATTTCTTTCGGTAAAATATCTTTCATTCCGGTAACCGGTTTCTTCTTTAATGCCATTTTCTGTTTTCTCCTTTATGATTTCCTGGATCAATTCATCGACATCAGAAAGCTCGATCGCTTTCCGGCTGCCGCTGTGGATCACTCTCTGAAATGCCAGGAACATTTTCAGATCGAAATTTTTGACTTCTTCTGCCATAAGCTCCATCGCCTGTTCCTGCGTAAACGCGCTCCGGTACGGGCGGTCGGAGGTCAGTGCGCAGTACACATCGCAGATACGCAAAATACGCGCCCCAAACGGAATCTTTTCTCCTGCCAGATTCGCAGGATATCCTGTTCCGTCATAATTTTCATGGTGGTACAGAATGCTCTCCAGCACAAAATCGGAGTATCCGCGTCCCTGCAGCAGCTCATATCCCAGTGTGGGATGGGTCCGCACAAAGCGCATCTCCTCGACAACGAGCGTATCCTGTTCTTCTACGTAATTCTCCAGGACAACCTTTCCGATGTCGTGGAGAACGCCCGCTTTTGCAAGCTCATAGCAAATTTCTTTTTCATACCCCAGTTCCCGCGCAAGATCGTAAGCCAGATTACTCACTTCCATGCCGTGGATGAGCTGTTCGGTCAGGGTATATCGCAGCATGTGAAGCTGCTGACTGGATTTTTTTTTCATTTTGGCAGATACTTCTCCATTCCGATACGCTTTCTCTCGATCATCTCATCGATACGCTCCACATAATT
>ERZ773242.3652-NODE-3652-length-10752-cov-3.209311_pt1 | contig 10752 bp, 5 predicted proteins | sample MGYA00511077_ERZ773242 | MGnify/ENA primary metagenome ERZ773242 (study PRJEB29015, sample SAMEA2737754) | human gut metagenome | biome: human gut; feature: human-associated habitat; material: faeces | place: China | collected 2012 ... | reverse complement strand
CCGAAAGAAAAAAGCGTATAAAGCGCACAATTTTCATGCAAAAAGCCGATGAAGCGGCTTTGGATCTCTTCCATGGAAGAACAGGCAATTAAAGATGGATTTGCGTCATTAAAAGACGGTTCGTGTTATGACAGTCTCTATCAGTCAGCACTTTGCAGGGCAAAGGCAGACTGGCTGGTGGGAATCAATGCGAGCCGTCTTTTTTCCGTTCTGTATAACCAGAATCTGAAAGTTGGAAGAGTACAGACACCAACACTTGCCATGATCGTGGATCGAAATCAGAAGATCAAGGAATTTACCAAAGAAAAATATTATATGGCTCATATCAAGTTTGACGATATGGATGCGGTCACAGAGCATTTTCAGAAAAAAGAAGATACAGATAGAGTGGCTGCGGACTGTATGGAGCGTATGTGCGAAGTGGAAAAGGATGATGTGAAAGAAAAAACGGTCCGTCCTCCGAAGCTCTATGATTTGACCACTCTGCAGAGGGAAGCAAACAGAATGTTTGGTTATACCGCACAGCAGACATTGGATGCCGTGCAGGAGATGTATGAGCAGAAGCTGGTCACTTATCCGAGAACAGACAGCCAGTATCTGACAGATGAGATGGGAGAAAGCACAGAAACTCTGATTCAGATGTTACTTGGGAAAATGCCTTATGCTGAAGGTCTGGAATATCACCCAGACGTGAGTAAGGTATTAAATTCAAAGAAAGTATCTGATCACCATGCGATTATCCCAACCATGGAAGTAGCCAAAGCAGATATTGGTGAACTGAAAGAGCGAAACCGCAAGATTTTGTATCTGATCAGTGCCAGGGTACTGACAGCAACCGCAGATCCTTATATTTATGAGAGTCATAAAAGCCAGATTACCTGTAATTATCATACGTTTTATCTCACGGCAAAGAAAACAAAGCAGGAAGGATTCAAGGCAATCGAAAATAAAATGAAACAGTTCTTTGGCGTAAAGAGTGAGAAAGAAGAGCCGGAGCTGGATATCTGGGCAGGCAAGCATTACGGTCCTTGTGATTCTTTTGTATCGGAGCATTTTACACAGCCACCGAAACAGTACACAGAAGATACCCTGCTTTCTGCGATGGAACGTGCAGGGAATGAAGAACTGACCGAAGATACAGAAAAGAAAGGACTAGGTACTCCAGCAACAAGGGCAGCAATCATTGAAAAACTGATTCAGTCTGGTTTTGTGAAAAGGGAAAAGAAAAATCTGGTGCCGACAGATGATGGCAATGTACTGATTACGGTTCTGCCGGATGAGATTAAATCTCCGAAGATGACGGCAGAGTGGGAAATGGCATTGAATCACATTGCCCAGAATACAGAGACAGCAGATGAATTCCTAAATGGGATTACAGAGCTGATGCAGGAACTGGTTGCCAGATATCAGGGTATTTCAGAAGAAAAGAAAGAGCAGTTTCAGGGAAAAGCAAAAGGAGAAGTCATTGGCAAATGTCCCCGTTGTGGAGCTGATGTCAGGGAAGGAAAAGTAAACTTTTACTGTTCTGATCGGAACTGTGCTTTTACCTTGTGGAAGAATGATAAATTCCTTGCAAGCCAGGGGAAAAAGATGGATAAGACGACAGCAAAGAAGTTCCTGTCTAAAGGAAAAATCCATTATAAAGATCTGGTATCAAGAAAAACAGGGAGACAGTATGAAGCAACTGTGGAAATGGTTGATCCCGGCGAGGGGAATGTGCAGTTCAATCTGATTTTTCCACAACGATAAGTGGTGTATTGCAGGCAGTCTAAGGACTGTCTGTTTTCATACAAATATTATGAAAGAGAGGACCTTAGCATGAAGAAAAAAGGTAATTTTAGAAAAGTAGTATCTGGCTTGCTGGCAGGCATGACAATGCTTAGTACAGTGCTATCTCCGATGACGGCATATGCAGCGGAGATCCAGCCAGAGGAAAAACCGCCACTTTATGAGGAAGTGAAAGACCTTCTGGATGAAGATGAGGTGGTGACTGCCAAAGATTATGAAATCGAAACAGGCAGTGTATTTGATGTGAAATCAGATTACACAGGACTGGAAATCAAGGATGATAACAAGGTTAAAGTCACATTTGAGGAAGCAAAGAATGATAAGAATGAGGATTTTACGACAGATCATGCGGACACTTACAAAGCGGTCTATTATGTGGAACCGGTAAATCAGGAGCATCCGAAGTATCAGATCAGCCGAAAGCTGATTGTGCGTGAGAAAGAAACAGAAGTGCAGACAGAAACTGCAGGGAGTGAAGCGGTAACCGAATCCGAAACAGCTGGCAGTGAACAGCAGACAGAAGAAGCGGAGGATTCCGAAGCAGACTCGGAGATTACCGATATTGATGCTGATGAATTTGATGATTTAGTAGAGCAGGCACAGAATCAGGATACCTATGATGAAGAATCAGGGTTAGAGCTTCACGATGTTTTGGAACAGGCAGGAGACGAAGGTGTGGATCTTGATTCTATGGAAGAGGGAGAGATTGCAACATTTGAAGCAGTTTCGGCTTATTCAGCAAGAACTACACAGCAGGTAACGATTGAAAAAGGACCTCTGTATAGATATGCAGATTATAATCTTGGAACCTATCTGACAGAGCCGTACTATATCAGCTACGGAAGCGTCAGAGCAACTGCGTATTGTGTACAGCCAGCAAAACCAGGACCAGGATCTGGAAATTATACAATCACAAAGATCGGGGACAATCAGGCGTTAGCAAAAGTGTGTTATTACGGTACAGATGCCGCAGGGAGCGAAAATTTTTTTGCGAATAAACACACGGATTTCTCAGAAGGAAAAAGATTCATCATTATTCACATGGCTGCATCGTATGCCAATGGAAGCAGTGATGCATTCTATGGAACAAATGCTACAGGCGAGGCTTTGGCAAAAGAACTCTATAATTATTGTGTGAATAAGCCGGAAATACCAGATGTAGCGATGTCATTTTCAAAACCGAATGTAAAAGCTTATGTAGATGGAAATGTTCAGAGAACGGAGAACATTAAGTTCAATGCATCTTCCCAGCAGAAAATTACAATGGACTTACCAAAGGGTGTAAAGCTCCATAATGTATCTACTGGAAATGTAAGTGCGGCAGGTGCAAGCGTAACAATTGGAGGAGGAACTACGTTTTATCTTTCAGCACCTCTGACACAGACAAAAGATGTAAGTGCTACTTTTTCTGCAAAAATGAAAGGTAGTATTACAAAAGATTATTCAGCATATAAACTGACTACGAATGCAAGTGTTCAGGATCTGGCATTTGTGTTTGGAGAAGGTGTCGCTGATGAAAAATATGTAAGCTTAAAGGTGTCCTGGATTGAACAGGCTACGATCGAAATCGTAAAGAAAGACGATACAGCGGATGTCAATCTTGCAGGTGCAGTATTCGGTGTATACAGCGATGAGGCTTGTACAAAGCTGATCACTCAGATGCCGGCAACAGATAAGAATGGAAAATCCTCTGTTACGATCATCAAGACACAGGATACCGTTTATCTGAAAGAGATCACAGCACCACAGGGATATGTAGTAAATGCAACGGCAACAAATGTAAAACTGGTAGCAAGTAAGACTTCCTCTGTGACTGTAGAAAATAAAGAACAGCTTGCAGAGCTTACCATTTACAAAGAAGGACAGGTTCTTACCGGAGCAGATGTCAGTGAAAATGGAACGGTATTCCAGTATGAAAACCGCAGACAGAAAAATGCAGTGTATAACGTGTATGCCGGGGCAGATATCGTAACTGCTTATGGCACAAAAGTGTACAGCAAAGGTGACCTGGTAAAAGATAATCTGACTACGGGAGAGAATGGTTCTGTTACACTGAAGAATCTGCATCTTGGAAGCTATGTGGTGAAAGAAGCAAAAGCACCGGACAATTTCTATAACGGCAGCGAAGAAAAGCCAGTGACTCTGACTTATGCCGGACAGAATAAAGAAGTTGTATTTGCAGATGTGACTTTTAACAACGAGAGACAGAAAGCAGATGTTTCCGTAGTAAAACAGGATAAAGACACCAAGAAACCACTGAATGGCGGTATTTTTGCTCTATATGCATCCGATGATATTAGAAATGCAGACGGAACCGTTGTTGTGAAAAAAGGAACACTGATTGAGAAAGCAACTACTGGAGCAGATGGAACTGCAAAATTCACAGTAGATCTTCCGATTGGATATTCCTATTCTGTAAAGGAAGATCAGGCACCGGAAGGTTATGTAAGAAATACAGAAGATGTGTATACGTTCAAGTTTTCTTACACCAATGATAAAGAAGCAACCGTATCATTTGCCCATACCTTCAGCAATGACCGTGTGACAGCAAAGATCAATTTATTCAAAGTTGATAAAGAAACAGGAAAAGCAGTACCGCAGGGAGATGCCACACTGAAAGGTGCAGTTTATGGTCTGTATGCCCGTGAAGATATCGTGCATCCGGACGGAGCAACCGGAACTATTTATAAAGCAGGAGAACAGATAGCATCTCTTACAACAGATGACAAAGGACAGGCTTCTGTAAATGGCTTGTATCTTGGCAAATATTATATCAAAGAGATCACACCGCCGACCGGATACCTGGCAGATGCAGAAGAGCATGATCTTACGTGCAGTTATGAAGGAGATATGACAGCAGAAGTAAAAAGAGAGTGCACTTCCAGTGAGCAGGTCATCAAGCAGCCATTCCAGATCATCAAAGCAGCCAACAATGGAAAGACGGATGCAGATCTGTTATCCGGAGCCGGATTTACAGTTTATCTGAAATCTCCCCTTACAAAGAAAGCAGATGGAAGCTATGATTTTGATTCTGCCAAACCAGTAGTGAGTGGAGAAAATGGAGCAACTGAGATTTTCACAGATGAAAAAGGGTATGCCTGCAGTATTCCATTACCATTTGGAAGCTATATCGTGCGTGAAACTACAACACCGCACAATTACAAGCCAGTCGATGATTTTGAAGTGAATATCACAGAACATCATCCAAACGAGCCACAGATCTGGCGAGTGCTTCTGGATGAAGAGTTTAAGGCAAAACTGAAAATCGTGAAAAAAGATGATGAAACAAAGAAATCCGTATTGATTGCCGGAACAGAATTTAAGGTATATGACCTGGACAACAAGAAGTATGTGGAGCAGGTAACAACTTACCCAGTGACAACCACTCACAAGTCCTATTTTACGGACAGCCAGGGATATCTGATCATGCCGAAGAATCTGAAGATCGGACATTACCGGATTGAGGAAGTCAACGCACCGGAAGGGTACACAATCAATAAGAACTATGTAGAGATTGCGGTGGATGCAAATACAGCATACCAGATGGATTCTGAGAGCGGAGATGCCATTATTACGGTAGACTACGAGAACCATCCGGTAAAAGGAAAGCTGACGATCTATAAAAAAGGTGAGATGCTGACCGGATTTAAAAAGGATTTTGTTTATGAAGAAAGATACCTGAAGGGTGCATCATTTCATGTCTATGCAGCTGAAAATATCTATACACCGGATTATCAGAAAGATGAAAACGGAAACAGACAGCTGATCTATGCAAAAGATGCACTGGTAACAACGGTAACGACCGGGGAAGACGGAAAAGCAGTTGCTGATAACCTGCCGCTTGGTTCTTACTATGTGGTAGAAAAGACTGCACCGGAAGGATTCGTCCTGAACCATGACAGATCGGATGTCTCATTTGTCTATGCGGATCAGGATACACCTGTGATCGAACAGGAAGTGATGGTTGGCGATGACCGCCAGAAAGTTGCAATCCAGGTAGAAAAACAGGATGCAGAAAATGGTGCAACCGTAGCAGGAGCTGTCTTTGGCATCTATAACACAGAAGATCTGAAGAATGAGAAAGGTGAGATCATTGTAAAGGCAGATACACTTCTGCAGGAAATGACTTCTGATAACGATGGTCTTGCAGCATGTACGCTGGATCTGCCGCTTGGACAGTATTATGTGAAAGAGTTAAAAGCACCGGCGGGATTTGTATCCTCTGATGAAGTTCTGAATCTGGATGCTTCTTACCAGGGGCAGGATGTGAAGACAGTAAAACTGAAAACAGTGAAAAAGAACCAGCCGACAACAGTTGAAATCACAAAATCTGATGTAACAACAGGTGTGGAACTGGATGGGGCAAAACTCACCGTTCTTGATAAAGAAGGAAATGTTGTGGATCAGTGGACTTCTGTAAAAGATCAGCCACATGTGATCAAACGACTGACTGTGGGTGAAGAATACACCCTTCGAGAGGAAATGGCACCGTATGGATATCTGAAAACGACGGATGTGAAGTTCACACTGGAAGATACTGCCGAGATTCAGAAAGTAGAGATGAAAGATGAAGTTCCAACAGGACTTCTGATCATCAACAAAAATGGAGAGTTTCTGGATAAGGTGACACTTTTGGATCATGTAAAAGGTACCGTGGAGCATCTTTTTGAGTATGTAACCGGAAGCCTTACAGATGTGACGTTCGATGTATTTGCTGCGGAAGATATCAAAGCGGCAGATGGTGTCAGTGAAGATTATTTCAAAGCAGATGAAAAAGTAGGAACCATTACCACAGATTCCAATGGTATTGCACAGATGGGAGATCTCCCGGCTGGAAAATACTATGTGAAGGAAGTAAAAACAGCTCACGGTTATGTGCTGGACAAAGAGCCGAGATATGTTGACCTTTCCTACCGTGATCAGGACACACCAGTCATCACTTATGATGAGAAATGGCAGAATGCCCGTCAGAAAGTAAAGGTTACGGTTCTGAAGAAAGAAAAAGATACAGAACGTGTTCTTGCAGGTGGTGTCTTTGGTCTTTATACCAGTGAAGATATCAAAAATGCAAAGGGCGAGGTACTCCTTGAGAAAGACAGTCTGATCGAGCAGCGGGTAACGGATGAAAAAGGACAGATTACTTTTACGGCAAATCTTCCGGTAGACGGAAAATACTATGTGAAAGAGATCTTTGCGCCGGACGGATTTGTTACAACAGAAGAAATACAGGAATTTACCTTTGAATATGCCGGAGAAGACCAGGCAGAAGTAAGCTACGACTTTACTTTTGAGAATCAGCCAACCACAGTGGAGCTGACCAAAACAGACCTGACAACAGGTAAAGAACTTCCAGGTGCACACCTGAAAGTGACGGATTCAGATGGCAATACAGTGGATGAATGGACTTCTACGGAAGAATCCCATGTGATCAAAGAACTGGTTGTTGGTAAGGAATACACCATGACAGAGACAAAACCGGCAGATGGATATGTCACTGCAGAAAGTATTACCTTTACAGTAGAAAATACAGCCGAGATTCAGAAAGTAGAGATGAAAGATGATGTGACAAAAGTGCAGATCAGTAAGACGGATATCACAGGAGAAACTGAGATTCCAGGTGCGAAACTGACGATTCTCGATAAGGATGATCAGGTAGTAGAGAGCTGGACTTCCACAGAGGAAGCACACTATATCGAAAAACTTCCAATCGGTAAATATACCTTACGTGAAGAGCAGGCACCGAAAGGATATCTTCTGACATCGGATGTTAGTTTTGAAGTAAAGGATACTGGAGAAATCCAGAAAGTAGCTATGAAAGATGACACTGCCAAGGGAAAAGTGATTCTCAATAAGACAGATAAATCATCAGGAGAACCGCTGAAAGGGGTAGAATTTGAACTTCGTGACAGCAAAGGAAAAGTTCTGGAAACCTTAAAGACAGATGCTGCCGGTCATGCAGAAAGTAAGCTGTATGAGATTGCCACATTTAAGAACGGCAAATATGATACCGCTATCAAGTATTATCTGGTGGAAACAAAGACACTGGACGGATACACACTGGATCAGACCAAGCATGAAGTGACATTTGCCTATGCAGATGACAGTACACCGGTTGTAGAAGTTACCTTTAATCTGACAAATGAGAAACCGGAAGTTCCAGAAACACCGAACACACCACAATCCCATGAAGAGACAAAGGTATCAAACGCACCGAAAACAGGTGACAGCACGAATATCTGGCTGCCGATCCTGCTTCTTGTAATCTCCACAGGAGGTATGGCAGGACTTTATATCAGCAGGAAAAGGAAATAAGGAAACTAAAACCAACGGTTATGATTGGGAGCTTCTATGTGAGGCTCCCTTTTTCATACAAAAAATCACAGAAAGGAACAGAAAACTATGATGAAAGCAATGGAAAAAAGACAGGAAGCACGAAAAAACCAGGAGAAAACTTTAAAGAGAATGATGGCTTATCAGAAGAAATCCGAGCAGATGGTCAACAGAAAAAGAATGAACCATCACATGATCAGAAAGGGGTAAAAGCGTATGATGAACAGAAAAGAATTTTATGAATATGTCAAAGACAATGTAAAGGAGTATCTGCCAGAGTCTTATAAGGACGCAGAAATTAAACTTCAGGAAGTAGAAAAAAACAATGGTTTGAAGCTGACAGGTATTACGATTCCGAATGGAGATCAGAGAATCGTACCGACAGTCTATCTGGATTCCCTTTATCAGGAATATATCAATGGAAAAGATGTAGATTCTTGTGTTGGGGATGTAGCTGATATGCGTATTGAGGCACAGGGCAAGGCAGAATTTTTTGATATGGGAGTTCCAGATATTCTGGATTATGAAAAGATGAAGGACAAATTACAGGTGAGAATTTGTGACAAAGAATGGAATACCGATCGTTTGGCAGACAAAGTAGTCACAGAACACGGAGATTTTGCAGCTTATTATGCAGTAAATCTGGAGGAAAATGGAGAAGGGATCAGCAGTATTCCGGTAACTGTTTCTCTGATGAACGAGTGGGGAGTATCTGCCGAACAGATTCAAGCGGATGCGATGGTGGCAGACCGAAAACGTGGTGTCACACTTATGGATATGAATGAGATTATCAAATCTACGATTTTTGGTGAAGAACCAGAAAACCTGCTGAATGAAAAAATGGATATGGAAGCCATGGAAAACCCAATGTTCTGTCTGACAAACAAAGCTAAGATGAATGGAGCTTCCCTGTTACTGCAGGAAGATATTCGTAAACAGATTGGGGAATGCCTGGGTAGTGATTATTTTGTCATCCCATCTTCCATTCATGAAGTGCTGATTCTCCCTGATAACGGCATTTTTCAGGTTCCGGAATTAAATGCGATGGTACAGGAAGTCAATGAGACACAGGTGGAAAGACAGGAACAGCTTTCGGATAAGGTTCAGTTCTGTGATAAAAAGACCGCAGTAATGGAAAATGCTGAGCGTAGGGAAGCTCGTCTGGAGAAAGAAAAAGCAGCCGAAAAAGCGGAAGTAAAAGGTGGAATCCATGGAAGACTGGAAAAAGCCAAGGCAGAGATCAAGGCAAAAGAGGCAGACAAAGTGCCAAAGAATAAGTCAAAAGATCTTGCCGCAGCATTATAAAGAGAAACAACGATGATTTTAAGGGGACTGTGCTAAGCAGTCCCTGATTTTATGAAAAGGAGTAGCACATGGCAAATAAATTATATGCAATGGAACAGCTGACGGAAGAGGTGGCAAAAGATGTAGCTGCCAGTCCGCAGGAATGGATGCGGTTCCTAAACACTGCATCCAGACTGTACAAATACACTTTTCCAGAACAGCTTTTAATTTATGCACAGCGACCGGAAGCAACTGCCGTAGCATCCATGGAAATATGGAATCAGAAGATGTACCGCTGGATCAAAAAGGGATCCAAGGGGATTGCCTTGATTGACAATACTTCCGGACCGAAAACAAAACTTCGGTATGTATTTGATGTGCAGGACACTTATAAAGTGCGGAATCTTGGAAAGGATCCTCAGTTATGGAATCTTCCGGTGGAAGGAGAACAGCTGGTGGCAGATTATCTGCAGGAGCAACTATCACTGGAAGATACACAAGGAGGACTTGCTGAAAGTCTGCATCAGGCAGCGAAGGAGAGTATGCAAGAATGGCTTCCAGATGCATTGGAAGAACTGAGACTGGACGTAACAGGGACATTTCTGGAAGAACTGGACGAACAGAATCAGGAAGTCGAATTTCGGGAACTGATGACCAATAGTGTCTGGTATGTATTACTAAAGCGGTGTGGACTGGATGTACAGGAATATCTGGATGCAGAGGATTTTCGGCATATTACGGACTTCAATCAGCTGAAAGTATTAGGACATCTGGGAAGTGCAGTCAACGAGATCAGCAGACCAGTTCTGATGCAGATTGGACGATATGTTCTGAATGATCTGGAAAATGACCTGAAAACGGTTGCAAAAGAAAAAGAAGTAAAGTAAAATAAAAGATGTATTTCAGCGTGCCAATCTGTCAAAAGATTGGCACAATGTGTTTTACAACGATAATATTTTGGAGTGCAAATGAAATGGAAACAGAGAAAATCATCAGGTTATCGGTTCGGAATCTGGTTGAATTCATATTAAAAGAAGGTGACATTGATAACAGGATTTCAGGAACTCTGGATAAAGATGCGATGCTGATGGGAGGACGCCTTCATCGGAAAATTCAGCGTATGATGGGTTCAAATTATCAGGCAGAAGTTTCCTTGAAAATGCAGGTTCCGTGTGACGGATTCCAATTAAAACTGGAAGGACGTGCGGATGGAATTCTCCTTGAATCAGAAAAAACAATAATAGATGAGATCAAAGGCGTCGTGCGTTCCCTTGATCGAGTGGAGCATCCTGTGCCGGTTCATCTTGCTCAGGCAAAATGTTACGCATATATTTATGCCAGACAGCAGGG
>ERZ773242.3644-NODE-3644-length-10774-cov-4.256554_pt1 | contig 10774 bp, 5 predicted proteins | sample MGYA00511077_ERZ773242 | MGnify/ENA primary metagenome ERZ773242 (study PRJEB29015, sample SAMEA2737754) | human gut metagenome | biome: human gut; feature: human-associated habitat; material: faeces | place: China | collected 2012 ... | reverse complement strand
CATAGATGACTGCTGCATACTGAAATAAACGCCTGATTCGCATTGTCCGTTTCTGCTTTCGTCTATTCAACTCTTGTACGGCATTATGCATTTGACTTTTGACCCGTTCAAACATACGTCCTTGTACTTCGGCAATGAGCTTGTTATTAGAGCCTTTCCAGGTTTCCTGATAATAGTTGGATAACTGCTCTTTTGCTTCCTGACTGTGGAGCCAGTCAGATAGTATTTGTTCTTCATCCGGAGAGGTTTCTCCCCGCATAAAACATTCTAATAATAATATATTCGTATTCTTCTCCATGGGCTTTTATTATGTATATCTCCATGGAGCCAAGAATCCTTACAGGGTGCAAAGATTTTACTCTGTATTTAACACTATTTAAAATTAGAAGAAAGAAAAAATAGAGCCAAAGCTACAATTTCATTGGCTAATTTAGAACGTAAGAAATGAAGGGCACGATATAATTGCGTTTCAACTGTTTTTTCTGACAAAGATAGTTGGGCGGCTATTTCTTTATTTGTCAGATGTTGTTTCTTGCTCATGAGGTAGATTTTCTTCCGGGAAGAGGGTAGCTGTTCTACCAGCTCGTCTATATATTCTTGTAGGGAGTCGGTGTCAACATCTATTTCAAAGTGCTTGTCGGCATCAGTTTGTTTGATTGAATCCAGAAAACGTTCCGAAAGTAGCCGTTTTTCTGTTTCCTTATATACCATGTTGCGTGCTATTGTGAAAAGATACGCTTCAAAGCCTTCTTCCGGTTTGATATCCTGATGTCTTTCCCAGATCTTCAGAAATACATTTTGAGTGAGGTCCTCTGCTAGTATTTTATCATATAGAAGGGAATGAATAAAATGAAATACACGGGGATTATATTTCCAGAAAATAGTGTCGAAAGCCTTTTCGTCACCTTGTTGTAGGAGTGATAAAGTGTGTGTGTCTATTTTCTCTAAAAAATGATCCATATATTTAGTGTCTTCAATCCTTTTCAGAGGAAGTTTAAAGAGTTATCATTCAAAAGCTACTTTGTTTATAGACGAAAATAAATACTCTTTATATTTAAAAAGTATATGTAAATAAACCCGTAAACCATTGGCAAATATAAGGAACATTTTTTATTTTGAATTACTTTTATAGAGAAAATGTGTTGGTCGGCAGGATGAATGAAAAGAGTATGCTCTATAAAATTACATGAAATAAGAAAGGGGGAGAGTGGGATTTTTGTATAAATAATAAAGGCTTTTATTATTATAATATAAAGAAATGAGACTGAATTCCCACCTTTCCCCTGGAGAATTCAGTCTCATTTATATGATTCAAGTCAATGGATTATCTGCTTCCGCCTGCCCACCAAACATTTTCACTATACACATATTGTCCGTTTCCGTATGCTGCTTTCACTTCGGCATTCGTTGTTGTGTCGCTATTGCCATAAGGACAACGTAATGGGAAAGAGTTTGGATTTTTTAGCTCAATAAAGTTTTCGCCTAGTCCTTTCATTCTGCGAACATCATTGTAAGATTCTGTCGCTTCACCTGAAGCTCCCCATAATGCGAAGTATTTTTGAGTCATTGTTGTTTTCAAAGGTTCAGCTGTATATTTGGCCTCTATCGTATTGTCAAAGTAACTTTCGGCTTCAGCTTCCGTAATACTGCTTGCTGCATTGATGAGTGTTTTGCCCAACTCTTTTCTTGAAATAGTAAAGCTGTTTTCCGCATTTAACAGTCCAGCCACTACTGCATCTTTTAATGCACTTTTAGCATCACGTTCCAATCTGCACAGAGCTTCTGCTTCCAGGAATTTTAATTCATGATAACTCAACAACAGTGTTGGTGCTGATATAGAATACATAAATAAAGAAGTTCCATATTTGGAAGTGCCTTGTTCTGGTGTACCGTTAGGCGCATATACGGCGTTGTCTGCGGTTCCCGGAGCTTGTTCTTTTCCGGAGGTACCCTGTTTAGTGATGAAAGCTCTGGACAGACGTGGGTCATTGTATTCTGCCAGTTTGCTTCTCATGCTTTCGCTTGCACCTAATCCGGCACGTGCCACAAAGAAACCATAAAGCGGATTTATGTTATTAGCGTCATATACGTCGAATGCTGCTTGTTCTTCTGCGCTTTCGAAAGAGTTATTTACATATTCCAACACCTTCTCCATATCCGCGTCTTTGTTGGCAGATCTTTTAAGAAGATGCATCGTGTAGCGTGCTTTCAGACCATATGCTAACTTAAGCCATTTTTCAGCATCACCCTGGTACAGCAAATCTTGAGCTTCCGGGTCTATCAGATCTTCTTTCTGTAAGTCTGCAATACCCAAGCAATGCATCATCCAGATATTGCATTGCTTGGGTATAGATTTCTTCTTGCTTATCCATTTTAGGAGTTAGATAAACAGGAGAACCGTTTTCGTCAATTAATGCAGCCTGACTACATGGAGCATCTCCAAACATATCGGCTATCAATGCGCAATTATAAGCAGCCAACACTTCAGCCATACCCTTGGTTACATAATTCCCATGGTCTATGCCTCCCTCGCTGCATTGATTGATAATGATACGGGCGGATTTCAATGTTGAATACAGACCATTCCATGTATTGTTGAAAGTGGAAGATGAGGTCGGTTCGCTCTCTCTGGTTTCTGCATAATACAATTGGTTGTCAACACCTACTTCATATTCAATGTAAGCAGATAGATAAGTATTGAAATCACCTCCTGCATTGGAAAATGCAGTAGAGGTTATCACATCTGTCAGAATGAATCTTGCGGCTACGCTTTGCGTATGGCCGTGGTCCTTGTTGATTCTATCCATTGCATCTTCCGAGCATCCGGAAAAAACAACTGATAAAACAGTAGCGGCAAAAATACCTTTAATTATATTATATGTTTTCATCTTTCTTTTTAGCTAATTAGAATTTTACATTAAATCCAAAACCATAGCTGGCTGTTCCCGGAAGAGAGAAACGTTCGAATGCACCTCCCATGTTGTCATTACCTTGTGAAGCTTCCGGATCGAAACCTTTCATTTCAGACCAAACCAAAATGTTGCGGGCAAAAACATTAACGTTCACATTCAGCCATTTCTTTGAGAAAACCGGATAACTTACAGATAATTCACGCAATTTGATATAAGAATTATCATAAATGTAAGATTCGTCAATTGATCTTCTTCTGGTGAAATATGCTTGAGCATCTGTTACTTTTATATCATTGGGGGCATAGATTGAATTACCATCCGCATCTTTTCCTGTTTCTTTAACAGCGTTTTCTACAATGAATTCGTTTTTACGCATATCACCTGATAGCTTGCTTACACCGTAATAGTTCATTTCACCTGCGGTACCACTATACATTTGTCCACCTTGTTTCCAGTCGAATACTGCGGAAATGCGGAACTTGTATAATTCAATGTTTGTATTGAAACCTAAACGGAAATCAGGAGATACAGTTCCAATCACCGCATCTTCTCCCTGCATAGGAAGTCCGTTCTGGTCTACTACAATCTTTCCTTCGTCATTACGCATGTAGCTTTTTCCATAAATTACAGGGAATTTGTCACCAATCCCGGCACGTACCTGTGGAGTTACAAATCCTCCTAGCATAATACTTTCTACTCCTGGAGCCAATTCGTCTACGTAATTGTCGATTTTGGAGAAGTTGAAAGCAAAGTCAAGCTTGAAGTTTTTGGTATCTACCGGAGATATGCCCAATGTCAATTCATGAGTGTTTGTATGAATCTTACCTCCGTTCATAATCATACTTGAGGCACCAGTCGAACCTGCCAAAGGAACTTCGAATATCTGATCTTTTACATTCTGACGTGAATAGGTGTAATTCAAAGTAACCAGTCCGTTTAAGAAAGTAAGATCAGCTCCCAACTCGTAAGATTTTGTATTTTGTGGTTTTAAGTTAGGGTCATACACCTTATAATATGGAATATAAGCCATTGCTCCATTAATTGGATAAACAATCGGATTTCCCATATAAAAACCACCACCATAAGATGGAGTATAGTAATAGCTTTGAGTGTAATCACCAGCCATACCAACTTCCGCATAAGAAGCACGTATCTTACCGAAGGTTAATATGTTATTCTTCAGGGGAGCCAGTTCTGTGAAAATGAATCCCAATGACACCGAAGGATAAGTGAAAGAACGATTGTCACGTGGCATACTTGAAACGATATCATTACGTATACTTCCGCTTAGATAAAGCATGTTTTTCCATGCTACTGACAAGTTTGCGAAATTACCAACAGTTCGTTTCTTGTTGTATAGGCTCTCATTGGAGAATACAGAAGCATTATTCAGATGATTCCAGCCCGGGAAATTGAAGTTCATGCTATATGCATATTCATATTTTGTCTTTTTATCAACAAACTCATTACCAATCAAAGCGTCCAACGTCCATTCTTCGTTAATGTTCCATGTATAGGCAGCAGTTAACAGTGAATTTAGCTCATTAACGGTGTAATGGTATTCTGAATCTTCACCTGTAGGCGCCCAAGTACTTCCATATCCGTAGATTTCAGAATAATTGGTAGTATAAGCGTCATCACCAATCTGGTATTTAATATCCAGTTTGTGGTTGTCAGTTCCAAATTTAGTGGTGTATTTCACGAAAGCATTTCCGAAGAAACGTTGTGAACGTTCAGAGAACTGGTTATTGTCAACTGCCCAATATGCATCGTCGATCCAGCTGTCTCGATATGTATTTTGTGTGTAAGGGTCGCCTTCTATGTGAGAAGGAATACCGGCCATATTATAGCTGACGGGTGCATTATAGATCGTAGCAACCACACTGGTGTTGGCTGTAGACTGTTTGGAGATTTTTGAAGTCACAAAGTTTCCATTAAATCCGGTAGTCCAGTTAGGATGGAGTTGTGCTTCGGCGGACATTTTCACGTTATATCTATCCATACCGGTTGATGGAACGATACCATTACTGGTGGTGTTACCCAAAGAAAAGGAGTAGTTACCTTTGTCGAATCTCTGGGCTACATTGACGTTATTGCTCCAAGATACACCTGTTTCAAAAAAGTCCTTCATGTTGTTATATGCTTGTGGAGTAGCCCACGGATTCATGCCGGCAGCTGCAAGTTGAGGAACATAGTATTTTCCGGACTGTTTACCATATTGGCTGGTGTAACTGTTGTCTGTATTTCCTCCGTAGGTAGGGTCGTTAGCTAATTCGGAAATCTTAGGACCCCATGCGAAAGGAGATGACGGATCGAAAGTACCGCCTGAACCTTGTGCATATTCTTGTTGCAGTTCCGGAAGAGTTGAAATCTTATCAAAGGAAAGGTTAGTACTGAAAGTAATAGTCGGTTTTCCTTTATCTGCTCCTTTACCACTTTTGGTGGTGATAACGATAACACCATTGGAAGCTCTCATACCATACAAAGCAGAAGCGGCTTGTCCCTTTAATATATTGATACTTTCTATATCATTAGGGTCAATGTCGACAGCACGGTTAGCATAGTCCGTTCCATACGCTCCATCGGTAAGAGAAGTACTCACATCTGCGGTAGAAGCGATAGGCATACCATCAATTACATACAATGGAGTATTGTCTCCGGTGAAAGAACGAGAACCGCGAATCGTGATCTTTGAAGAAGCCCCCGGCATACCTGATGATGGGGTGATGTCAATACCTGATACTTTTCCTTGTAAGGCTCCCGCTAAATCTGTATTAGCAGCACGTGTCAACGCATCCGATTTGACGTCTTGTACGGCATATCCCAATGCTTTCTTCTCACGTGAAATACCCATAGCGGTAACTACTACTTCGTCTAGCTTTTGGGCGTCAGCCTTTAATACAACTCTCAAATTTGGCTTAATAACGACTTCTTGTGTTTGCATTCCGATATACGAAATCTGCAAAGTCTTTGCAGAACTAAATATTTTGTATATTATTGATTATCAATGATGTAATATCTAATGTTTAGGCGTGGAGAGCTTTTTCTTTTCTTAATTAATGATAGATATATGCTTAATTATTAGCTAATTAAATAAATTCGTTATTATTGCCAGTCTATATATGTAATACTTAATCTCTACCCAAAATGGACGTAATTATCTGATAATAAGTGTGATATTTATTTAGTAAGGGAATACTATATGAAGAAAATTGCAACAAACTAATTCTGACTAATATTCAAATGTTGATTATTAGTCAAGGTAAATATGACATTCATTGAAATTTTGCAAGCGAATTATTGTTTCTTACGTAAAACTACTTATGTATATATTTATAAATAATAAGACCTGCAATTTTAGAATTAATCGAAATTGCAGGTCTCATCTATTTATTTAAAACTTATCCTTATATGGAGGCAATATTAAAAAATGTTTTATCGAGGTAAATTATTACTCCATCCCTCTGTTTGTATAACTCCAAAACCTGAATTGACTTCAAAAGAAGGTATTGGGTACACAAATTTTGCGATGTTGAAATTAGTGTACGATCCATCTGCTACACTAATAATTTTACCTAATCTTCTTGCATCAAAGAAGCGATGTCCTTCTTGAACCAGTTCTAATTTTCTTTCTTTATCAATGGCATCAATAACCGTTTGATCCTCTGCTATTTCATTGTCATCCAAATCCGGATTTCTTTTGGAAGCTACTTCCAATAGCTTTTCTTTAGCTTTTCCATAATTAGGAGTTGACTGTTTTGCATATGCTTCTGCCTGTATTAAATACATTTCAGGCAGTCTGAAAACTGGTAAATTAGAAATCTGATTATTGGTTGTGATACCACGCATTTTTCCACCAGTCCACGTACCGCCAAGAAGCGCCAGCCGAATATCATTAGGTGAATATTCTGCTACTGTTGCGCTGTTAATAGACAAACCGTATTTATTCCATAAAGTATTCAGAGCATTAGCGGACAAATAATCATCTTCGGCTTTTGCTATAAAGAAAATGTCTTCTGTCGAAACAGCCAATGTCGTGTACATATTCTTATAGTCTTCTTTGGTTGATACAATTGTACCACCACTTAGGGTTATTGCCTCTTGAGCCGCTGTAATAGCCCCTTCGTAATTTTTCATATAGAGTTTTACGCGAGCTTCAAGTGCAGCAACTGCAGCCGTATTCATATACTGTTTACCTACATTTTCAACACCTTCTTTAGCATAATATTCTTTAGCTTTCGTTATATCATCAAGAATCAGGCTATAATTTTGTTCTACACTGACTCTTGACACCTGTGAATAGGCAGGGACGGGTTCAGTAATGTTTACGATACCTAATGTCGTTTTGTTGGCTTCCGAATATGGCAAACCAAACATGTTAGTCAAATAGAAAGAGCAGAGGGCTTTAATAGCATAGGCTTGAGCGATGCATCCTTCCACTTCTGCCAGATCCCCCTTTGTTACTTCTTTAAATGAAGTACCTTCTTTAATGATACGTGCACAACGGTCGATAGCCCAATATCCGTATGCCCATATTTCTTCTATGTATGAATTAGTATCCAGTATCTGATAGCGGAAGATGTCATAGAAATGAGACGTTGCAACAGAATGTGAAGTGATATCCGTTGGCGCATCTCCAATTGCTAATACATCACGTCCCAGAAAACGATATGAACCTAATGTGTAATATACACCATTTAAAGCATTCTGAAAATCTTGGGTAGTAACCAAGGCTTCTTCTGTCGGAACAGAAGTTGATGGCGTTTCTGTCAAGAAGTCATCGCATGCGGTGAATGAAATTGCCATCCAACCGGTTAATAAAGCAAATAATATTTTCTTCATTGTCATAAATTTCTAAAGTTATTTTTTTAGAAGCTAAGATTAAGACCGAACATGATATTTCTAGGTACAGGATATGCCCAAGACTGCATACCGGTAGATCTGGTTTGTGGATCAAATCCTATAAAATCTTTAGCAGTGATAGTGAACAAATTGTCAGCAGAGATATAAACTCTTAAATTGTCAATAGCCACCTTATTCATAAGGTTCTTCGGAAGAGTATATCCTAAAACCATGGATTTCATTCTTAAATAAGAACCATTCATTAAGAAACGGCTGGAATTAGTTTCTGCTCCCGAGTTGTCTCCAGCTACAAATTTGGGTACGTCGGTTATATCTCCCGGCTTTTGCCAGCGGTTGTCATAAACGTAGTTAGATACCGGGCCTAAGAAATAATGTCCAACCTGCATATCAAATGCAAATCCGGAGTTATATACTTTATTTCCCAAGGTGAAACTGGTATCAAAAGAGAAGTCAAAACCTTTGTATTTGAAATTCATTCCAAAGCCACCATAAAATTTAGGATCGGCAGAACCTACAATTCGCTGACCGGCCTCATTTACATTTTTTGTTTTCTCATCCCCTTCTTGTCCTTTATACCACATTGCTTCTCCTGTTTCAGGATCCACTCCTGCATATTCTGGCATATAGAACGTATTATACGCTTCACCAACTTTTCTGATAGTTAGAGTATTCTCAATTGGTTTTTCCGTGGCAAGTTTTATGATTTTATTTTTATTTGCCGTACCAGTGAAACGAACATCCCAACTGAAATCTTTATTTCTAAGTACGTTAGCGTTAATTAAGAATTCTATACCTTTGTTTTCCATCTCACCTACATTTTTCAGGATAGATCCGAATCCAGTTGTGTAAGAAAGTGGTACATCAAATATCATATCTTTTGTCCGTTGGTTATAATAGTCCACTTCGAGTGTCAGTCTTTCGAAGAAAACAGCATGGATACCGATATCGGCTTTCGCAACAGTCTCCCATTTAAGATCCGGATTGGCTATTTGGTAAGGAATAGCTCCAGGTTTGCCATTATAAGAATATCCATAATTATACAATCCCATTGCTGCATAATAACCAATATCCTGGTTACCTACAGTTCCATAACTACCTCTGATAGTCAAATCTGTCAACCAATTTTTGGTATTTTCCATAAAGCTTTCGTTAGAGATTCGGTATTTTGCTCCTATAGACCAAAAAGGAGCCCATTTGTTGTTTACACCAAATCTTGACGAGCCGTCATAACGGAAACTGCCTGACAGATAATATTTATCATTCAAGTTATATTCTGCATTCATAAAGAATGAAGAAAGAGTGCTTGCTTTGGTTGAAGATCCCGCCCCTGTTGGCTTGGAAGCATTGTCCAATTCAAAAACAGCATCACTAGGATATCCACTGGCAGCTGCATAAATTGTTCTATAAGATATTTTCTGTGCTTCTTGTCCCAACAACACATTCAAATGATGCATGTCTTTGAAAGTGCGGTTGAAGTTTACGGTATTGGTAATGGTCAAGGTTGTTGCTCTTTCCTGGTTTCTTTGACCAAGCATACCACTACCGGAATATTGAGGATTATAAATTGAACTGTAAAAGAACTCGTCCAAGTCAATCAAGCTCAATCCTGCATTTGTCTTCCATGTTAAGCCATCAATAATATTATAAGTAAAATATGGATTCACAACCAATGTAATCTGCTTTTGATTGCGTTTATCACCTTTTTCTTTATCGTTAATAGCTACAGGATTATAATTAACATTTGTATTATATGTTCCGTCTTCATTGCGCACCTGTTCAAACGGACGGATGTCATATACTGCTACAATAGGATTAGTATATTGGCTTTCAGTCATAGTGTTGTTTATATCGGAGAGTGCTCCATTCACAGAAAGTCCATATCCTATCCGCCCGCTTTTTCCATCTAAACTAATACGTCCGCTATAGCGTTTCATTCCAGTTCCGATGACGATACCTGTGTTCTGAAAATATCCTCCACTAATATAATAGCGCAAATTTTCATTCCCACCTTGAGCACTGATATCATATTCTTGTGAAAAACCATTTTGCAGAATCTCCTTCAGCCAATCCACACTCTTGATATTTTGCGTCAAGTCCACATTATACCAATCCATAACATAGGCATTCAGCCATTCAGCAGAAGTCATGCCATCCTCACCGTCATATCCTGCATTTGTTAGTCCTTCGGTCCAGATCTCTTTGTATTTATCCAGATTTGTCGTACGATAATTATGATCTATCTTACCTACAAAACTAGTTCCGACTTTTGCATTCACATTAAAACGCGCTTTTCCCAGACTACCTTTTTTAGTAGTAACTACAATTACTCCATTCGCTGCACGAGCTCCATAAATAGCTGTAGCTGTAGCATCTTTCAAAACTGTGATGGACTCAATGTCGTTAGGATTGATATTAGCCATCGGACTTGCCGCCATATCCCCTGTCCCGGCTTTGTTATAAGCCCCCATTTTGTCTGTGTAAATGGCAATACCATCAATTACGTATAAAGGCTCGGTTCCAGAGTTCATTGAACCAACCCCACGAATAGTAGTAGAAGCATATGCACCAGGTTGTCCAGTCAAGCTATTTACTTGTAAACCAGCTACTGATCCTTCCAAAGACTTCATAAAGTTTGCATCTGTTTTTTTCATCAAGTCCTTGTTATCCACCGTTTGGGCAGATCCCGTAAATGCCGCTTTTTTAGTTACCCCATATCCGGTTACCACAACCTCATCTATTAGCTGTGCATCAGATTTGAGAACCACTCGCAAATTGAGCTTTATCGCCACTTCCTGCGTCTGCATACCGATGTACGAAATCTGCAAAGTCTTTGCAGAACTTGGTACATTCGACAAATTAAAATTACCATCTACATCTGTGATTGTACCCAGAGTGGTACCTTTTACCAACACAGAAGCGCCAACAACTGGCTGCCCGTCTTCTTCAGAAATCACAACGCCTGTGACCTTTTGAGTCTGGGCAGTTACTAGGCCTATGCC
>ERZ773242.3634-NODE-3634-length-10796-cov-28.600596_pt1 | contig 10796 bp, 9 predicted proteins | sample MGYA00511077_ERZ773242 | MGnify/ENA primary metagenome ERZ773242 (study PRJEB29015, sample SAMEA2737754) | human gut metagenome | biome: human gut; feature: human-associated habitat; material: faeces | place: China | collected 2012 ... | reverse complement strand
TGAACCTGCTCTGCCAGGTGACGCTGATCGACCCCTTCGCGCAATAGTTCGCGAGCGACATCCCACGCCTCGTTACGCGCCAGTGGGCCGTTGATTGCCACCACCAGCTGATAAGCCTGCTCAAACTGGCTGTGCGCGGTTTGCGCCATGCTCATTTTCTGCTCAAGAGAGAGCATTTTTTCAGTCGCTTCCAGCTCTTTCGCCTGGAAGGTTTCCAGCCATTCGGCGGCGCAGTCGGCGGTTAAGTCCGGCAGATGGCACAGTTCTTTGGCACGATTAAGCGCAGCAATCGCCTGGTTATACTGGATCGCGCGCGTTTGCTGGACGTCCAGCGCCTGCTGGTAGTCAGCAAGCTGGCTTTTCAGCTCGTCCACTTCCAGTTCGGCAGCTTCCGCACGAGCCTCATTCTCTTCCTGGCGTTCGATGGCTTCTGCCACCACTTCATTTTGCTCTTCCAGACGGATCTGCAGCTCATCGAGATCCGCTTCGTAGCGTTCGATCTTCTCCTGCTGACGCAGTGCGGTTTGCACCAGGTTCAGGTGATCACTGGCCGCCTGATAATCCGCTTCCAGATCGCCTTCGGCACCGTTGTGCTCTGCCAGCTCACGCGCCATATCGACGTGTTTGTACTGCTCAGCCGCCAGTTGCTGACGCGAAGTATGTAGCTCGCGACGAAACTCCAGGGCTTTGTCGAGATGGACACGGCGCTCGTTGGCGTGACGCATGTAGTCCGCCGCCACGTAGTTGGTGGCTTCGCTGATCAGATGCTTAAACAGGTCGCGGTCCGACTGGGTGACACGAATCGCTTCCAGCGTCATACGGTTTTCACGCAGCGCCGCTTCCATGTCCTGGAACGCTTTACGCACGCCGCTGTTTTCTGGCAACAGGTAGTCGCGCAGAGAACGGGTAATGGCACTGGAGATCCCGCCATACAGCGAAGCTTCGATCAGACGATAGAATTTGCTACGGTCAGATGCGGAGCGCAGACGACGCGCGATGATGCCCAGATCGAACATCAGCGAGTGGTAATCAGTAATGGAGTTGAACTGTTTAAACTGCACGCCTTCCATCGCCTCGAGCTTGTCTTTCAGCTCGTTAAGCGGCAGCACGCGCGCCTGGCGTTCGTTCAGGGTTTCGGTCACCAGCTGTGTCGGCTGCACCGACATCGGCAGTCCCTGAATGGCAAACGGCTTGATATCCACTTTACGATCGCGTCCGGCAACCTGTTGCAGACGCACACCGACCACCACGCGCTGGTGGCGCGAGTTAATGGTGTCGAGCATCGAATAACAGACACCCGCTTTCAGCTTACCGTGCAGACCTTTATCGCGCGAACCGCTGGTGGCCCCGGCTTCCGTAGTGTTACGGAAATGCAGCAGGGTCAGGTCGGGGATCAGCGCCGTAACGAACGCCGCCATGGTGGTGGATTTACCCGCCCCGTTACCGCCAGAAAGCGTCGTGACCAGCTCGTCAAGGTCAAAAGTTCGGGCAAAAAAGCCGTTCCAGTTAATCAGCGTCAGTGAGCGAAATTTACCGCGTTCAATCATTATTCTTCCTCTCCGCTATCTGGCTGATTCTCTTCGGTTTCATCGTTGAGTTGCAGATGATTTTCAATCGGCATTGCTTCGCCATCACGAATCAGGCGACGCTGTGCTTCACGGGGATCGTCGCCAGCACGCACATCGGCTCCGAAGCGGAACACCGATTCGGTAATGCGAAACTTGCTGCTGTCGTGGCCCATAAACCACACCATGCCTAAACGACGCAGACGGTTGAGCGAAGAACGTACTTTCTCCTGCAACTTCTGACGGTCAACGTCTGAACCGGTTGAACGGTTGTTCACCAGTTTCAGCAGTTTTGCTTCATCGGCCAGGGTGAGCAGTTCGTCGTACAGTTCCTGCTGGGTGAAAATCCCCTCATTCGCCAGCCGTTCCGGGCTGAGATAGAGATAACAGAGGATTTTCCCGACCATCATATCCAGTTCCGACAAGACGGAACGAGGGATCAGCGTGGTGGAACGTGGGCGTAAATAGAAGAACCCTTCTGGTGCGCGAATAAGCTCAACGTTATAACGCGCGTAAAACTCTTCCAGATATTCCTGAAAATCCATCAGGAATGCATGATTATCCAGTTCGTCGAGGCCAATATGGCGTCCTGAACGTAAGGCGCTGTCCAGCGCCGGAAATAACGGATTCGCCAGCGCCTGCGCCAGCTTAACCGGCATCACTTGTTCAATATTTGTCGATGACATGCGCCTGTACCTTGGCTCCGTAATCATTAATCGGCTGCCATTTCGCTGGCAGTCCGGTGAAATCTGCTTGCGCTACGCCAAGACGTACCGCCTGATCAATAACAATACGCGCAACGTCAAAGTGACGTGCACGCGGATACTGTGACAGATATTCGCGTACCACCAGACCAAGATCCAGCGGCACTTGTCTGGTTTTGTACACGGCAAGTTGTTCTTCGATGATCGCCGCCAGCTGTTCGCGGATCTCGTTAAACTCTTCGTATTCCAGATCCTCAGGAAGTTCCCCAGTCACTTCTTCATCGCGCAGTGCCATCTCTTCGTCACGCATATCCAGCAGACGATCGGCATTGGCATAAGTTAGCGCCCACGGCTCATCAAAATAGGTTTGTACCGACTGACGTAACCGCTGAGCAAAGACGCGGTTTTTATCCATATCGATCGCGGTACGAATAAATTTGTGTACGTGGCGGTCGTAGCCAATCCACAAGTCGATGGATTGCTGGCCCCAACTGATAATACGATCGAGTTTGCTCTGCAGATCGAACACCAGACGATCGACGAAATGCAGATCGTCATGGGTCATCGTCGCATCCTGAATGCGCAACAGATTAGCCTGCAATTTGTCGCCTGCCGCTTCCAGCGTATCCTGCAATTCACGCAGCGTTCCGGAAGTTTCCGAAAGCAACAATTCACAGCTGGAAATCGCCGCCCGCCAGTCTTTGTTCAGCAACTGGGCGATATCGTCCTTCACCTGCTGCTGCTGTTCGTCCATCAGACGTTGCGTCAGGTCGATACTGTCGAAAATTTCTGCTACCGAATATTTCAGTGGCGCATAGACATTACGGTGCCAGTGAAATTCATCACCGCCCTCTTCGGCGGCATCTGCTGCGCGTTTGAGCTCACCCGCCACAATCGACAACTGCATAGAAAGACGCAGCGTAGAAAACTCGCGCTGACGGATGTAGTAGTCAGTAATGCCGATGCCGAGCGGCGTCAGACGGTAAATTGCGTTCCCTTCCGCCTGCTCGCTGGTAAAGCGGTTCAGCAGACGTTGACGCACCATGTCGTTGATCGCGTTATTGGCGCGCACGCCGATGGTTTCGCTGGTTTGCTCAAACGCATCACTCACATGGCGGAATGCATCCACCAGCTCGCCTTCACTCATCTCACCATCCAGACGCTCGCCGTTCAGCGTGGCAACCGCCAGCAGAAAAGAGAGTCGGTCTACCGGCAGCGAGATGGAGAAGTCATTTTTTCTGGCCCAGGCAACCAGTTCGGGGACTGTCTGGGAAAATTCACTCATACTTTATCCTTGCTCTGCGGTTTGCGCGCGGTGACATGAATATAACGCCCCAGGGTAATATACGGTTCCTGACGGCAATAACGCGTTTCTAATTCAAGTAATGCTTCATAGCAGTCGCGCTGCTGGTGTTTCTCGCGCAGATAATCATGAAACACGCGAACGCCTGTCTTACCCATAATTTGCCAACCAGCTTCTTCCAGCCACAGATAAACCTGCGCCGGGTCGCGTGGATAATCTGGCGAAAGCGTCCGTTTTTTCTTTTTCGGCATTCCCGCCTGCACGTAATCAAAATTCCCGGCGACCATGTTATGCATCAACAAACCATGCGCATTGTAGAACATTAACGACAACACGCCGCCTGGACGCAACACTGACCACAGGGTCTGCAATACGCTGCGGGGATCAGCCACCCACTCGAGCACCGCATGGAACAATATCAGATCAACGGGCGTTTCCAAATGCGAAGCAACATCCTGAGCGGCGCAATGTATAAATTGCATGTTGTCGCTCACACCTTTTGCTTCTGCCGCCTGTTTTGCGCGGTCGATCATCTGCGCAGAAAGATCGCATAAAATGACCTGATGCCCACGCTCGGCCATTTTGATTGCGGTCTGCCCTTCTCCACCGCCAGCATCCAGCACACGCAGTTTTTGCGGGCCCATTTCCGCCAGCACGCGATCGAGATCCTGCCACAGAATAGCCTGTCGAAGCTGCCCTTTGGTGGTGCCGTAAATGTTACGGGAAAACTTTTCCGCAATATCATCAAAATTGCGATCCTGCATTGCTTTCTCCACCGGTTGGCTAAGACGTTTTCTGATAAAGACGCTATTTTGTCACAGCCACGGCGAGAATGAACCCGTCTGGTGTAATATCGCTGGCGATCCCTTGCTATATGGTTAAAAAAGGAACCAGAAAGGATGCTTTTTACACTGAAAAAAGTGATTGGCAATATGTTGCTGCCACTTCCGCTGATGTTGTTGATTATTGGCGCTGGCCTGGCGCTGCTGTGGTTTAGCCGTTTTCAAAAAACCGGGAAGATTTTTATTAGCATTGGGTGGCTGGCGCTCTTGTTATTGAGTTTGCAACCGGTAGCCGACCGCCTGCTGCGTCCCATCGAAAGCACCTATCCGACATGGAATAATTCGCAAAAAGTGGACTATATCGTGGTGCTCGGAGGTGGTTATACCTGGAACCCGCAGTGGGCACCGAGCTCTAATTTAATCAATAACAGTCTGCCACGCCTGAATGAAGGTATTCGCTTATGGCGCGAAAATCCGGGATCAAAACTGATCTTCACGGGAGGCGTAGCAAAAACCAATACGGTGAGTACAGCGGAAGTAGGTGCCAGAGTTGCGCAATCGCTGGGCGTGCCGCGCGAGCAAATTATCACCCTGGATTTGCCAAAAGATACCGAAGAAGAAGCTGCAGCAGTGAAACAGGCGATTGGTGACGCCCCTTTCCTGCTGGTGACCTCCGCATCACATCTGCCGCGGGCGATGATCTTTTTTCAGCAGGAAGGGTTAAATCCGCTACCAGCCCCGGCGAATCAGTTGGCCATCGACTCGCCGCTTAACCCGTGGGAACGGGCAATCCCTTCTCCGGTCTGGTTGATGCATAGCGATCGTGTTGGCTATGAAACGCTTGGCCGTATCTGGCAGTGGCTAAAAGGTTCGTCAGGCGAGCCACGGCAAGAGTGATTTTGATGCCAGATCGAAGTTGCGCCGACTAAATCGTCCGGTATTAACCAGTTGCGCAACTTCATCCCATAACACATACAACCAACGCCGCCAGATGAACGACTCCGCCACTGGCGCGCGTTGCAGGTAACTCCAGAGCAAATCTTCCGCCAGAGAATTATCCATTAGTCGGAACAGTTCGTATTCTCGCGGTGCCCAAAGCATTAGTCCCGGCCCGACCATCGCCAGTAACTGATCGCTGCGCGAATCTTTCAACATGCTGCGTAAACAGAAGTTACCGTGAATCAGCACACAATTGTCGTTAAAGCCTTCAAATAATGCCGGGAGACATTCGCGAGTGCGAAACAGGATCCGCTTATCCTGCATCGTCAGACCGGTGTTATTGAACTGATTGAGCGTGGTCCATAGCACTTCAACATGTTGCCGGTACCATGAGGGCCAGAAATTTTCCTGAGTATTGTCGACCGCGCCGACGCAACCGCGACTGTCCTGACGGTGCCAGGCCAGTAAGGCTTCAACGATTTGGTCTTTGAGTTGTTCCCAGCGTTCTGGTGTTCGGGCTGGTGCCTCCACCGAAACACCACGCATCCGCTCCAGTAGCAGGACATCGGGGCCGGGGTGTTCTTCATGCGTCATCACACCATAAATAGTCGGCATACGGACAGTCCCACTTCTTGCCAGCATGGTGGTTTTCCATGCCAGTTGTCGGGCTTTTCCGGGCGTACTAAAGCTTCTTGCCATTAACGGCATTGGGTTTCCCTGGCTGTCATACAAAGCCCACAACGCCGTATCCGCTTTTTCATTGACGCACTCAATACGACTGAGTTTTTCGCCCAGTAAATGGCTTAATTCGGCACGCAGCTGTTCCATTCAGATTACCCTCATAAAAGCTACTGCTTTCATAATGAGCGCCAATATAAAAGATGTCACCTGAATGAGATCAATTGTTGAAAAGAAAAATTGAGGAAAATCGTAACGGTACGACACTCCTCCCAAAATTGGCTGAAGTGTCGTGAAGTGAAATTAGCGCATTTCAGCGCGAACGCGCTCAAGATCTTCAGGGGTATCCACACCTGTGCCAGGAACTTCCTGAGCAACAGCAACATGGATTTTTTCGCCGTACCACAGAACACGAAGCTGCTCTAACATTTCGATGTGTTCTAACGGACTTGGCTGCCAGTTGACGTAACGACGGATAAAGCCTGCACGGTAGCCATAAATACCAAGATGACGCAGGAAGTTATCGCCAACGGTTTCAAGGCCTTCTGCAAAACGATCACGATCCCAAGGAATGGTGGCGCGAGAGAAGTACAGTGCATACCCTTCAGCGTCGAGAACCACTTTCACCGCATTCGGGTTAAACGCTTCTTCCGCATTGTGGATTGGCACCGCCAGAGTCGCCATACCCACCTGACGCTGAGCGAGGTTATCAGCAACCTGACGAATGATTGTCGCAGGGATCATCGGTTCATCACCCTGCACATTAACGATCACCGTGTCGTCGCTGAATGCGCATTTTTCGACAACTTCCGCCAGACGTTCTGTTCCTGACTGATGATCGGCGCGCGTCATACATACTTCACCGCCAGCGGCTTCAACGGCGCGGGCAACATCCTCATGATCGGTTGCCACGATGATGCGCTCGGCACCTGATTCACGCGCGCGTTCAAGAACATGAACAATCATGGGTTTGCCGTTAATATCAACCAATGGTTTACCGGGCAGACGCGTGGACGCGTAGCGCGCGGGAATAATGACCACAAAACTCATGATTTACTCTCATCAGCAGTCAGCACGCGGGCTTCCGTTTCCAGCAACACTGGAATGCCATCACGCAGCGGGAAAGCGAGGTTGTCCAGTTTGCAAATAAGCTCTTGTTTTTCCTGGTTATACCAAAGTTTTCCGTTGCAAACCGGGCAGGCAATGATTTCAAGCAGACGATGATCCATAGTTCCTCCAGATGGATCGGGTTATGAATGCATAAATCTTATCATAATCATTTATGCGACGGGGTCTATTTCCCAGCCGGTGCGGCAATCAGTAAAGAGGCCTTGCGGGCAGCATCCTAATGTCACCCGCGTTGCCTGCTGCCAGTTAGCGAAATCAGTAATCGCCTGACGTAGCCCTTTTTGCAGCGTTGTCGTTGGTTTAATACCTTCCTGTAACCACAGAGAGATAACTTCAAGGATGCCTGTCTGGCGATGCATTTTGGCATCCATTCGCCCAACTAATTGCCCACGATGTAATAACGGCAGAACAAAATAGCCATACTGGCGTTTCGGCGCTGGGGTATAGCACTCCAGCCGGTAGCTAAAATCAAAAAGCTGCTCTGCGCGTTTGCGATCCCAGACAACAGGATCAAAAGGCGAAAGTACCGCGCTGTGCGTTGCAGTGAGCTTTCCGGCCAGCGCTCGCTCGAGTAGCGGCAGCAAATCATCATGCAGCCAAAGATTGCCCAATTTTTCAACATGCACAGCAATGATTTGCTGCTGTTCAGCCCTCGCTTCGCGCCACGCCGCCAGTGCCGGACGTTTCAGCCGATAGTAATCTGCCAGCCACTGTTCGCGGAATATTCCCAGGCTACGCGCACTGTTATCCAGCATGATGATTTCTGCTTCTGTTTGCGAAACGAGATCGCGCTCATCATCCCAGTCAGGCATGACACGGTGGGTTAAATCATAAACGCGCTGGAAGTTGCGCCGTTCAATCACCATCACCTTTCCGGCAGTAAATAAACCTTCCAGATGCCGTTTATGCGGCTTCCATTCCCACCAGCTGCTTGCACCTTTACGAGGATGCTCAAAATCGGCTGAACGTACCGGCCCCTTATCATGAATATGCTGAATTAACTGTGCAATTTCCGCCTCATGTTCCTGCATCCAGGCGTCTTTGTATTTCCAGCCCATTTTTTCAGGTGCCAGCATGCGGTGGCGAATAAGACGAAAGTCGCTACGCGGCATAAAGCAGGCTTCATGCGCCCAGTATTCCATTAATTCGCCACGCGCCAGAGACTCATCCAGCCACTGGGCAGGATAATTTCCCAGACGACTGAAAAGCACCAGATATGGACTACGGGCAACAATATTGATGGTATCGATTTGCAGCAAGGACATGCGGGAGATCGTTGCCGGAATATCCTCCAACGACGCTCGACGGCGGGGTTTGTTTAACAGGCCTTGTGCGGCAAGGTGAAGATTACGCGCATCAGCAAGGGAGAGGTGCGGCAGCGACATTCATGACTCCATCAATCGAACGCTGCCGCGGCGTAACTAGTTGCCAGAAGCCAGCAAGGTTAGTTGCGTAAGCAGTTTCGCTGGTTCATCACCTGAAAGCTGTGCGTCTACAGGCAAATACCACCAATTTTCTTCTGCAAAGGCCCGGCATTTCACCGCATCTTTTTCAGTCATTACCAGCGTTTGCCCGGCGCTTACCAACGCACTGACATCCGCATGGTTCAAAGACTGATGATCGGCCAGCGGTACACATTTTTCCGGTTGTACGCCACACATCTTCAGCGTGGCAAAAAAGCGCGGCGGATGCCCAATCCCCGCCATCGCCACTACATGTTCAAGCTGAGCAACGTCACAACGCGTACCGGTACGTAAATTCATCGCCTGACCCGGCAGCAGATGCATGGGGATTTCACCGCTGCGAGGGACACCGCCGTTGACGATTACCGCATCAACCGACTTTAAGCGCCCCGCTCGCTCACGCATTGGCCCCGCCGGCAACCACCAGCCATTGCCAAAGCGACGCACACCATCAATAACGACAATTTCCACATCACGCGCCAGACGGTAATGCTGTAAACCGTCGTCGGTTACGATGATCTGCACATCAGGGTGTTGCGCCAGAATGGCTTTTACCGCATCAGAACGAACGGGAGAAACCGCAACAGGCGCATCAGTGCGTTGATAAATCAACACAGGTTCATCACCCGCCTGTGCTGTTGTGGTATCTGCCGACAATAACAGCGGATAAGATTCAGCCTTACCACCATATCCCCGCGATACGACCCCCACGCGAATACCGCGCTGTTGCAACTGTTCCACCAGCCAGACAACGACCGGGGTTTTTCCGTTGCCGCCTGCGGTGAGATTACCAACCACGACAACCGGTACGGGGGCACGCCAGGCGCGCTTCAGTTTTAGTTTATAGCAAAGACGGATCGCGCCACTCACCAGGCCATACAACCAGGAGAGTGGCAGCAATAGCCGCCACAAAGGGGATTCACCAGACCAGATTTTTTCGATCATTGGCCAAACTGCATTTTGTGAAGTTGCGCGTAAACGCCGCGGTGCTCAAGCAAATCGTTATGCGTACCGCGTTCCACAATGACACCATCCTCGACGACCACGATTTCGTCTGCCTTTTCAATGGTAGACAAGCGGTGGGCAATCACCAGAGAGGTACGGTTTTTCTGCAACTCATCCAGTGCCGCCTGAATCGCACGTTCGGATTCGGTATCCAGAGCCGAGGTAGCTTCGTCCAGAATCAGAATCGGGCTATCACGCAACAAGGCTCGAGCGATAGCAATACGCTGACGCTGACCGCCAGAGAGCAGCACGCCGTTTTCACCAATCACTGTATCGAGACCGTTATCCATCTTATTGATGAAGTCCATGGCGTAGGCCATACGCGCCGCTTCTTCAATTTGCTCACGGCTGTACTGTTCAGTCCGTGCGTAAGCAATGTTGTTAGCAACCGTATCGTTAAACAGATGGACATTCTGCGACACCAGAGCAACCTGGTTACGTAACGACGCCAGGGTATACTCGCGCAGATCGTGACCATCCATCAGGATTTCGCCTTCATCAATATCGTAAAAACGCGTGATCAGGCTGGCGATGGTTGATTTACCCGAACCAGAGCGTCCAACCAGAGCAACCGTCTTCCCTGCCGGAATTTTCAGGTTGATGTTACGCAATGCAGGTACGTCACGTCCCGGATAAGTAAAGGTGACATTGCGGAATTCCACGTCGCCAGTCGCACGCTCGATCACGCGCTTACCTTCATCTTTCTCCTGCTCACTGTCCAGAATGGTAAACAGCGTCTGACAAGCCGCCATACCGCGCTGGAACTGGGCGTTAACGTTGGTCAGCGATTTCAGCGGACGCATCAGTGCAATCATTGAAGAGAAAACAACGGTAATCGTACCGGCAGTCAGGCTATCCATGACACTTGGGAAGCTCGCCGCATACAGAACAAACGCCAGCGCCAAAGAGGCGATCAGCTGAATGATCGGATCAGAGATGGAAGAGGCTGAAACCATTTTCATCCCCTGAAGACGCATTCGGTTGCTGACTTTATCAAAGCGTTTCGTTTCCACTTCCTGACCACCGAAAATCAATACTTCTTTGTGGCCCTTCAGCATTTGTTCTGCGCTGGTGGTCACCTGCCCCATGGTGTTCTGCATGTTTTTACTGATGTTGCGAAAACGCTTCGATACAACGCGAATCGCAATCGAAACAATCGGTGCCAGCACAATCAAAATGATCGACAGTTGCCAACTGTAATAGAACATCATGATGAACAGGCCGATGAT
>ERZ773242.3633-NODE-3633-length-10797-cov-3.217092_pt1 | contig 10797 bp, 10 predicted proteins | sample MGYA00511077_ERZ773242 | MGnify/ENA primary metagenome ERZ773242 (study PRJEB29015, sample SAMEA2737754) | human gut metagenome | biome: human gut; feature: human-associated habitat; material: faeces | place: China | collected 2012 ... | reverse complement strand
CCTGATGATGGCGCCGGAGCTGCTGGACAAGGCCACGCTTTACATGCAGATCTATTTCTGCGGTATGCCCGCCCTCGCCCTGTATAACTTCGGAAACGCCGTGTACAGCGCCATCGGCAACACCAAAAGCCGCTGTACTACCTTCTGTTTTCCGGCATCGTCAATGTGGTGCTGAATCTGGTGTTTGTCATTGTGTGCGATCTGGACGTGGCCGGCGTGGCCCTCGCCAGCATTATTTCCCAGTACCTCTCCGCCATTTTCCTCACGGCCGCGCTGTTCCGGAGCCGGGAAGCCTACGGTCTTTCCCCAAAACTATTACGCCTGCACCGGAAAAATTGCCGGGAAATTCTGACGCTGGGCATTCCCTCCGGTCTGCAAAACGCCATTTTCTACGTCGCCAATATGTTCATTCAGGCGGGCGTCAACAGCTTTGACACCGTTATGGTGGCAGGCAATTCCGCCGCCGCCAATGCCGACGGCCTGGTTTACGACGTCATGGCAGCCTTCTACACCGCGTGCAGCAGCTTCATCGGCATGAACTACGGGGCGGGGCGGCGCAGGGAGATCCGGCGCAGCTACCTGATCTGCCTGGGGTATTCCTTCGGCGCGGGCGCCATTCTGGGCTTCTCTCTGGTGGCCTTCGGCCCGACGTTTCTGACGCTGTTCACCACCGACGCCGCCGTCATCGAGGCGGGCATGAAGCGGCTGACCATCATGGGCTTCTCCTACTGCGTCTCCGCCTTCATGGACAACGCCATCGCCGCCTGCCGGGGGCTGGGAAAGAGTCTTGTGCCCATGATCATCGTCATTTCCGGCTCCTGCATTTTCCGGATCATCTGGGTTCTGACCGTGTTCGCATGGTTCAAGACCATTCCGTCGCTGTACCTCGTTTACATTTTCTCCTGGTCGATCACCGCCGCCTTTGAAAACTGGTACTTTTTCCGCTGCTACCGGAAGCTGCCGGCCTAGCACTGGGGAGACGTAAAACCATTTTCCATCCAATCATGTACACAAGAAGCCGGGAACAGGTTTTGCCTGTTCCCGGCCACTTTTTTATTTCAGCAATTTCTCAACCGACGAAACCAGTTCCGCTGCGGTCTCCCGCTTGACGGTGACGGTGGACACGCCGTCCAGTGTCACCAGACAGGAGGTGGAATTGTAGGCGTAGAAGCACAGGGTCACCTCGGAGAAATTCTCCCGGTCTCTCAGGATACGGAAGGTGATCTCCGGTTCTCCCTCCGGGGTGATGCCGGTGGCGTAGCCGCTGGAGGTCATATTAGACAGACTGTTCAGGACGGAAGCAAATGCCACATCCTGCCCGTCCAGCTTCCAGACCGTTTCCTCCGTGACGGTGCCTTCGTCATCCGTCTTTTCTTCGGTGGTTCTCGTCAGCACGGATTCCTCACCGTCCACCGTGACGGCGACGCTCTGCACCGTATCCCAGTCCATCAGAATCACGTCGTCGGGCTGCAAATCGGCGTAGGTGGTGTAGCGCAGGGTATCGCTGAGAGCGGCGTCCCGCTGGTAGATCATCTTGGAATCGCTCAGGCGCACGTAGCACTCGCCGCCCTCCGAGGCGCTGATCTCCAGCGTATAAGCTGCCTTGCCCCCGTCCAGAACCATCGCCGTCACCGCCGGGGCATCCAGACCGTACAGGGACAGGTCGGATGCGTTGTAGTCCACGCACTCGCTCAGGTTCAGGTTCGTCACCATATCGAGAAGCGTCTGGGTCAGGTCGTTATCCAGCGCCTTGCCGTCCATGAACCAGACGTAATCGTCGGAATAGGCAAGACCGCTGTTCTCCTGACGGGTAATTTCATAACCGCCGTCCGGAAGCTCCACTTTTATGCCGGTAAGCTGGGCGACTTCCGGCAGGGTCTGGTGCTTCAGGACATCATACAGGCCATATTGGAAATTTTCGATAATGTCTTTGTCCACCAGATAGACGTTTCCATCGCCGTTGGAGAAGTACCGCTGGCCGCCCACGGCGGTTTCCTGCCCAATGGAAAGGGTGTGGCTCTGGCCATCCTCCACCGTGATGACGCACACGGGGATCTCCAGACCGTACTGGTCTAAATTCTCCGGGTTTTCAATGGTTTTGGTGGATTTCACGTCCGTGAGGGCTTCCAGCATTTTATCCAGATAGGTTTCGTCCACGGGGAACGCCGCGTCCTGATCGCACACCCAGCCGTCTTCCCCGGCGGTGAAGGAGACCTTTTCGCTGTAGTCCCAGCCGAGGTTCGTCACGTTTTCCGGGTCGAGAGAAAACACTGTCTGCGTTTCGTTCTCCTGATCGGCGGCATTTTTGCTGATGGTTCCCACTATTGCGGTCGCGCCCACCAGCACCGCCAGAACCAGCAGCAGAAGCAGCAGCTTTTTTCCGTTTTTCATCTGCGCTTCCTCCTTATCCAGATGACAATGCCCAGCGTGACGACTGCCGCAGGAATCACACCCACCACCGCAACGGTGAGGGCAGATACCGCCGCGCTGTCCATGGTCAGCGTGTCACTGCTCAGGGATTTTGCGTGGATGGACAGACTGCTCTGCTCCGCCTGACACAGGTATCCCAGCGCATTCAGGAAGAAGTCCTGATTGCCGCCGGAAACCTGGCTGTTGGTCTGATCGTCCACCAGCGCCGCGGAGGATACCCACACAATGTCGCTGGTGATGCCGTCGTCCACGGTGTCGCTGATGGCGACCGCCAGAGCGAAGGGGCCGTTCACGTCCCCCTCCTCCTTCTCGTAGGTGGTCAGGTCATACCCCGCCGCCTTGGCAAAGGCGGAAGATGACGTGGTCAGCAGTTTGGTGACGGACAGCGTGTCCCGCAGGTCATCCGCCACCGTCAGGCCCTGAGAAATGGGCAGCAACACACGGTAGCCGCCGTCGGTCAGGGGCGTGGTGATGGCGTGGGACGCAATGTCCGGCAGCAGGAAATAGGGCGTGCCCCAAACATAATGGCTCTGGTCGCTCTCCACCACGATGCCGTCCACAGTGCTGACACCGTAATCGGCCATCAGTGCTTCCAGATTGGAAAGCTTTTCGTTTTTCGGCGGGTCGGTGATGAGAAACAGATTGCCGCCGTTGCCCAGATATTCCCGCAGCTTGCTCTGCTCGTCTAAGGAAATGTCGCTCTGGGGGGCGTTGATGAGAATGCAGTCCGCGTCTGCGGGGACGGATTCCAGCGTCAGCAGGGACAGCTCTGCCGTCTCGATGTTCTGCTGCTTCACGGCCGAGGTAAAGCTGTCGCTCAGGCTGCTCTCCCCGTGGCCGGTGAGCAGGTACACCTTCGGGAGGTTCTCGCTCACCACGTAGTCGATGGCGCTGGTCAGCTCGCTTTCTCCGCAGAAGCTCCAGTTTTCCGTACCGTAGTAGTAATAGCTGGTGTAGTCCATCACGAAAATGTCGTTATAGTCCACGTACCGGTACCGCTCCCCGGCCTCCACGATCAGGCTGTTTTCCGTGAAGCTGTCGGTATACTGCTGGGTGAAGGTGGGGAACACGTCCGGGTCCTTCTTCACCACGCGGATCTTGTCGCTGAGGGACTGGTAGCGGCTCAGCAGGGATTCCAAGTAACTTTCCTCCCGCCCGCTGCGGACGATCCAGTAAACCGTCACCTCGTCCGTCAGGCTGCCCACCAGCTTTTCCGTCTGCTCAGACAATGTGAACAGCTGATTGGCCGTGGTGTCGAATTTTGTCACACTTGCCGGGAGGGCGGCGGCGAACACATTGACCATCACGGCGATGGCCAGCACAATGGCCGCCGCGGCCACGCTGTAGCCGCCGGCCCGGAACGACCGGGTGGAGAAGGAATCCGCCACCCGCTTCCAGCTGAAATTGGGCTTTTTCATTCACTCCACCTCCGCTTCTCCAGAGACTGCACGCTCAAAAACAGGAAAAATCCCGTCACCGACAGGTAATACACAATGGCGGTCACGTCGAACACGCCGTTGACGATGGTATAGAACCGGGCAAACAGGCTCAGCTGGGAGATGATCTGCGGGAACAGCCCCTCAAACCGGCTGGAATCCCAGAGATACGCCCCGATGAGTCCCGCTTCCAGCACCGCCGCCAGAAGCAGGGACACGAAGCCGTTTTTCGTCATCAGGTACACAATGCCGCAGACGATCAGTGCCGTCAGCGCCAGCGCCGCCAGGGACGAATAGGCCGTGGAGGACGCGAACCCCGCCAGATCGGACAGAAAATAGTTCACCAGCATCACCACGAAGCACAGTCCCGCCGCCACGGCCTGACTTTCCGTCACGGAGGAAATATACATGCCGATGGCCAACAGCGCCATGCCTAAAAAGAAGAATCCCACGATTGCGCCGTAGGCCGCAGGCAGGTACACATTGCCGTAGGCGGACAGCACCACCGGGTACAGGCAGATTACCGCCATGGGCGCGGCAAACACCACCAGCATGGCGGCGAATTTGCCCAGCACCACCTGCGTCATGGTCAGGGGCAGGGAATAGAGCAACTGGTCGGTTTTCTGCCGCCGTTCCTCCGCCAGCACCCGCATGGTCAGGATGGGAACAATGATCAGGAACACGAAGCTCATGCTCCCAAGCACGTATTCAAAATGCACGGAGGCGGACTGCAAATTGTAGACCATGGTATAAATGCCCGTGAACAGCAGCAGAAACGCGCTGAACACGTACCCCGTCACCCCCGTAAAATAGGACGAAAGCTCGTGCCGGAATACTGCTCTCATTTGGTTTCCTCCCCCTTCCCGGAATCGGTCAGCTCCATGAAAATGTCCTCAAGACTCGCCTTCCCGGCGGTCATGCGGAGAATCGCCTTGCCCGATCTGCTGAAGGCGAAGAAAATCTCCCGGCAAACTTCATTTTCCGCCGGAACGTCCAGCTCCAGCGTCACGTCGCAGGCACCGTCCTGCCGACGTCTTGCCGTCCGGTTCACAATGTGGGAAACACCGGAGAGAATGCCGGGGATTTCTTTCTCCGCCGCCTCCACAGTCAGCTCCACAGTGCTCTTTCCCGCGAACAGCCGTTCCAGGTTCTCCGGGGTGTCGCAGGCCACCAGCTTCCCTTTGGACAGAATCAGGATAGTGGTGCAGACCTGCTGCACCTCCGACAGAATGTGACTGGAAAGAATGACGGTGTGCTCCTTCCCCAGCTGGCGGATCAGCTCCCGTATCTCCGTAATCTGCCGGGGGTCAAGCCCCACGGTAGGCTCGTCCAGAATGATGACCTCCGGGTCGCCCAGCACCGCCTGCGCAATGCCCACCCGCTGGCGGTAGCCTTTGGACAGATTCTTCATCAGCCGGTCGGCAACATCCAGTGTGCCGGTGACGGTCATGACCCTGTCCAGCTCCCCGGGGATGCCCTTTGCCCGCGCCACGAAGCGCAGATATTCCTTCGGCGTTCTGTCCAGATACAGCGGCGGCTGCTCGGGCAGATACCCGATGAGCCGTTTGGCCTGAGCGGCATCCTGAAAGATGTCGTAGCCGCCGATGACCACCTCGCCGGAGGTCGCGGCAAGACAGCCCGTCATAATGTTCATGGTCGTGGATTTTCCGGCGCCGTTCGGCCCAAGAAAGCCGTAGATCTGCCCCTTCTCCACGGTGAAGGACAGGTCGGACACGGCAGTATGACTGCCGTAGCGCTTGGTCAGATGCTTTACTTCAATCAACGCGGTTCCTCCTTCTATTGATGAGCTTCATCCGGTGGGCACTGCCCATACTCACACCCGATTATAGTACCGGAAGCTGAAAGGACTCTTAAAAAATTGTTACGTGTCTGTGAATAAACGAAGCCGGGGCGGCGGTGCCGTCCCGGATATTTATGCCGTGGGCAGCTGGACAAAGAAGGTATTGACCCCGTCCGCGCTTTCCGCCCAAATTTTGCCGCCGTGCTTCCCCACGATGCTGTCCGCGATGGACAGTCCCAGGCCATAGCTGTGGTTCATGCTTCTGGCTTTGTCCATGCGGTAAAACCGCTTGAAAATGTTCTTCAAATCCTCCTTGGATATGGCGTCCCCGGCGCTTGCCACGGAGAGCAGGCAGTGGCTCCCCTGCCGCCGCAGGATAACCCGCACCGTGGAATCGGTGGAAGCGTACTTGGATGCGTTGTCCAGCAGAATGTCCGCCACCTGCTTCAGGTGCTGCTGGCTGCCCCTGACGAATAGGTTTTCCTCCACATTGCTTTCCAGCGTCAACCCCTTCTCAAAATACACCGGCTCGAAGGGGAGCAGGGCGTCGCTCACCAGCTCGCTGAAATTCAGACGGGAAAAAACCATGTTCTGCCCGCCGTTATCCACCCGCGCCAGCTCCAGCAGACTTTCCACCAAGCCCCGCATCTGACGGGACATGGTCATAATGCTGTCCACGAACCGGCTGCGCGCCTGTTCGTCGTACTCCGGCTCCTGCAAAAGCTCCGCGTTGGTCAGAATCACCGTCAGGGGCGTTTTCAGCTCGTGGGAGGCATCCGCCACGAACTGGCGCTGCTGATTCCACGCCGTCTCCACCGGCTTCACCGCCCACCTTGCCAGCAGGAAGGACAGCCCCAGGAACACGGCAAAGCCCAGCACGCCGATGAGGATACAGGTATCCGTCAGACTGCGCATGGTGGCAAGCTCGCTGGACATATCCACAAAGACGATGGTCTGGCCGAAGGGCGTGGTGCGCTTCTGAAAGCGCAGGCTGTAGTCCTTCAGGATACCGGTGTCCTCGCCGGAATTCAGCGCCAGGGTGATGATCTGCTGAATGGCCTCCGTGTCCGTCAGGTCATAATAGCCGCCAAAGCTGGCGGACAGCTCGCCCATGGTGTTGACGCTTACATAGAAATAAGGGAGCTGCGCCTGCCTGGGAAATTCCCCCGGGCGGCTGGGATAGGCGCGATCCTCCATGACGCTCTGCATCACCCGGATGCTCTGCTGTTCCAGATCATTGCGGGTAAAGTGGAGCAGCATACCAAGAATCGCCAGCATCATAACGGTGACGATGGCCATATTGATGCAGATGAATTTGACTCTCAGTCGGCGAATCATGCTTCCGCCACCTCCAGACGGTATCCTAAGCGCCGGACGGCCTCAATGCGCACATTGGAATTGATGGCGCTGAGCTTCTTTCTCAAAAAGCCCACATAGACCTCCACATGGTTTTCCACGGCGTTGGAATCGTAGCCCCACACCCGGGCAAGGATCATTTCCTTCGACAGTATCCGATCCTGCGCCTGAAGCAGAAACCGCATCACGTCAAACTCCCGGGCGGACAGCCGCACGCTTTTCCCGCCGCAGACCAGAGTGCAGGTGTCCAAATCCAAAGAGGTATTGCCGAACACCAGCTCGTCCACCTGCTTGCCCTGACGGCGCAGAAGGGCGTTGATGCAGGCCAGCAGCTCCCGGGTGTCGAAGGGCTTGGTCAGATAATAGTCCGCGCCGGAATTCAGGCCGTAGATCCGGTCTTCCACGGCGGACTTTGCCGTCAGCATGAGGATGGACGTGGTGCAGCGCTTGGCGCGCACCTCCCGGGCGACCTGATAGCCGTCCATTTTGGGCATCATCACGTCCAGAATCAGCAGATCGTAAATTCCCAGCTCGGCATATTCCACGCCGGTCTCGCCGTCGTAGGCCACCTCCACCTCAAAGCCCTTCCCTTCCAGAAGGGTCTTGATGGAATCGGCCAGCAGCTTTTCGTCTTCGATTACCAGAATTTTCATATTACATGCCTCCATAAATTCCGTTTTCATTATAATACCAGATAATCCTGAATTGGAACTGAAATCCTGTTTGTTAACAGTTCTTTTACAACCTCCCACCGATTTTTTCAGATTCTATTCAGGATCAAGTGCTATTCTGTGGGCAATGAAACATGAAAGGAAGCAAACCATTATGGATGAACAATTCTACGATTCCAACAACTCTTACGAAAATCCTTCTCAGGAGATCCCCGTCTACACGCCTCCCACGCCGAAGAAGCGGGAGAAGAAAAACCGCATGGGTCTTCGCATCTGCGCGCTGGCGCTGGTGTTCGCCCTGCTGGGCGGCGCTCTGGGGGCAGGCGGCGTCATCTGGTATGAAAGCAGCCGCAGCCAGACCGGCACGGTAAGCAAGAACGAAACCGCCATGCTTCAGGGCATCCGGGAAAAGAGCGTCCTGAACACCGTCACCGTGGACTCCGGCAAGGAAATGACCGCCGCAGAGGTTTACGCCGCCAACGTCAATTCCACCGTCGGCATCACCACCTCCATCACCACCAACTACTGGGGTTTCCAGACCACCTCCGCCGCGGCCGGTTCCGGCTTCATCCTCACCGAGGACGGCTATATCCTGACCAACTACCACGTGGTGGAAAACTCCAACAGCATCACCGTAGCCATGTACAACGGCGACACCTATGACGCGACCCTCATCGGCTACGACGAAAGCAACGACGTGGCCGTCCTGAAGGTGGACGCCGAGGGGCTGTCCCCGGTGGTTCTGGGCGACTCCGACAACCTGAACGTGGGCGACAGCGTGGTGGCCATCGGCAACCCTCTAGGCGAGCTGACCTTCTCCCTCACCGCGGGTCTCGTCAGCGCCAAGGACCGGGAGGTCACCCTCTCCAATTCCCTGACCATGGACCTCATTCAGACGGACTGCGCCATCAACTCCGGCAACTCCGGCGGCGCGCTCTTTAACCTCTACGGTGAGGTCATCGGCATCACCAACGCCAAGTATTCCAGCTCCTCTTCTTCCTCCACCGCGTCCATCGACAACATCGGCTTCGCCATCCCCATCAACCATGTTCTTTCCATCGTCAAGAGCATCATTGAAAAGGGCTATATCTCCAAGCCCTATGTGGGCGTCAGCGTTTCCGACGTGAACCAGCAGACCCAGCTCTACGGCATCCCCGCCGGCGCGGCCGTTCAGGCCGTTTCCGACGGCTCTCCCGCCGCCGAGGCCGGACTTCAGGCGGGTGACGTCATCACCCGGGTCAACGGCACGGAGATCACCGGCAGCAGCGACCTGGTCAGTCTGGTGAGCGCGTCCTCCATCGGCGACACGCTGACCATGACCGTCTACCGTCAGGGCTCGACCATGGAACTGACCGTCACCGTGGGCGAACAGGTTCAGTCGGCGCTGGCCAACGAGCAGACCCAGCAGGCCGCGTCCGACAGCCAGAGCGGCGGCTGGAACGGCTACCCCTTCGGAGGAAGACGGTAAAGCGGTTGCTTTCAAACGGCATACAAAAAGTCTCTGCCTGACGATGTCGGGCAGAGACTTTTCGTTCTGCAATTATTTCCAGTGATTCAATGTAGGAACCAGCGCTTCCATATGGGCGCGAACCTGCTGCTCCGGCCAGCTTTCACTTGCCATGTGCTTTGCGCAGAAATCGATCAGCTGCTCCTTGCTGGAATAGGTAAATTTTCCGCCCGCGTAGCACCACTTGCAGTATTCCTCGTTGAAAGAGCCGTCGGTTTCCCGGCTGAGGGTGGAATCCTCCAGCGGCATTCCACAGCACTGGCAGATCATCTGTCTGGGAGAACCCAGCAGCGTGTTGATGGAAACGTCGTAGAATTCCGACAGCAGCTTCAACGTTTCCACATTCGGCGTCGTTTCCCCGTTTTCCCAGCGGGACACTGCCTGCCGCGTGACGAAAACCTTTTCCGCCAGCTCGTCCTGAGACAGTCCCTTTTTTGCTCTTAAGTTATACAAAATATCCTTTGTATCCATGAAAAGCACCTCCTTGGCATAACTGTACCACAGGATTCCCACGCTGGCAAGCAACCCGCTGTTGCTGTCTACAGATTCGCAATGACCAGCAATGCCAGGAACGCAACTGCGGCAACCGTTCCAATGAGCGCCAGAACGTTCAGAACTTTGATAACCTTTCTGCCAAACAGCCGGTACAACACGGCAAACACGCCGATTCCGGCCACGCCGCCCAATGTGTTCCCGATCAGGTCGGTGATATCGCTCCCGCCGATTGCGAGAACATACTGCATGACCTCGTAAAAAAGGCTTACGCAGAAAATCGGCAAAACCTTTTTCCAGAATCCCCCATCGGGCTTCAGCATGGAAACATAAATGCCGAAGGGCACAAAGGCGGCGACATTCAGCAGAATTTCGGACACGTCTACCCTGTCATTTACGATTCCCGAACCCGCAAAGGGGATAAGATTGACGCTTCTGTAGTTCATGTCCCGCAGGTTGGAAAAATCCATCTGAAGCTTGAACAGTATGATCCATGTCAGCGCCAGCAGATACACCATCAGCAAGACTTTCGTCAGTTTTCTATTTTGTTTCATGGTTGCTCCTATTCTTTTTCAGCAAAAATACCGATTGCACGTCCGGGTTGGATTCACGCAGTCTGCTACCCATTTGTCTGCTCCAGATAGATCAGCAGCACCGCGATATCCGCCGGGCTGACTCCCGAGATTCTCCCCGCCTGCCCGATGGACACCGGGCGTATGGCGGCGAGCTTTTCCCGCGCCTCCAGCCGCAGACCGGGGATGGCGGCGTAGTCCAGATCATCCGGCAGCAGACGGGCTTCCTCCTTTTTGAATTCCTCCACCTGCTTTTCCTGCCGGGTCAGATAGCCCGCGTACTTGATCTGAATCTCCACCTCGTCGGTGACGGCGGGGCTCAGTTCCGGCCGTTCCGGATCAAAGGGAGCGATGTCGGCATAGCTCACCTGGGGGCGGCGCAGAAGGTCGGCCAGACGGGCGGAATTGGCCACGGTGGCAGTCCCCTTCCGTTCCAGCATGGCGTTCAGCTCCTCCGACGCGGGAATGCCGCTGCCCTCCAGCCGCTGCACCTCCCGGCGCACCTGCGCGTATTTTTCCTCCACCGCCTGTA
>ERZ773242.3629-NODE-3629-length-10811-cov-3.075958_pt1 | contig 10811 bp, 10 predicted proteins | sample MGYA00511077_ERZ773242 | MGnify/ENA primary metagenome ERZ773242 (study PRJEB29015, sample SAMEA2737754) | human gut metagenome | biome: human gut; feature: human-associated habitat; material: faeces | place: China | collected 2012 ... | reverse complement strand
CGATGCCAGACCGTAACCTGCCGTACAAAGCGGCGGCGGTCATCTTCTGCGCGGCGGAGTTTCTGCTGATTGCCCGCGCGTTGCTGCTTATGCGCGTGTGCCGCAGGGATATAAAAAATGAGCTGTCGCGCGATTCCGTCAAGCTCGCGCTCGATGAGCTCCATTCGGGCCTGCTTTTCTGCGAGCCGGACGGAAATATATTGCTTGTAAACGGGCGTATGCAGAGGCTCATGCAGGTGCTCTGCGGCGAGGTTTACAGGGACGGAAAGAAGTTCTACGAACGCCTGCTCTCGGGCGATGTCTCGGACAGCTGCAGCTCCAATGTTATCGACGGAAAAACAGTGTTTATCCTGCCCGACGGCAAGGTCTGGTTCTTCACAAGATGCGATATATATATTAAAAACAGACGCTATGTTCAGCTTTCGGCGGCGGATGTTACCGAGCAGTGGATGCTCACGAATGAGCTAAACGCACAGCGCGCCATGCTTCAGAGCAGAGGACTCGAGCTCAAGGAGATGATATCCGAGGTTCGTTTTCTCTGCCGCGAGGAGGAGATGCTGAGAATCCGCAGCCGCTTCCACGATATTTTGGGTCAGCGCCTCGCCCTGCTTTTCCGCAGCCTGCGCGAGGGCGAGGAGCCCGATGAGGAGCTTATTCGCAGATTCGCCTATAACCTGCCGGAGGAGCTCAGCGGCAGGGAGGCCGTGACTACCGCCGCCGACAGATTGGAGACTCTCTGCCGACTCATGCAGGAGATAGGCGTGACGCTTATTATAGACGGAAACCTGCCCGCAAAGGAGAGCCTTGCGTGGCTCGGTATGGATATAATAACCGAGGCGGTGACAAACTCCGTGCGCCACGGACTCGCGTCGGAGGTATACATATCTCTCGGACAGAGCGGCGGCAATTTCTCCATGAGGATAACCGACAACGGTATTCCGCCTAAGTCCGAGCCCGTCGAGGGCGGCGGACTCAGCTCGATACGAAGAAAAGTCGGGCTGTTTGACGGCAGCGTGAGAGTTGAAACGAAGCCCCGATTTGTCCTTTCAGTCTTTATTCCCGGAGGTGAAACCCTGTGACAAAAGTGTTGGTTGTCGATGACCACGAATCAATGCGCGAATCCCTTGAGCGCCTGTTTAACGAGAGCGGGGATTTCTGCGTTGTCGGCGGGATTTCCTGCGCCGACCATGCAGTGAGAATGTGCGGAGAGCTCTCGCCGGACATAGTCTTTATGGACGTCTGCACCGAGGGCGGCGCGTCGGGACTTCGCGCAACAAAAGAGGTGCGCGATGCCTTCCCGGATATAAAAGTGATAGTTATGACCGCCTTTGACGAGATATCCTATGCCCCGCGCGCAAAGGAGGCGGGCGCACACGCATTCATATATAAGAGCCGCAGCCTCTCCGAGTTCGAGCAGACCGCGCGCGACGTTATGTCGGGCGGCGGATGCTTCCCCGAGCCGAAGACCATCCCAATGCCGCAGGGCGAGGCGCCGCTGACGGAGCGCGAAATGGAGATACTGCGCCTGATGTGCAAGCATATGACCAACAAAGAGATTGCCGCCGAGCTCTATATCAGCGAGGACACGGTGAAGTACCACAAGAAGAATATGCTCGCAAAAACAGGCTTCGCAAGGTCGGTCGATCTCGCTTTCTACATGATATCAAACGGGTGGATAAATCCGCTCTATTGACAATACTACCCGTTTCGGGTAGTGCGTATTCTTTTTTGTTTTGTTATAATCAAATCGGCGAAATATTTCGGTGAGTGTGCAATAAAATGAAACATCTGAAAAAGCTTACGCTCCTTCATTCAAACGATATGCACGGCGACTTTATGGCCAAGGAGGTCGATGACAGGCTTATCGGCGGGGTCTCCATGCTCTCGGGCTATGTCGGCAAGGTGCGCCGCGAGGAGCGAAATGTAGTCTATTCAATCTCCGGCGATATGTTCCGCGGCTCGCTCATAGACAGCGAGTACAAGGGACTGTCGACCGTTGAAATAATGAATATTTTAGCGCCAGATGTCGTGACCCTCGGCAACCACGAGGTGGATTACGGCATAGCGCATCTTTTATTTATAGAGCGCTGCGCAAAGTTCCCGATAATCAATGCGAATATATATCTGAAAAATAACGGCACGCGCCTTTTCAAATCCCACGAGATTCTCGAGATTGACGGCATGAAGGTGCTGTTTATCGGACTTCTTACCGAGCAGGTGCTCTCGCAAACAAAGCAGGATAAGCTCATCGGCTCGTTCCTCGATGTCTATGAGGCGGCGGCAGAGGTCGGAAAGATATGCAACAGCTATCAGTCCGTCGATATAGACTTTACGGTTCTCCTGACCCATATCGGCTTTGAGGCGGACAAGGAGCTTGCCGCGAATCTCGACCCGCGCTGGGGAGTCGATATTATAATCGGCGGCCACAGCCACACAATGCTCAGCGAGCCCGCGGTAGTCGCCGGGATACCGATAGTTCAGGCGGCGAACGGCACCTCTCAGATAGGCCGCTTTGATATCATGGTCGATACCGACGACAATTGCATAGACAGCTACACCTGGCAGCTCGTTCCGATAAACGAGGACAACTGCGAGCGCGACCTTCAGTTAGAGCGGGTCATAGAAAAATATAAGAATCAGACGGATGTGAAATACAGTCGGGTAGTCACCCGCTTCAAAGAGGAATATTTTCATCGCAAACGCAACGAGGAGACGCAGATAGGGCGCATATTCAGCGATATTTTCAAGGATGCGCTCGGTCTGGATATAATGCTGCTCGGCTCGGGCAGTATCAGAAACGAGCAGTTAGGCCCCATAGTCCAGCTTCAGGATTTGGCGGAGATATTCCCGTATAAAAATGAAATAGAGCGCATATATCTGACCGGAGAACAGCTGCGCTCGGTGCTCATGTATATTCTGCGCGACGAGGCGCTCGACGGAAAAACGGAGTTCTACCAGCTCTCGCACGGACTCAGGGTCGTCTATTCCCGCTCGGAGAAGAGACTGCTCAATGTCGAGCTCAACGGAAAAGAGATCGGGCCAGAGCAGCTCGTCAGCGTAGGGCTTCAGGAATACGATATGATGAATATGGACAAATTCTTCGGCATAACGCGAGCCGAAGCGGAAAAAAACGGGAAGATAAAGACCGTCGCCACCTCATGCTTCGATGTGCTTGAGGAAAATTTGAGCGATATGGAGCTTGTCTCCGACCCTTCCGACCGCAGGCTTTTTGTTGTGCAGTAAAATTGCATATCCGAGCCTTTTCGCATTCTTCGATCAAAACTACTCCGAGGGGGTAGTGTGCTCGGACATTTTTTTTGATATTATATATGTGCAGTATTTGGGATGTATTTGAAGAAAGGGGAGACAAACCGTGAGAAAACGCGATTTCGGGGGCTTTATGCTCTGCTTTTTGATGAACCTCGTATTCAACCTCGGCTGGTCGGTGCCCGCGTGGATATTGCTTGCCGCCCATTTCATCCTTAAAATTTCCATATGGTGGTTCGCTTCGCTGCTCATAATATGGTTTTTTATCATATTGCTACGCACTCTGCTCATCAGCTGGGCGGGTGACTGCGCGAGCGTGCGGGATGAGCCAAAAAAGAATCTGAATCCCTATTCCGCCTCGTCGAGCTTCGGCAGGGCGGACAAAAAAGAAGAAACCCGTGAAAAGGAGGCTTGACCCCGCAGTGAAAAGAATGCTGATAACGGCAGCGTTTTTGTTGACGGCGGTTGCCCTTATGCTGTCGGCAGGCTGCGCTAAGGACAAAAAAACGACCTCTGAAACGTCGGACGGCACGACCGCAGAAGCGGCGATATCCTCGACCTCTTCCGAAAAAATGACGCTTCCGTCTAATCTTTCGGGAACGGAGATAAAGCGCGGCGAGAAGTATGACATACCCTTGGATGAGGCGGTCAAACAGATGCACGAATGCAGCAAGGGCTTCGCCGAATATATCGATTCCGGCATGGCGATTTTGGATACGGGCGAGTATATGGAGCAGGACGGAATCCGCTACAATATCTATGCCCTCGGCACAAGCGGCGAAGACAGCTTCGTGCGCGAGATAAATGTGTGCTTTAACCACCTTGACAGGGTGGTATATGAATATGACGCAATTTCCGACCTTTGGACTTTGCTGCCGTGAACGGAGGTTTGAAAATGAAGAAAAGCATTTCGGCAATCCTGTCGGTTCTTCTGGTCCTTGCCCTCGCCCTCACCCTTTTTGCCTGCGGTAAAACGGGCGATACCGATGAGACGACCGGCGACGGGGATATGCAGACTACCGAGGAAGTTATGACGGAGTACGATGTGACGAAGGATGCGTTTGAGCTCTCGCTCTATACCGATTCAAGCTCCGCGTCATACAGGGCTCTCGGCGACCCGGTGCAGATTTTTAAGACCGGGAGCGCGATTTATCCGAACGACAGGATACGCTTTGTCTCGAATGTTGACGGAGTCATCGTCACGCTCGTAAAGCTCAAGTATAACGAAGCCGATAACGAGATGGAGTCGGACGGTATCCTCTTCTCGGTGAAGGTCAAAAAGGGCGAGGTTTATGAGTTCGACGGCAGCCTTGCCGAGACTGTTCCCACCGCCGCCATAGAAGCCGAAAAGGGCGGCATGGCCGCGAGAAAAGTGCTCACCTATGACGGACGCGACGGAAAAACCGATTATGTTTTGAAGAGCGAGCCGCTGCTCTTTGACGAAGCGGTAGGATAAACAGTCAAAAAGGGGACTTACCCCGCGAAATAATATAATAAAATAATATTGCAAAGGAGTTTTTATTTATGGGACTTATTAAAGCCGGTGTAGGCGCAGTCGGCGGCGTTCTTGCCGATCAGTGGAAGGAATTTTTCTATTGTGAGGCAATGCCGAAGGAGCTTCTTGTTACCAAAGGACAGAAGCGCGTAAGCGGCAGATCGTCAAACACAAAGGGCAGCGACAACATCATCACAAACGGCTCGGGTATAGCCGTTGCGGACGGACAGTGCATGATGATAGTCGAGCAGGGCAAGGTAGTCGAGTTCTGCGCGGAGCCCGGCGAGTTTACATATGATGCCTCCACGGAGCCCTCGATATTCTCGGGCTCTCTCGGTGACAGCATTAAAAAGACATTCCAGACCATCGGTAAGCGTTTCGCCTACGGCGGAGATACCGGAAAGGATCAGCGTGTCTATTATTTCAACACCAAGGAATTGATGGACAACAAGTTCGGCACTCCGAACCCGATTCCGTTCCGTGTCGTCGATTCGAAGATAGGCCTTGATATCGATGTCGCAGTCCGCTGCTCGGGCGTATATTCCTATAAGATAGACGACCCCATGCTCTTCTATACCAATGTCTGCGGCAATGTCGAGCAGGATTATACCCGCGAAGAGATAGACAATCAGCTCAAGACAGAGTTCATCAGCGCGCTTCAGCCCGCTTTTGCTCAGCTCTCCGACCTTGAGCTTCGCCCCAATCAGATAGTAGCTCACAACACTGAGCTTGAAACCGCTATGAACGCCGCCCTCTCCGCAAAGTGGAGCGAGCTGCGCGGACTCAAGGTCGTCACAATAGCCCTCGGCTCGGTCACTCTCCCCGAAGAGGATGCGGAGCTCATCAAGCAGGCTCAGCGTGCAGCTATCATGCGCGATCCCACCATGGCGGCGGCAACCCTTGTCGGCGCTCAGGCGGACGCCATGAAGACCGCGGCCGGCAACCAGGCAGGCGCAATGACCGGCTTTATGGGCATGGGCATGGCTATGAACGCAGGCGGCGGTATGAACGCTCAGAACCTGTTCGCCATGGGTCAGCAGCAACAGCAGCAGGCGGCGCAGCAGCCGACGGACGGCCCCGATATGGCGCGCTGGAAGTGCTCGTGCGGCAATATGGTGTCCGGTAACTTCTGCCCGAACTGCGGCGGAAAGAAGCCCGCTCCCGAGCCGGCGGCAGGCGCTTGGAAATGTCAGTGCGGCGCTACCGCGACAGGCAAGTTCTGCCCCGAGTGCGGCTCCCCGAAACCCGCTGACGCAAACGGCTGGACCTGCTCATGCGGAACCGTCAATAAGGGCAAGTTCTGCCAGAACTGCGGAGCCAAAAAGCCAGAGGGCGCTCCTCTCTACCGCTGCGATAAGTGCGGCTGGGAGCCCGAGGATCCATCCAATCCTCCGAAGTTCTGCCCCGAGTGCGGAGATATATTTGACGATAGCGATAAAAAATAAGACGACCGATGAAGGCGCTGCTCATAATTTTGATTCTGCTCACGGCGCTCATATTGGGCGTTGCCATAGGCGTGCGGTGTCACCGCCGCTTAGCGAAAAAGCAAGCTTTGCCGAAAATCTCCGAGCTGCCACATATCCCCGAGGACGATGTGCTTGACAGCCTCGACCGGGGACAGAGGCGGGAGAGAATGTGTATGACGAAGCGGACAGTCTGCTTTGCGTAGGCCGGCTTCTGCCGACGGCAGCGTTATTTCGATGAAATATAACGGCATGGGAGAAAAAGAGCTGTTCGAGCTGTTGAAATCGTTCTTATGATACGGTTTGCAGACTGACAGCGCAAAACTGGTCGTTACTGCGACCGAAAAAATAACAGGAGGGAAACACTATGGGATTATTTGATAAGAAATATTGCGATATCTGCGGCGAGAAAATAGGACTTCTCGGAAACCGCAAGCTTGAAGACGGCAATCTCTGCAAGAACTGCGCCGCGAAGCTGTCTCCGTTCTTCAGCGAACGCCGCCGCTCGACGGTCGAGGATATCAAGCGTCAGCTCGCTTACCGCGAGGAAAACGAGAAGCTCGTCAGAGATTTTAACCCCGATGTAATGTTCGACGGAAGCAAAAAAGTGTATATCAGCACTGCCTCCGAGGCGTTTATCGTTACGGGAAGCTCGAATTGGCGCAGCACCAATCCCGATATCATTAAGCTTTCGCAGGTTGTTGCGGTCGACGCCAATATAAAAGAAAACAGGGAAGAGATATTCTTCGAGGATTCCGACGGAAACAGAAAGAGCTATCAGCCGCCCCGCTATGAGTGCGACTATGAGTTCGATGTGGTTATCCGCGTGAACTCCCCGTGGTTTGACAGTATCGAGCTTGAGATAAGCGACGGCAGCCGCCCCGACAGCCCGTATACCGACCTCTACCGCGAGTATGAGCGCAAGATGAACGAGCTCAAGGATATACTTCTGCGCCGTGATAACCGTTACCGCACATGGGACGGCGACGGCATGATGACCCGCACGGTATACGGCGGCGACAGACCGTCGAATCCCGCCCCCGGATATGCGGCAGCCCCCGCACCGGGATATGCAGCCGCCCCCGCGGCAGGCTATGCGGCAGCGACTTCGGCCGGATATGCGGCAGCCCCCGCGCCTCAGCAGCAGGCGGCAGCGGCAGCTTGGATGTGCCCGTCCTGCGGCGCACAGAATACAGGCAAATTCTGCGCAAACTGCGGATCTCTGAAGCCCGCTTCGGTTAGCGGCTGCCCGAATTGCGGCTGGTCGCCCGCGCCCGGTCAGGCTATGCCCAAATTCTGCCCGGAATGCGGCAAGCCGCTCGCCTGATAAAGCAGTGGTAATCGGCGTCCCGAAAGGCGGAGGTTTAATGCGGCTCGGTTCCCGCCTGATCCAAGCCTTTCGCGGCGCTGCAAAAAGCGAATAAGCAAATCGGCTTGCCGAAAAAACGGCTTGACGGAAAGGGGAGATGAGCTTACGGCCGGCAGATCATTGCTTCGTGTCGAGAGAAAAAGACGGATAAAAGAAGCTTAAAGGCTTCGGAGCCGATATTAATGCGGCGGAGGATATCGGTTTTACGGCGTTTACGCAGGTGGGCTGTAAGATTTATCTTCGGCAAAAGAACCGCGCATTTGTGCGTATCGCCGACCTGCGTAGCTGCAAATACAATGAACAGCTTTTGAAAACGGCAAAAAACAAAATACCGTTAGTTCGACTTTTCTTTATGTCGGTACCGAAAATTCCATGCGGCTTTTGCGGCGGTAAAAACATAAAGACGTTTGACGGTTAATGTTCTTTTAAGAGAGGAGTTTTTTAATGCAAACCTTGCAGGAATATAAATGTCCCTGCTGCGGCGGCGCAATAGCTTTTGACAGCACGCTCCAGAAGATGAAGTGCCCTTTCTGCGGCACTGAGTTTGAAATGGATGCACTCAAGAGCTACGACGCCGAGCTTCAGGGCGAACAGGCGGACAATATGGAATGGGAGACCTCCGCGGGCAGCGAGTGGCAGGAGAGCGAGATTGAGGGGTTACGCTCTTATGTATGCAAATCCTGCGGCGGAGAGATAGTGGGCGATGCCAATACGGCGGCAACGTCCTGCCCGTTCTGCGGCAATCCGGTAGTCATGATGAACCAGTTCGCGGGCTTGCTCAAGCCCGACATCGTGATCCCGTTCAAGCTCGATAAGAAGGCGGCAAAGGCGGGGCTGATGAAGCACCTCAACGGAAAGAAGCTTCTGCCCAAGATTTTCAAGGATCAGAATCATATCGACGAGGTAAAGGGCGTCTATGTCCCGTTCTGGCTCTTTGATACCGATGTCGACGCGCAGGTGCGTTACCGTGCAACCAAGGTTCGCACATGGAGCGACGAGGATTACAGATACACCGAGACGAGCTATTATATGATTCATCGCGGCGGAAGCGTCGGCTTTGAGCATGTCCCGGTGGACGGCTCATCCAAAATGCCGGACGATCTCATGGAGTCCGTCGAGCCCTACGATTATTCCGATGCTCTGGATTTCCAGACGGCTTATCTTGCGGGCTATTTTGCGGATAAGTACGATGTGACCGCCGAGGAGAGCATCGACCGCGCCAATCAGCGCATCAGGCGCTCCACGGAGGATGCCTTTGCCTCGACGGTTCAGGGCTATGCAACGGTCAATGCCGAGAGCAGCTCGGTGCAGTTCCATGGCGGAAAGGCAAAGTATGCGCTCTATCCCGTGTGGCTGCTGAACACAACCTGGAACGGAGAAAAATATACCTTTGCCATGAACGGACAGACCGGCAAATTCGTCGGCAATCTTCCGCTCGATAAGTCGGCCGCCACAAAGTGGACGGTGGGACTCGCCGCGGCGCTCAGCGCTGCCGCCTGCGGCATTGCGTGGCTTCTGCATTTTGCAGGAATACTGTAAAGGAGGGATAACAATGAAAAAGAGAATACTTGCGATGATATTTGTCCTTGCCCTCTGCTTCTGCACGGTTATCCCGGCTTTTGCGGTGGATGCGGACGGCTTTGTAAGCGAATACGAGCGCGTTCAGGATATGGCGAAGCTCCTCTCGGAAAGTGAGAGAGAAGCCCTTATAAAAACGCTCGACGAGCTCAGCGAACGTCAGAAAATGGATGTAATAGTCGTGACGACCAATACGTTGGACGGCAAAAAGCCCATGGAATATGCCGACGATATCTATGATTATTGCAAATACGGCTACGGAGAAAAAAGAGACGGTTTGCTGTTCCTCGTCAGCATGGAGGACCGCGACTGGTGGATATCCACCTGCGGCTACGGCATAACCGCGTTTACGGATGCCGGAATCCAGTATATCGGCGAGCAGATGGTAGATGATTTGGGTGACGGCAACTATGCCGCCGCATTCAACACCTTTGCCGAGCTCTCCGATGATTTCATCACAAAGTCAAGAGAGGGAGAGCCCTACGACAAGAGCAATCTGCCCAAGGGACCTCTTTCGATAGTTTGGATTGTGATCTCGATTTTGGTGGGCATCGGCCTTGCGATGTTTATAGTCGGCAGGATGAAAGCGCAGCTCAAGACAGTGCGCTTCCAGGCGGCGGCAGGCGACTATATGAAGAGCGGCAGCCTTAATATAACGGAGAGCAAGGACACGTTTCTGTACAATACCGTTACGCGCACGGCAAAACCGAAGAATACTGACAGCGGCAGCTCCGGCGGAAGCAGTACGCATACATCTTCCTCCGGAGAGACACACGGCGGCGGAGGCGGTAAGTTCTGAGTCGCCGCAAAGAAAGCGAGGTGTCTATGAAAAAAGCAACAGCAGTTTTAATCTTCATTCTCATCTTAGCGACATTTGCGTTAACCCCGTCGCTTGCTGCGGGTAATATAGTGATTACCCATCAGCCGCAGAACGGAACCTTCCCGGAAAACAGTGTGGCATCTTGGAGCGTAGAGGCAGCGGGAGATAATCTTTCCTACCATTGGTTCATCGTGTACAAGGGCGTTACATATGACACCAACAAGTCCTTTGCCGAGGGTCATCCGTGGCAGGACGGTGTTCTCGGAAGCGGCTACGGCTCGAACGATAAAGGAAATACTTTCTTTATCAACGGTATCGGGAGTGCCCTTGACGGGGCGGAAATCTACTGTATCGTCTCGAACAAAACCGGCAGCGTGACCTCGGCGAGGGCTTATATCTCCGTAGGAGGAAGCAAGTCCCCGCCGGAGCTTAAAGTGTCGGCGTCGGTCAGAGTGGAAAAGGGCAAGGTCCTCAAGCTCTACTGCGACGCCAAGGCATCGGACGGTGACGAGGTTAAGTCATATTTATGGTATGAAACAACTACCGGCAAGCTCAAGGATATTGTAGCCATAGGCGCGAACGAGGGGTACTCGGAGGAAGATCCTATTCTCGTCTGCGACACGGGAAAGGCCGGGACGCGCTACTATGTCTGCTATGTTGAGACAAAGCTCGGCGGTAAGGCGTATTCGAGCGTCATTCCCGTCACGGTAGTCGAAAAGGCCGCGCCGACACAGAAGCCTGCTCCGACGCAGAAGCCCGCCCCGGTGACCCCGGGCGCGGATAAAACCTCCGGGGTTCAAAAGACCTCCGAGCCGGACA
>ERZ773242.3616-NODE-3616-length-10827-cov-23.665522_pt1 | contig 10827 bp, 9 predicted proteins | sample MGYA00511077_ERZ773242 | MGnify/ENA primary metagenome ERZ773242 (study PRJEB29015, sample SAMEA2737754) | human gut metagenome | biome: human gut; feature: human-associated habitat; material: faeces | place: China | collected 2012 ... | reverse complement strand
TAAATATATATTTTCTTTTCTTTTTTCTTACTTCTCATATAAATTCTATTCCTCTTTCTATTTGCAAATCTAGTTATAAAATTATAATTATTTTTAAACCAGTTTTTCTCTTTTCTCTACTATAATACCATAAAGAATATTTTTAGTGAAGTAATTTATTAAATTTTTTTAAGATTACAAAAAATAAGCAATCAAAGTTTCCTTCAATCACTTATTTAATATTTTAATATTTGATTTCTTACAACAATTTCGTTTTCTTTGTTTTCATTGCAACTCGTATTTTCAAACTGTGCTATGTCATTTCTTTCATTTAACAATCTATTTTTTCTTCTCTTAAAAAAGCCTCCAGACTGTATTTGATACTGTTCACTATCAACCATTGTAAAGTCTGTTGTTTCATTATCTTCTTTTATATATTCATCCACTTTTTTGTTTACATCATACTCTATACTATTGTGTTCATGCTGTTGATAGAAGGTTTCTGTATACATTTTTGATTGATGCAAGCCATTTTCTTCTTCTTTCAAATATGCTTCTATTTGTTCTCTTTGTGATTTTGTAAATTTTTCTATTGGATATTCAAGATATTTGTACTGCCAAATTGCCATTCTATCTTCATTTGAATATATAGAATTTATTAAATCTTCACAGTTATATTCTGCCAAAAATTCAACATTTTCTATACTGATTGTTATATTTGTCCAGTTTATCTTGTCATATTTCTGGCATTCGTGTCTTAATTTTTTTATATAGTTATACAATTCATCTGTAAGTTTTATATATTCTTCTTCGTTTAGATTGAATTTTTGTGGAATTTGATACACATTTATTGGATTTCTTTTTATTATACTCTTGGGAAAATAGTAAAAAAACATTTCTCCTGTTTCTTCACCATTATCCCTTTGTATAACTGACGCATAAAGATATATGCTTTCCCATTTTTCTGGTATCATATAAAAAAGGCATTTTCTAATTTCAGAATATAAATCTTTTATAGTTTCACCCTTTGGCATATGCGCTCCCTTATTTTCTATTTTTCAACTATAATACTTTCTCCAGTCATTTCTTCTGGCTTCTTTAATCCCATTATTTCTAACATTGTTGGTGTTAAATCAGCTAGTTTTCCTTCTCTTAGTTTTGCATTATCCATTCCAACTAATATTAGTGGAACAGGGTTTGTTGTATGTGCTGTGTGTGGCTCTCCTGTTTTGTAGTCTATCATTTGCTCGCAGTTTCCATGGTCAGCAGTTATCATTAATACACCATTTTGAGCATTTACAGCTTCTACAACTTTTCCAACACTTGCATCTATTGTTTCAACTGCTTTTATAGCAGCTTCTAAGTTTCCTGTGTGTCCAACCATATCTGGGTTTGCAAAGTTTAATATTATTGCATCATATTTCTTAGAGTTTATTGCATCTACAACTTTTTCTGTAACTTCTGGTGCACTCATTTCTGGTTGCATATCATATGTTTCAACCTTTGGTGATGGAACCAATATTCTGTCTTCTCCTGGATATTGTTTTTCTTGACCACCATTAAAGAAGAATGTTACGTGGGCATATTTCTCTGTTTCTGCTATACGTAATTGAGTATAACCCAAATCACTGATGTATTCTCCAAATGTATTTTTTAAATGTTCTTTCTTGAATGCTACATCAACATTTGGTAATGTTTCATCATATGGTGTCATACAAACAAAGCATAAATCCAAATCTTTTCTTGTTTCAAAATCATTAAATTCTGGATCAACTAATGTTCTGCTTATTTCTCTTGCTCTATCTGGTCTAAAGTTAAAGAATATTACAGAATCATGAGGCTCTATTTTTGCAACTGGTGTATCTCCATTGCATATTACAGTTGGCTCTATAAATTCATCAAAAATTTCTTTTTGGTATGATGCCTCTACTGCTTGTATTGCAGATGAAGCCTTGTTTCCAACTCCATTAACCATTGCATCATAAGCCTTTTGAACTCTTTGCCATCTCTTATCTCTATCCATTGCATAGAATCTTCCAGATATACTTGCAATTTTGCCTATTCCTTTTTCTTTCATTTTTTCTTCTAGTTTTGTTATGTATCCTTCACCTGAAGCTGGTGGTGTATCTCTACCATCCATAAAACAATGTACAAATACATTTTCAAAATCTTTTCTCTTTGCAAGTTCTAATAATCCATACAAATGGCGAATGTGGCTGTGTACACCACCGTCTGATAGTAAGCCCATTATATGCAATTTAGAATTATATTTTTTACAATTTTCTATTGCCTTATTAAATTCTGGAATACTGAAAAAATCTCCATCTTCTATTGATTTTGTTATTTTTGTTAGTTCTTGATAAACAATTCTTCCAGCCCCAATGTTTGTATGACCTACCTCTGAATTTCCCATTTGTCCTTCTGGTAAACCAACACTCATTCCACTAGCAAAAATTCTTGTTGTTGGACATGTTTTCATTAATTTGTCTATGTTTGGAGTGTTTGCAAGTTTTACTGCATTTCCTTGCTCATTTTCATTTATTCCAAAACCATCTAATATCATTAGCATTGTCAATTTATTTTTCATTTTCTTATTCCATTTCCTTTCCAAAGGCACAGAGCTGTATTTTTTCTATAAATCAGCTCCATGCTACACACTATGTCTATTTATTGTAATTTACTATTTTTGCAAATTCGTCTACTTTTAAACTTGCTCCTCCAACTAGGGCTCCATCAATATCTGATGTTTTGAATAGTTCTTTTGCATTTGTTGATTTTACACTTCCACCATATTGAATAATTACATCTTCTGCAACATTTCCATATATTTCAGAAATCTTTTTTCTTATAGCTTTAATACTATTATTTGCATCTTCTGATGTAGCTGTTTTTCCAGTCCCAATTGCCCAAATTGGTTCATATGCTATTATAGTATTTTTTACTTGTTCTTCTGTAAGACCAGCTAGTGCTAATTCGACTTGCTTTGTTATAACTTCTTCAGTTTTGCCAGCTTCTCTTTGTTCTAAAGACTCTCCAACACAAACTATTGGTTTCAAATCATTTGCAAATGCAGATTTAATTTTCTTGTTTACTGTCTCATCTGTTTCTGCAAAATATGCACGTCTCTCAGAGTGGCCTATTATAACATATTCAACTCCTATGCTCTTTAGCATTTGTCCAGAAACTTCTCCTGTATATGCACCCTTTTCTTCCCAGTGCATATTTTCTGCACCGATATGAATATTAGTGCCTTCTGTTGTATGCCATGCATAAAATAAATCTGTATATGGTACACATAATATAACTTCATTTTCAGAATCTTTTACAAGAGGAGCTAAACCTTCTATAAAATTTATTGTATCTGCTGGAAGCATATTCATTTTCCAGTTTCCTGCGATTACCTTTCTTCTCATAAACGCCCTCCTATTTATCTAATAAACATTCAACTCCTGGAAGTTTCTTTCCTTCTAAGAATTCAAGTGATGCTCCACCACCTGTTGAAATGTGTGTGAATTTATCTCCAATTCCTAGTTTTTCTATTGCAGCTGCTGAATCTCCTCCACCTATTACTGTTGTAACATTTTCTAGGTTTCCTAAGTATTCTGCTATTGCATTTGTTCCTATTGCAAATTGGTCAAATTCAAACAATCCTAAAGGTCCATTCCAGATAACAGTTTTTGCTTTTGATAATTCGTCTTGATACATCTTTATTGTTTCTGCACCAATGTCGAATCCTTCCCAACCATCTGGTATTTCTGTGTATTTAACAGTTTTACTTTCTGTGTCTTCTTTGAATTCTTTTCCTACTTTAGTATCTACAGGAAGCATCAATTTTACACCTTTTGCTTTAGCTTTTTCCATTAAACTTTTTGCTAAATCTAATTTATCTAATTCACAAATAGAATTTCCAACATTGTATCCCATTGATTTAAAGAATGTATAAGCCATTCCTCCACCAATCATTAATGTATCTACTTTTTCTAATAAGCTATCGATAACACCAATTTTATCTGATACCTTTTTTCCTCCAAGTATTGCTACAAATGGCCTTTCTGGATTTTCTAGTGTTGTTCCTAAGAAGTTTAATTCTTTCTCCATTAAGAATCCTGCTACTGCTGGTAAATAGCTTGCTACTCCTGCTGTTGAAGCATGTGCTCTGTGAGCTGTTCCAAACGCATCATTTACATATATTTCAGCTAAACTTGCAAGTTCTTTTGCAAACTCTGCATCATTTGCTTCTTCTCTACTATCAAATCTAACATTTTCTAATAGGACAATTTCTCCATCTTTCATGTTTGCAGTTAATTCTTTAGCACTCTTTCCTATTATATCATTTGCAAGTTTTACTTCTTTACCTAATAATTTAGATAATTCTTTTGCAACTGGCTCTAAAGAAAAATCTTTATTTACTTGTCCCTTTGGTCTTCCTAAATGTGAGCAAAGAATTACTTTGCAATCATTATCTAATAAATATTTTATTGTTGGAAGAGCTCCAACTATTCTTCTATTATCTGTTATATTTTTATTTTCATCTAAAGGAACATTAAAATCGCATCTTACAAGAACTTTCTTTCCTTTAACATCAATGTCTCTAACAGTCTTTTTATTCATGGTATATCTTCCTTTCTTAAATTGTAATAAAAGGGCTTGAATTAAGAAATGCCAAGCCCCAAAATTGTTATTTATACTCTATTATTTATGATCAACTTTTGCCATGTATGCTGCTAAGTCTACTAATTTATGTGCATATCCCCACTCGTTGTCATACCAAGCTACTAATTTAACAAATGTGTCTGTAAGCATTATTCCAGCTTTGCTATCGAATATTGATGTATGTTCATCTCCTAAGAAGTCTGAAGATACAACATCTTCATCAACATATTCAACTATTCCTTTTAATTCTCCTTCTGCTGCTTTCTTCATTGCTGCACAGATTTCTTCGTATGTTGTAGGTCTTTCCAAATTACATGTTAAATCAACAACAGATACATCTATTGTTGGTACTCTGAATGCCATACCTGTTAGTTTTCCATTTAATGCTGGAATAACTTTTCCAACTGCTTTAGCAGCTCCTGTTGATGATGGAATTATGTTTGCACTTGCAGCACGTCCACCTCTCCAATCTTTTTTAGAAGCTCCATCAACTGTTTTTTGTGTAGCTGTTGTGCTATGAACAGTTGTCATTAATCCTTCTTTTATTCCAAAGTTATCATTTATAACTTTTGCTAAAGGTGCTAAACAGTTTGTTGTACAAGATGCATTTGAAACTATGTTCATGCTTGGATCATATGTTTCATTATTTACACCCATTACAAACATTGGAGCATCTTTTGATGGTGCACTTATTACAACTTTTTTAGCTCCTGCATTTAAGTGAGCTTGTGCTTTTTCCATTGTTGTGAATACACCAGAACATTCTAGAACATATTCAACTCCTTCTTTAGCCCATGGAATATTGTTTGGATCCATTTCATTATATACATTTATTGATTTTCCATTTACAATTAGTTTTCCTTCTTCTGATTTAACTTCTCCATCAAATCTTCCGTGTGCAGAATCATATTTTACCATGTAAGCCATGTAATCTGCTGCTATGAAAGGATCATTAATTGCAACTACCTCTACTTCACTATTTTTTAATGCAGCTTGGAATGCTAAGTTTCCTATTCTTCCAAAACCGTTAATACCAATTTTAACTGACATAAAAATTCCTCCTCTTTGATGTTATTCATCATATATGTGGCTATTTAAAACCACTTAATATTCTATACCAAAGACAAACAGTTTTCAAGTATTTTATATAGATTTTATAAATTTTCAAAATTAATTTTAGACGTTATTTTACATTTTGTTACATTTTTGTGACATTTATATTGCAATTACCTTTATTTTTTCTTTTTATGGTATAATTTGAGTGTATTTTTATATAATATTTTTTAAAGGAGGTTCAATTATGCAAAGACATATTGAATGTGATGTAGCGGTTGTTGGCGGTGGTGCAGCAGGTATAGCTGCAGCAATTGGAGCATCAAGAGCTGGTGCTAGAACAGTCTTAATCGAAAGAAATCCATATTTCGGTGGACAAGCTACAAATTCACAAGTTACTGCTTATTGTGGTTTTTTCACAAGAGGCGAAAATTATGATCAAGTTGTACAAGGAATTGGTGGAGAAGTTCTAAAAAAGTTAGAAGCCTATGGCACAAATATCCATCCAAGACCATCAAAATCCACAGGTAACGTTTCTGTATCTTTTAATCCAGAATACGTAAAATTGGTTATGGACCAAATGTTAAAAAAGAGTTCTGTAGAATATTTCTTACATGCTCAAATGTATGAAGTAGTAAACAATAATGGAATGATTGAAGAAATTAAATGTACAGATGATGAAGGAACATTCACAGTAAAAGCTAAGGCTTTTGTTGATGCTTCTGGAAATGCTAACTTAGTTCATTTTGCCGGAATAGCAACTAACTGGGGAGATGCTGAAGGAAAAGTTCAACAATCTTCATTACCATTTAGAATTGACAATATTCCAGCAAGAGAAATCTTGAAGCCTGACATTGAAGCTGCTTTGAAAAAAGCAAAGGAGAATGGAATTGAAATTAAGAAGGAAACTGGATTAATAATTAAAATTCCAGACAAAACTTATGGATATTGTACAATTCCAAGCACAATAGTTCCTGCTCTTGACGCAGAAACACTTACAGAAACAGAAATGGAACTTCGTTCACAAGTTCACAATTATGCAATGGCATTTAAGAACTATCTAGACGGATTCCAAGACATGATTATTTCTTCTTCTGGACCAGCAGTTGGTATTCGTGAAGCAAGAAGAATAATTGGTGACAAAATGCTTAAAGGTGAAGAAATAATAATGGCACCAAAGAGTGATGATAGTATAGCAAGAGGTGCTTGGAGCCCAGAAATGCACAAGAGCAACACTTCTATAAAATACACTCATATTCCAGATAATGAGTACTTCTCTATTCCTTTAGGATGCCTAAAAGTTAAAGATGCTAAGAATTTATGGGCTGCTGGTAGAACAATTTCTACAGACTCATTAGCACTTGGTTCTGTACGTGTTATGGGAACAGGATTTGCTACTGGACAAGCAGCAGGTGTAGCAGCAGCTTTAACACTAGACAACACATCTTATGATGTAAAAGCTGTTCAAGAAGAACTTGTTAATCAAGGTGCTTTAATTTAGATTTTAATGTAATTATTTTTACTTAAAATAAATTTTTATATTGAGCCTATGGTTTTATAGGCTTTCCCTTAAAGGCCTAAATCTTATGAAAAAGGACTAAAATATGGAAAAAACAAAAAAAGAAAAAAAGCCTTTAATGACTAAAAATGAAAAAGAGTTTGTTTGCACTCTTTTTGCATTAATTATCATTGCTATATTTTTTATAGCAACACCTCCATCAGGTCTTAGCGCCGATGGTATGAAAGTTCTTGGCGTATTCATATCTGTTTTATTCTTATGGATAACAGTTGGAATAGGCTGGCCAAGTTTATTATGTTTAGCAACGCTTGCTCTTGTTCCATCACTTGGAATGAAAACAACATTGCAAAATTCGTTTGGTAACGAGACATTCGCATTCTTGCTATTTACATTCATGTTCACATACGCATTTTCTCAAACAGGATATGTTAAGAAAATAGCTCTTGGATTTGTAACTAGTAAATTTGCAAGAAAAACACCTTGGAGATTTGCATTCTGCTTCTTTGCAGCAGTTCTTGTAATTGGCTTATTCATGTCTCCAACAGTTTTATACTTTATAATATTACCTATTCTTGAAGAAATTTATAATGTATTAGGACTAAAAAAAGGTGATAAATACGCAAACATGCTTATGATGGGCTTAGTATTCTGTACAAGCTTATCTTCTGGTATGACACCAATAGCACACGTGTTCCCTGTTCTTTCAATGGGAGTATTCAAATCTCTAACAGGATCTAGCATAAGCTATGGTCAATACATGCTTTATGCAATTCCAACAGGAATTATAATATTTGCATTAATGATGCTTGTATTCAAATTCTTAATGAGACCAAATACAAAAAAAATAAATCTAAAATCTAATGAATTTGATAAGATGAAAAAAGAAATTCCTAGTGCAAACCAAGGTGAAAAAATTATTCTTGGAACATTCCTTTTAGTAGTTGCATTATGGGTTCTACCAAGCTTATTAAAAACAAGTTCAGTAAAATGGATTTCAACAGCATTTACTTGGATTAGCAGTTTAGGTACAGCTATGCCTCCACTATTTGGAATAATAGTTTTATCTATTTTGAAATACCAAGGAAAACCATTAATAAATATTAACGAATCTATGGTAAAAGGTGTATCTTGGCCAAGTATAATAATGGCATCCGCAACACTTGCTTTAGGTGCTGCAATGACAAATAAAGCAATAGGGCTTACAACATTCTTGTCTGCATCTATTGCACCAATTACAACTGGCTTATCACCAGTATTACTAATTTTGTTATTCTCATTGTGGGCTGGATTACAATCAAACGTATCTTCTCACATGGTTACAGCACAATTAGTTCCAACACTTGCTGTTCCAGTAGCACTAGCATCTGGTGGTGCATTAAATGCCGCAGCTATTACAGCTGTTATTGGTTTAATTGCTTCAACAGGTTCTGCTGCTCCACCTGCAATGCCTTACGTCGCAGTAGCTGGTTCATCAGGTTGGTCTGATTCAACAAGTTTATTAAAATATGGATTCTTAATGATGTTTGTAATTATTTTAGTTGCATCATTTATTGGATATCCTTTGGCAAATTTAATAATGCCAATGTAATTAAACTGGCTCAATATAAAAAATTCCTCTGATTTTAATTAATCAGAGGTTTATTTTTATTTTAATTTTTTTATTGTTTCTGCATAATCTTTTGAATTTATTATAGCTGTTCCAGCCACTAATATATCTGCTCCAGCATCTATTATTTTTTTTGAGTTTTCCACTTTAATTCCACCATCTGCTTCAATTTCATAATCTAATTTGTGTTCTTCTCTGTAAGAATTAAGCTCTTTTATTTTTTCTATAGTTGAAGAAATTAATTCTTGTCCACCTTTCCCTGGTTCAACAGTCATAACAAGTACTACATGCACATATGGTAAAAATTCTAATATTTCTTTTACATCAGTCTCTGGCTTTATAGAAATTCCTACTCTTCTTCCCTTTTCTTTAATATAATTTATCAAATTCATTACTTCTTCTTTATTTTTACAAGCTTCACAATGAAATGTAATTATGTTTGGATTAAATATCAAATAACTATCAACAAAGTTTTTTACGTCCTTTACCATTAAATGAATATCCAATGGAATTTTTGTAATATTATCCAAATATTCGCAATATTCTAGCATTAAATCATGTGTGTCATTTTCTACAAACTCGCCATCCATAACATCTATATGAAAATAATTTGTATTTGCGTCTTCCAACTTATAAACAGTATCTATTATTTTTTCTTTTTTTACACTCAATAGAGATGTTGAAATATCTACCATTTGTGTTCCTCCTTGTCTTTTAATTCACTATATATTTTTACGTAATTATCATATCTAGACTTTGCTATTTTTCCTTGTTCAAGTTCTAGCTTTATTCCACACTCATCTTCTTTAATGTGGCTACAGCCTATATATCTGCATTTATCAATACAATTTTTGAACTCTATAAAATATTTATCTAATTCTCTATATGGAATTTCATACACGTCAAATGTCGAAAAACCAGGGGTATCTGCTATATATGTATCTGTATCAAGCTCATATAAACAAATATCTGTTGTGGTATTTTTTCCACGCTTATTCTTCTGGCTAATTTCTCCCTCTTGAGTTACGTTCTCTTTAAACAAGTCATTTATAAGTGTAGACTTTCCAACCCCAGAATTTCCAGCAAATGCGCTGATATTATTCTTTAATTCTAATAAAATTTCTTCGATTCCAATGCCATTTTTTGCATCAGTTTGTATTACTTTATATCCTATTTCTTCATATATTTTTTGAATATTTAAAAATTCGTGTTTATCATCTAAATCAATTTTGTTTAGAACAATTACGGGCTTTATATGTAAAAACTCTGCAAAAGCAAGTTGTTTATCTAATAATAACAAATCAGGCTTCGGATGCTTGCTAGACACCACAAACACAATTTGATTTATATTAGCAAGCTTCGGTCTTTTTATGTATGACACTCTTTCTTTCACACTTTCAATTACAGCTGTTTTCTTATTTTCATCAACAATAGAAAATTCAGCTATATCTCCTACTACAGGAGTAAAGCTGTCATTCTTAAACTTTCCCCTAGCAGTAGCAATATAGTTGATATCTCCTAATTTTATTTTATATAAATTTGCTTTATTTTCTATAATTAATCCTTGCATTTATGCCTTCCTACTTTAAAATTACATTTATATTATACCAAATTTACAGTTGTTTTACAATGAAAAATTAACTGTATTTTTTTACAATGTAAATCTTCTTCGTAAGCACTCAATTTACGTCTCCAAATCGAGTTCTTACATCTTGTTTAATAAAAATAGTGCAAATACATATAATTATATCTGCACAATCTCTATTATTTTAATATTTTTCTAATACACTAATTGTGTATATCTTTCGCTATAGCAAAAAATTTCTATTTTTTCTCATTTAAGATTTCTTTTACATCTTCTTCATTTAATTCAACAGCTTTAGCAATCTGTTCTATGGGCAAGTTCATTTCCTTCAACTTTCTTATAACCTCATAAGCTTTTTTTGCCTTTCCTTCTTGCAGTCCAATATTTTTTTCTTTTTTCAATGCCTCTTTTGCTTCCTTTAACTCTTTTTTC
>ERZ773242.3615-NODE-3615-length-10828-cov-17.591572_pt1 | contig 10828 bp, 7 predicted proteins | sample MGYA00511077_ERZ773242 | MGnify/ENA primary metagenome ERZ773242 (study PRJEB29015, sample SAMEA2737754) | human gut metagenome | biome: human gut; feature: human-associated habitat; material: faeces | place: China | collected 2012 ... | reverse complement strand
TGTGCTCAGCCTGGAACTCCTTGATGGCGTTCTGGTAAGCCTCGTGACGGCTGTCGCCGCCCCACCAGCTGATGGTCATGGAAACAGGGCCGTCAGACAGTGCCAGGCTCTCGTCTGCAGAAGCAGCGGGAGCGGAAGAAGCAGTGGAAGCAGCAGAGCTGGATGCAGCAGAGTTGCCGCCGCAGGCAGCCAGAAGGCCGGCAGCGCCCACAGCGCCGGTGACCTTCATAAAATCACGACGAGAAATTGCCATGCTCATTTTTGTTCTCCTCCTAAATACAGAAAACATCATCTCGAACGGGGGTTCTGCACATACCCCGTTGTATACAATTATGATAACAAAACAACAACCAAAAAGAAAGACGCAAATTGCAGATATCTAAACAAAAAACGTACAAATATTGCTCTTGTTTTCACGCGAGAATTGATGCCTTTGCTGAAATGAATAAACTTGGCTCGAAAAACTGTGCAACATGTATATTTCGCCATTTTGCATAGAAAACTGGGATGTATCATAGGGGGAACGTCGAATTTTGCAATAATTTTGTAAACATTCGGTTTTGGAATATGGAACTGTTGCATACATTGTGGCAGAGCAACACATTAAAATGGCCCGGATGCGGGCTTGCAAACTGATATATCAATAGTGCAAAAAATGTGCACTCTGATATATCAATCGCGTGAAGCAGGCATCCGGCACCGGTCTGCAGGCGTTGAAATCGGTGCTTCTTCGCCCTTTTGGGGGGTGAAGAAGCATCGACAGCGACATATTTTGCGCTGCTGCGTGGACAGCGCCTGTGGGCCGGGGAAAAAAAGAAAGACTGCCGTGTCGTTGAACACAACAGTCTTGTATACAAGCTTATTCGACCTGCGAAGCAGCTTTTTCGGCGTAGAACGCGCGTTTTGCCTTGAAGTAGCACTGGGGGCACATGCTCACGTACTGCACATCGTTTTCCAAATCGATGGCCACCTGCTCGCCCTCAAAGACGAACCTGCCGTTCACCCTGCGGCAGTTGCAGATGGCCTTGCGGCCGCAGGTGCAGATAGTCTTCATCTCCTCGATGGTGTGGGCCAGCTCCAGCAGGCGGGTGGAGCCGGGAAAGCCTTTGAGTGAAAAATCTGCCCGCAGGCCGTAGCAGATCACCGGAATGTTCAGGTCCACAGTTACCATGAACAGCTGCTCTGCCTGCTGCGCAGTGAAAAACTGGCTCTCGTCGCACAGCACGCAGGCCAGCGGCGCACCGTCAGCGTTGGCCGTGCGCACGGCCTCGAATACATCCGTCTCCGGCGGGATCAACAGATCAGCCTTGCGGCGCACGCCCAGACGGCTCACCAGCTCACCGCCGCCCTTGGTGTCCACCTGTGGCTTGAGGATCAGCACCCGCATCCCCTGTTCTTCGTAGTTGTGGGCTACCTGCATCAGGGCGGTGCTTTTGCCGCTGTTCATTGCGCCGTAGCGGAAATACAGTTTTGCCATTTGAAAAATTCTCCTTACAGCAGAAAAGACTGCTGCACCTGTTTTTATTTTAGCGTCCTCACCCTCTCAGCTTCGCATTGCTCAGCAGCTTATTCTCCCTTTTGGCTTCGCCATTTTCCCCCGACCGGGGGAAATCTATCAAGGGGAAAGCCCTTGGCAAAACTGGAAACCTGACCATACTGCCAAAGCCTCTCACTCTGGGAGAGGTGGCATTGCGTTAGCAATGACGGAGAGGGCGAGCCCGCTGCTCTTGTGCAGCAGTCTTTATTTCTTTTTATTTACTATAGATAGGTATCTTCAGTCCTGATTGCGCAGGCGGTAGCCAAGGCTCATCAGGCTGTCGCCCAGATGGACATTCTCCACCACCACATCGGGATACGGCACAGAGAGGTCATAGTGGGAGAAGTTCCAGAAGCCCTCGATGCCCAGATCTACCAGACGGCCGCTGACCTGTTCCGCACCATCGCGGGGCACACAGAGCACTGCGACCTTGGGGTGATGCTCGGCACAGAAAGACTCCAGCTCGTCGATATGGCGGATCTGGATGCCGCTGATCTCCTTGCCTACCTCGCTCTGTGCCACATCAAAGGCGGCGATCAGGCGGTAGCCGTTGGTATCGGTGGTGATAAAGCGGCTCACTGCCTTGCCCAGACGGCCGCAGCCGATCAGGATGGTGGGCAGGCGGTCACCGTTGCCGAACAGCAGGCCTTCCAGAATGGAGAGCAGGTTTTCCACCGAGTAGCCGATGCCCTGCCGGCCATTCACATCGCCGATGCAGTTGAAGTCCTGCCGTACCTGCGAAGCGGTGGTGCCCATCTGAGCAGCCAGCTCGCGGGAAGAAATGCTGTTGATGCCGTCCACCTGCAGAGAGCGCAGATAGCGGTAATATTTGGGAAGACGCTTGATAACGGGAAGTGAAGCCTTTGCAGGGGTGTTCATAGAATACTTTCTCCTTTCGCTCTATCGCAGTACTTGCCGCAGCTGCCTGCTTTACAGATGCGGCGCAGAGAAACCCCGATCCGTTTACGGGTTCATATTGCAGATATTACAATCAATTATTTAAAGTATACTGCACCGATGGAGAATGTCAAATCATTCTCAAAAAAATTTTATGAAATGTTACCGCTTTTTTGCTGCAGCGAGTCTGCATAGCCCGGCACAGGCTGGGGAATGCTGACAGAAAACGCAGGAGGAAAGCATATGAACGATGAAACGCAGCTGACCGACGAGCGTCGGCTGGAAAAGGAAGAGATCGAAGATCTGGGCACGGTCACGCTGGCCCGCGGGGAGCATGTGATCCACTGCCTGACCGTCATCGGCCAGATCGAAGGCCATTCGGAAGCGCCGCAGGGCCAGAAGACCACGAAGTATGAGCATGTGATCCCGCAGCTGGTGGCCGCGCAGGAAGATCCTCGCATCGAAGGTCTTCTGGTGTTGCTGAACACGGTAGGTGGTGATGTGGAAGCAGGCCTTGCGCTGGCGGAGCTGATCGCCAGCGTGTCCAAACCCAGTGCAACGCTTGTGCTGGGCGGTGGGCACTCCATCGGCATCCCGCTTGCCGTCAGCGCCCGGCGCAGCTTCATCGTGCCCACAGCCACCATGACCGTGCACCCGGTGCGGCATTCCGGTGTCATTCTGGGGGTGCCGCAGACCATGCGCAGCTTTGAGCAGATGCAGCAGCGCATCACCGGCTTCGTAGCGGCCCACAGCGGCATGACCGAAAAACGCTACACCGACCTGATGCTCCACACCGGCGAGCTGGTGATGGACATGGGCACCGTGCTGGATGGACGCCGGGCCGTGAAGGAAAAGCTCATCGACGAGCTGGGCGGGCTTTCGGATGCGCTGGCGTGGCTGTATAAAGAGATCGAACGCAAATGAAGGCCGATTTTGTACAACAATAGGTTTGCCATTTTCTTCCCTGCGTGGTACAATAATAAAATCAAATAGTGTGTCTACTACAAACGCGGGGAACAAAGAAACATGGCAACAAAAAAACGTAAAACGACAACACGGCGCGCAGCATCGCGCAAAAAGCGGGCCGAGCAGCGGCTTCCGGCGGGGCTTGGCACCCTGTTTGCAGGCCTTTTGCTGGTGGTGCTGGCCTTTGTGGAGGGAGATTCGGCATGGAAGGCCCTGCACGATGTGCTGTTCGGACTTTTTGGCTGCGGCAGCTTTGTGCTGGGCGCGGCAGTGTGCTGCCTTGCTGTGCAGTATACCCGGGGCGAAGACCTTCTGCCCAAGATCTTCAAGCTGGTTCTTGGGCTGGTGTTTGCCTGCGGCACGGTGATCGTTTTTTCCGATATCCAGCCGCAGGGCATGTCGGCATTTCAGATGACGGCTGCCTGCTACGCAAACGGCGTGAATGCATGGATCGGCGGCGGTGCGTTGGGCGCACTGCTGGGCGGCAGCCTGCTGCTGCTGTGCGGACGGCCCGCGGCAACCCTTATCATGATCGTGCTGGCACTGTGTGTCAGCCTGTACATTTTTGATCTGACCCCGGCAGAGGTGTGGCAATGGCTGTGCGCTGCGTTTGGCGGCGTGCACGCAAAGGGTGCGGCCATGGCGCAGCAGAGCGCAGCCCGCCGCGCTGAACGTGCCGCTGCCCGCGCGGCAGAAGCCGAGGCTGAGGAAGACTACGACGAAGCAGAAGATGAATACCGGGATGAGGAAGATGCCGAAGAGGAGATGGAAACTCCGGCTTTCCGCATCGGTGTGCCGGACTGGCTGAACGGCATCCGCCACTGGGGCCACAAGGTGACCGAAGAGATGGAGGCGGAGGAGCCGGAGGCCGCCCCGCAGCCGGAGCCTGCCGCCCCGGCCATCACGCCGGTGCAGGTACGGGTATCCCGGCCCCGGGCTTCCTTTGACGTAGACCTTGGCCCCGACCACACTGAGGTGAAGGAGGGCGGCAGCGAACCCATCGAGCCGCTCATCGTGGGCCCGGGCGGCACCTTTGGGCAGAACCCGCTGCGCCCGGCCCCCAGACCTGCCCCGCAGCCCATCGTACAGGACGCAGTGGAGACCGATGCATCCGATTTCTTTGCAAAGGCTGCACAGCCGGTGCAGCCTGCGGCAGCGGAAAGCTTTGAGACTCCGGTCATGACCCCGGCAATGCCGACGGCCCAGCCGGAAAGCCCGGCAGCGGCTGTCACGCCGGAGATGCCCGCCGTGCCCATCCAGCCCGCCGTGCCCATCCAGCCCGCAGTCCCGGCGGCACCCGCCCGGGTGAGCGCCGAAAACGCCGTTGCCATGCGCGGCACACCCGACGAGGACGGCTGGATCAGCATTACCAGCGAACCGGTGGAGGAAAAGGATATCAGCACGCTGGTGGCAGCGGCAATGGAAAAGCCTGCCGCTTCTGAGCAGGCCGCGGCAGCGGCCCCTGTGGACGAGACCGAACCGGTGGATACTTATCAGTACCAGTATCCGCCCATTGAGCTGTTTGAAAAATCGCAGGACGAGACCGACCCCGGCGCGCAGGAAGAGCTGAAAGCCAACGCCCAGAAGCTGGTGGATACGCTGGAAAGCTTTGGCGTGCGCACCCGTGTGCTGGATATCTCCCGGGGCCCTTCCGTCACCCGGTACGAGGTGCAGCCCATGGCGGGTGTCAAGATCAGCCGCATCACCTCGCTGGCAGACGATATCGCTCTGAACCTTGCGGTGGCGGACGTGCGTATGGAAGCGCCCATCCCCGGCAAGCCTGCCGTGGGCATTGAGGTGCCCAACCACAAAAAGACCCCGGTGTATATCCGCAGCGTGTTCGAGAGCCAGAGCTTTTTGCGCATGACTTCGCCCTTGGGCATTGCGCTTGGCAAGGACATTGCCGGTGTGGCACAGGTGGCAGACCTGTGCAAGATGCCCCATCTGCTCATTGCAGGCAGCACCGGCAGCGGTAAATCCGTGTGCGTGAACAGCATCATCATGAGCCTGCTGTTTCGCTCCAGCCCGGAGGACGTGAAACTGCTGCTGATCGACCCCAAGGTGGTGGAGCTGGCCGAGTACAACGGCATTCCCCACCTGCTGATGCCGGTGGTCACCGAGCCGAAAAAGGCCGCAGGTGCCCTTGGCAGTGCCGTGCAGGAGATGGAGCGCCGCTACCGCCTGTTTGCGGAGAACAATGTGCGCGACATCAAGTCCTTCAACAAGCTGGCCGCAGAACGGCCGGATCTGGAAAAAATGCCCTACATCGCCATTATCATCGACGAGCTGGCCGATCTGATGATGGTGGTGGGCAAGGATGTGGAGGACTCCATCTGCCGCATCGCCCAGAAGGCCCGCGCCGCCGGTATGCACCTGATCGTAGCCACCCAGCGCCCCAGCGTGGACGTGATCACCGGCCTGATCAAGGCCAACATCCCCAGCCGCATCGCATTTGCAGTGTCCAGTCAGGTGGACAGCCGCACGATTCTGGACGGCTCCGGTGCCGAAAAGCTGCTGGGCATGGGTGATATGCTGTTCATGCCCGTGGGTGCGCCCAAGCCTACCCGTATTCAGGGCACTTTCGTGCGGGATGAGGAGATCAGCCGTGTGCTGGACTTCATCAAGCAGAGCGGCACCGTGCAGTATGACGAAGCCATGATCGAAGCCATGGAAAAGCACGCCATTCAGGACGGCAAGAAGGGCAGCGGCGGCGCGGACTCCGACGAGGATCCCGATACCGACCCGATGTTCAAGCAGGCCGTGGAGGTGGTCATCGATGCCGGTCAGGCCTCCACCAGCCTGCTGCAGCGCCGCTGCAAGCTGGGCTACGCCCGCGCGGCCCGTATCATGGACGAGATGGAACAGAAAGGCGTCATCGGACCCTACGAGGGCGCCAAGCCCCGCGCTGTGCTCATCAGCCGCCAGCAGTGGCTGGAAATGCAGATGAACCAACCGGAGGAATGACCCTCTCAGGCGCTGACGCGCCAGCTCTCCCGAAGGGCGAGCTTTATGAGTGGGTAAGATATCGTCTGTCTTCAAAGAAAAACTGGATGAAAAGATGCAAAAAGCTCCCCCGATGGGGGAGCTGGCAGCGCCGCAAGGCGTTGCCTGAGAGGGTTTAACAATAAAAGGAGCATTATGGACAACTCTTCCCCAAAGATCTACACCGAATTTCTTCCCATCAGCCGGGCCGATATGGAGACCCGCGGGTGGGAGCAGCTGGACTTTGTGGTGGTGGGCGGCGATGCCTATGTGGACCACCCCAGCTTTGGCACTGCCATCATCAGCCGTCTGCTGGAAGCCGAGGGCTATAAGATCGGCGTGCTGGCCCAGCCCCGCTACACTGACTGCGAGGACTTCAAGCGGTTCGGCAAGCCGAAGTACGGCTTCTTCATCGGCGGCGGCAACGTGGACAGCATGGTCAGCCACTATTCCGTGGCAAAGATCCCCCGCGCCGAGGACGAATACTCCCCCGGCGGCAAGGGCGGCGCACGCCCGGACCGCAGCGCCACCGTGTACACCCGCCTTGCCAAGCAGGCCTATCCCGACCTGCCGGTGATCTTAGGTGGTCTGGAAGCTTCTCTGCGCCGCTTTGCCCACTATGACTACTGGCTGGACACTGTGCTGCCCAGCATCGCCGAGGATTCCGGCGCGGACATCATCAGCTTTGGCATGGGCGAGCACCAGACCGTGGAGATCGCCCGCCGCCTTGCCGCCGGGGAGCCGGTGGAGACCATCACGGACGTGGACGGCACCTGTTACATGACCGACTTCGACCATCTGCCCGAGCGCTACGTGGAGTGCGCAGGCTTTAAAAAGGTGGCGTCGGATAAGACGGCGTATGCCAAGGCCTGCCGCATCCAGATGGACAATCAGGACGTGGTCAGCGGCCAGATCATCGTGCAGAAGCAGAGCGAAAAGTATCTGGTACAGAACATCCCCGCAAAGCCGCTGGTGCGCGGGGAGCTGGACAAGGTCTACGCTCTGCCCTACACCCGCCGTTACCACCCCATCTACGAGAGCATGGGCGGAGTGCCCGCCATCCGTGAGGTGCAGTTCTCCATCATCCAGAACCGCGGCTGCTTCGGCGGCTGCAACTTCTGCGCCATCCAGCTGCATCAGGGCCGCCGTGTCACCAGCCGCAGCGCGGACAGCATCGTGGCAGAAGCCGAGCGCATGACCCACGAGCCGGATTTCAAGGGTTACATCCACGATGTGGGCGGCCCCACCGCAAACTTCCGCTTTCCCTCCTGCCGGGAGCAGATGCTGCGGGGCATGTGCACCGGCGGCAAGCACTGTCTTGCCCCCACCACCTGCTCCCACATGATCGTGGACCACAGCGACTACCTGAAGATCCTGCGCCGGGTGCGGGAGCTGCCGGGCGTGAAAAAGGTGTTCATCCGCAGCGGTATCCGGTTCGACTACCTGATGGCCGACCCGGACGACACCTTCTTCAAGGAACTGGTAGAGTACCATGTGTCCGGCCAGCTGAAGGTGGCTCCGGAGCACTGTGCCCCCAACACGCTGGCCTACATGGGCAAGCCGCCCATCGAGACCTTCAACAAGTTCAAGGATAAGTTCTATGAGCTGAGCAAAAAGGCCGGCAAAAAGCAGTACCTCGTGCCCTATCTGATGTCCAGCCACCCGGGCAGCACCCTCAAGGATGCGGTCTATCTGGCGGAATATCTCTACAAAAACCACATGCGCCCGGAGCAGGTGCAGGATTTTTATCCCACCCCCGGCACCGTGAGCACCTGCATGTTCTACACCGGCCTTGACCCCTACACCCTGAAGCCGGTGTTCGTGGAAAAGACCCCTGAGGGCAAGGCACTGCAGCGGGCGCTGCTGCAATACTACGAGCCTCGCAACGCCGAGAAGGTGGTCAAGGCGCTGAAGATGACCCACCGGGAGGACCTGATCCCCCTGCTGGTGCCCGCCGCAGGCCGCCGCGCCGTGCAGCGCTCTGCCCGCCGGGCCGAAGCCGCCGATGTGACGATCCACAATGACGGCACCTATACGGTGCGCCCGAACCAGAAGGGCCATAACGGCAAGCCTGCCCACGGCCAGAGCCGTGCCGCTGCACCGACAGGCCGTGCGCCCAGCCCCGGCGCACGCTTTGCGCCCCATTCGGCACCCGCGCGCAAGCCAAAAAACGATCAACAGAAAGAGAACACAACGTGGAAAACTGGAAAGAAGAAAAAGTAAACGCGCCTAAGAAAGGCCTGTGGCAGCGCCTTGCTGCGCTGGCCGCTGCCGCCGCGCTGGTGCTGAGCCTTGCGGGCTGCAGCGGGCTGCCGTCCGTTCCGGGCGGAAGTGCCGACGTGGTGCCGAACCCATCCTCCGCCGCTGCGGCGGTGGATACGGTGGACGCACCGCTGGAGGTGCATTTTATCGACGTCGGTCAGGCGCTGAGTGTGCTGGTGGAATGCGACGGACAGTTCATGCTCTACGACGGCGGCAATGTGGACGACGGCAGTCTCATCGTCTCTTACCTGCAGAGTCAGGGGGTGGAACAGCTGGAATATGTGTTCTGCTCCCACGCGCACGAGGATCATGTAGGCGGCTTGGCTGCCGCACTGGCCTACTTCCCGGCGTACCATGTGTACAGCCCGGTGGCCGATGCCTCCACCAAGTGCTTTCAGGATTTTGTCAAGTACACCCAACAGCAGGGCCTGCAGGTAGAGGTGCCCGCCGTGGGCACGATGTGGCCGCTGGGCGGCGCTACCGTGACCATGCTTGGCCCGGTGGCACAGTACAGCGACACCAACGATACCTCCCTCGTGCTGCGCATCGACTACGGCTCCACCAGCTTCCTGCTGACCGGCGACATGGAAAAGACTGCGGAGACCGACCTTGTGAACAGCGGCGCGAACCTCAGGGCCGAGGTGCTGCAGGTGGGCCACCACGGTTCCAGCACCTCCACCAGCTACCTCTTCCTGAATGCAGTGCTGCCGGAAATGGGCATCATCTCCTGCGGCGTGAACAACAAGTACGGCCACCCGCACGAGGAAACGCTGAGCATCCTGCGGGATGCCGGGGTGGATGTGTACCGCACCGACCTGCAGGGCACCATCACCATTGGCAGTGACGGCCAGAACTACACCGTGGGCACCGAGCACTTTGCGGCAGATTCCGCGCTGAACCCCACCGACCCGGCGGCATCCAGCACGGCCCAGCAGGCGTACATCGGCAATGTGAACAGCAAAAAGTTCCATCTGCCTACCTGCCCGAACCTGCCGGCAGAGAAGAACCAGATTCTCTTCTCCAGCTATCAGGAAGCCGTGGAAGCAGGCTATACGCCCTGCTCCAGCTGCATCAAATAAAGAACGAACTCCCCCAGTCTGCTTCACAGCCAGCTCCCTCCTTGAGGGAACTGACACGGCGTGAGCTGTGACTGAGGGAGTTTTCTTTTATCCGCCGCTCTGCGGGATTGATAAAATCCCACAGGTGCGGTATACTTAAGACCACTTTATTTCAAAAAAGCAAGGAGGTGCGGCGGATGATCGGTGCACCGCAGCCGCTGGTGCTGGCAAAACCGGCGGCGATCGATACAGCACAGGCAGCGCGGTATTTCGGGGCCAGAGGGGAACCGGACGACCGCACCATGACCCTGTTGGAAACATGCGCCATGCCGCTGCTGGCGGCGGCAACGCCCCGGGCGGTTTGGCTGGAAGCGGACACGGCTGCCCTTGCCGAAGCAGGCATCCTGCGGGGTGGGGATGTGATGAAGCATCTGGAAAACTGCCCGCAGGCGGTGCTGCTGGCTGTGACCCTTGGCCCCGGCGTGGATGCACAGATCCGCCGTGCCGGTGTGGGAGATATCGCGGCGGGCGTTGCGTCCGACGCACTGGGCAGCGCGCTGGCCGAGCAGGCCGCAGACGCAGCCGAAGCAGAGCTGCGCCAGTGGGCCGCAAAAGAGGGAAAGTATTTGACCGGGCGGTTTTCGCCCGGCTACGGTGACTGGGATATTGCAGTACAGCCGCTGGTGGCAAACGCGCTGGATACGGTGCGCCGGGCGGGCCTGTGTGTGACCGATACCAACCTGATGACCCCGCGCAAGAGCGTGACGGCCGTTCTGGGTCTGAGCAGCCACCCGGTAAAGGGAAAACTGGCCGGGTGCGGCCACTGTGTGCTGCGCACCCGGTGTGAGTATAGAAAGAGGGGAAAGACCTGTGCAAGCGAGTGAACTTTTCAAACAGAGCAATACCGTCCTGCTGGACGGCGGCATGGGCACCATGCTGCAGGCTTCGGGCCTGAAGCTGGGTGCAAAGCCGGAGGAGCTGAACATCACGAACCCGGAGCTGATCGAGAGCATCCATGCCAAGTATGCCGCTGCGGGCAGCCGCATCGTCAACGCCAATACCTTTGGCGCATCGGCCCACAAGCTGGCGGGCAGCGCCTACAGTCTGGAAGAGATCATTGCGGCGG
>ERZ773242.3614-NODE-3614-length-10834-cov-3.495037_pt1 | contig 10834 bp, 6 predicted proteins | sample MGYA00511077_ERZ773242 | MGnify/ENA primary metagenome ERZ773242 (study PRJEB29015, sample SAMEA2737754) | human gut metagenome | biome: human gut; feature: human-associated habitat; material: faeces | place: China | collected 2012 ... | reverse complement strand
ACAACCGTCAGTATAACCGCGACTATCGCTCGGTGATGCCGACCAACCTGTACGGCCCGAACGACAATTTCGACCTGGAGCGGAGCCATGTCCTCCCGGCAATGATCCGGAAGATACATTTGGCTCATTGCCTGAAAGAAGGAAATTGGGAAGCAGTACGCAAGGACTTGAACACACGTCCGGTAGAGGGCATTGATGGCAATAGTCCCGAAAAAGACATATTGAACCTACTGAAAAAGTATGGGATCAGCGAAACCGAAGTCGTGTTATGGGGAACCGGAACGCCTTTGCGCGAATTCCTGTGGAGCGAGGAAATGGCGGATGCCAGTGTTTTCGTGATGGAACATGTCGATTTCAAGGATACCTATAAAGAAGGTGAGAAAGACATCCGCAACTGCCATATCAATATCGGTACAGGCAAGGAAATCACGATTCGCCAACTGGCTGAACTGATCGTCGATACGGTAGGATACAAAGGGGTACTGACTTTCGACAGTAGCAAACCGGACGGCACTATGCGCAAACTGACCGATCCTTCCAAACTTCACAGCCTTGGATGGCATCACAAGGTGGATATCGAGAAAGGAGTACGGAGAATGTACAATTGGTACTTGCAATAAGATACTCAGACGCGGGTTTTGCGGAATCCGCGTCTGATATCAAAAAGCACGTGAATCTCCTGAAACTTTCGGCTTCCCATCAACTTTAAGCTATATAAGTTTTCCAATCTCAATTAAATAGCTATATTTGCACAATTTAATATCAAATGTGCAAAAACAATGGAACAAAGTTTTATAGCTTACATTGAAAACAGTATCAAGAACAATTGGGATCTGGATGCCCTGACAGATTATAAGGGAGCCACCCTACAGTATAAAGACGTAGCCCGCAAAATAGAAAAGCTACATATCATCTTTGAAGAAAGCGGTATCCGCAAAGGAGACAAGATAGCCGTCTGCGGACGGAACAGTTCTCATTGGGGTGTTACTTTTCTTGCCACACTGACGTACGGGGCGGTAATTGTCCCCATCCTGCACGAGTTCAAGGCGGACAACGTGCATAACATCGTCAATCATTCCGAAGCCAAATTGCTTTTCGTGGGTGACATGGTGTGGGAAAACCTGAATGAATCGGCAATGCCCTTGCTTGAGGGAATCCTGATGATGAACGATTTCTCTTTATTAGTGTCCCGGAGCGAAAGACTGACCCATGCCCGCGAACACCTGAACGAACTGTTCGGCAAGAAATACCCTAAGAACTTCCGGAAAGAGCATGTGGAATATCATAAGGACCAGCCGGAAGAATTGGCGGTCATCAATTACACTTCCGGAACGACCAGCTACTCAAAAGGAGTGATGCTCCCCTACCGTAGCCTATGGTCGAACACCCGGTTCGGTTTTGAAGTGTTGACCTTGAAACCGGGAGACAAAATCGTCTCCATGTTGCCGATGGCGCACATGTACGGGCTTGCGTTCGAATTCCTGTACGAGTTTGCCGTGGGATGCCAGATCTACTTCCTCACCCGTATGCCAAGTCCTAAGATCATCTTCCAGGCTTTTGCGGAGGTGAAACCCAACTTGGTTGTAGCCGTGCCCTTGATCATCGAAAAGATCATCAAGAAAAACATACTCCCGAAGCTGGAAACCCCGACCATGAAACTGTTATTGAAAGTACCCATCATCAACGACAAGATAAAATCGACCGTGCGCGAACAGATGATCCAAGCCTTCGGTGGAAATTTCGAAGCTGTCATCGTGGGAGGTGCTGCGTTCAACCAAGAGGTGGAACAGTTCTTGAAGATGATCGACTTCCCGTATACGGTAGGGTATGGCATGACCGAGTGCGGCCCGATCATCTGCTACGAGGACTGGAAACGCTTCAAGCCTGCATCGTGTGGCAAGGCCGCTCCACGCATGGACGTGAAGATATTGTCGTCCGATCCTGAAAACATAGCGGGAGAGATTGTCTGCAAAGGACCGAACGTCATGCTGGGTTACTACAAAAACGAAGAGGCAACCCGTCAGGTGATCGACAAGGATGGATGGTTGCACACCGGAGACTTGGCACTGATGGACGAGGAAGGCAATGTCACCATCAAAGGACGCAGCAAAAACATGTTGCTGGGTTCCAGCGGGCAGAACATCTACCCGGAAGAGATAGAAGATAAATTGAACAACTTGCCTTATGTAGCGGAAAGTATCATTGTGCAACAAAACGATAAACTAGTGGGGCTGGTTTATCCCGATTTCGACGATGCCTTTGCCCACGGATTGAAGAATGAAGACATGGAACGGGTGATGGAGGAAAACCGTGTGGCGCTCAACGCCATGCTTCCGGCTTACAGCCAGATTTCCAAGATGAAAATCTATCCGGAAGAGTTCGAGAAGACTCCGAAAAAGTCCATCAAACGTTTCCTATACCAGGAAGCGAAAGGATAAGAGCCAGTTCCCAACTTTGCTCATCCTTCTTTTGAGGAAAGTTTAAAAAGGCTCTCAGATACGAAACAGCTTTCGTTTTGGCCAGGTTCTTCTAAGAAAAAAGAAAATATGAATATGAGAAAACTATTTCTCCCACTTGCAATGCTTATAATGGCAAGTGGGATGTTGCCCGCACAGAACAAGAGCGCAGGCATCAACCTGTCCATATGGAAAGGGGTAAGCACCCAACCGTTGGATAGTTTACAGACCACGTATTTCAATATCGGTATCCAGTCGAGCATGAACCGGATGAACGGTTTGGGAATCAATGTATTGGGCAGTGTTATCGGTAGGAACATGAACGGTATGCAGGTTTCTGGTCTTGCCAACATGGTAAGCGGAAGTATGAGAGGCATCCAATTGTCCGGAATCAGCAATATCAACGGAAACAACATGATCGGGCTATCCGCAACGGGGCTAACCAACATTGCCGGCAATCAGATGAAGGGGGGTCTATTGTCCGGCTTGTCAAATATCACCGGTAACAACAGTGCCGGGCTGATGGCAAGCGGCATCATGAACATTTCGGGTGATAAAGCAAAAGGTGTTCATTTGGCTGGAGTCGCTAATGTCACAGGCTCCACCTTCAATGGTTTGATGGCTGCCGGACTCCTGAACGTAGCAAGTGAACATATGAACGGTGTACAGATATCTGGTTTAGGCAATATCGTGGTATCACGTATGAATGGTGTACAGATCGGTTTAGCCAACTTTTCTACCAAAGCGAGAGGATTGCAGATCGGACTTGTGAATTATTACAAAGACGAGATGAAAGGTTTCCAATTGGGACTTGTCAACGCCAATCCGGACACAAGGGTGCAAATGATGATTTTCGGTGGTAATGCAACAAAACTAAACGTAGGTGCCCGGTTCAAGAACAAGTTGTTCTACACGATAGTGGGTGCCGGCACGCATTATCTGGATTTCAGTGATAAATTCTCCGCTGCGGTGTTCTATCGCGGAGGTATCTGGTTGCCGTTATGGAAGGATCTGACAATCAGTGGCGATCTAGGCTATCAGCATATCGAAACTTTCAAGAACAAAGATTATGGTATTCCTGCACGGCTTTATGGCCTGCAAGCTCGCTTGAATCTAGAATATCAAATTACAAAGAAGTTCGGAGTCTTCGCTTCCGGAGGTTATGGTGGCAGCCGTTACTATAACAAAAATGTGACCTAAACTGGAAAATGAACTGAACCGGTTGAAAATAGATAAGCAGAGGCGGGAATAGTACTGTTTTGAGAAGGAAGAGCTTAGAAGGAAGAATTGAGAAGGAAACATTAGGGATTTATTCTTACACAAATATAGCTTCCGACTGAGGATCTTCGACCTCACCGATGAACACCCCGTTGCTCACCGATGAAGAGCCCCTTCATCACCGAGATGGAGGCCGTTGCTCACCGAGGTAAAAACAGGAGATTCACCGCACTAATTATCAACCACTTAAATACATCCATTTTATATTTCAACACGGATATGGGAAACTGAAATTTGTTGACATTTCCTAAGTTAAAGATACAGTAGACGCTTCACCTAACATGTGATTCAAGTTTTATACTCAGATTATACTAAACTTCCCGGATTCAGGTCTTATACTTGAATCCGGGAAGTTTCTATCTACATAAATTCCCCTTAGCTTCTTTCTTTTATCAACCCCATCTGATAAGCCACCAGTAGTTTCTTCAAATCCTGAACCTGAGCCATCAGTTCCTTCCCTCTATCAGTGTCTTTCACCATCATGCGTTGCGAGTTGAACTCAATGACAAAAGTGGTCGATTTAATATCCAACCCTTCTCTGATAGCTTTCTGTCTGGACTCAAAAGGATCATGTTGAACCAACTGCAAACCATGCGAATGGTATACCAATGTATATCCTGCTATGCCCGTCTCCGGCTGGTATGCTTTGGAAAAACCTCCGTCAATGACAAGAAGTTTCCCTCCCGCTTTTATAGGCTGCTCACCCTTGATAGTCTTCACAGGCACATGCCCGTTGATGATATGAGTATGCAGACCAGTCACCTTGAATTCCTCGAGTATCTTTTCACAGATTTCCTCGCTGTCGTGTAAATTGTAATAGGCACCTTTCTTCTCTTTATGGAGTGCCTTGTCAGCAATGAAATAGCGTTCGAAGGTTGCCATCTTGTCTTTATCGAAGGACGGAGAGTCCGGCCCGCACCATAAATACCAGATATAGTCCATTGCAAAAAGCTTCTCATCATCATCTTCTTCCTCGTAATAGGCGCAACGCACCAACTGGTCGATCTTATCCAGCAGCTTCTTTCCACTGTATTTCTTCCCTCGTATCTTGACCTGCTTAAAACTGCCATCCTCGTTCATCGGAACGGAAGCATGGTACAACAGATTAGAGTTACAAACCAGATACATCCCACCGTACGTGAACAGGCAACGCATATGCTTTTTCAACTTCTCACTGTTCACAAACGAATTATGCAGCTTTTCTACCAACTCTTTTTCCTCTTCAGACAAGCGGTAAGGATCTTTAGGATCCACCGTCGGGAAACTGGTATCGAGCATTTCATACTCTTTACCTTCATAGACAAAGATGCCGCGCTCAAAATCTATCTTCTCCAGTAACTTACGGTTCTCCATGCCAAATTCGGGACGACGGTTGATGATCTCCGCCTCCAACTTGAACTGGATAATCGCTATGGCTTTATGCATCTGGGTGATCAGTCTCAAAGTTTTTTCGTTGTAGGCCGCATCCGCGAAATTGGTTTTCGGAGTAAAGACGGTACAAGGATCATCCGCGTACATATCCATGGCAAAGGTTGCCAAAGGCAGAAGGTTGATGCCATAGCCATCTTCCAAAGTAGCCAGATTGCCGTATCTCATAGACATGCGGATCACATTCGCCATACAACTCGTATTGCCTGCCGCTGCACCCATCCAAAGAATATCATGGTTTCCCCATTGGATATCGAAATTATGATAATTGCACAGCGTGTCCATAATGATATGCGCACCGGGGCCGCGGTCATAAATATCTCCGACAATATGCAACGAGTCGATGGTCAACCGTTGGATCAACTTACACATGGCTATAATGAAGGCATCGGCACGTTTCGTGCTGATTATGGTACTGACGATAACATTGATGTAAGCATGTTTATTGGGTTCTACACTCGACTCGTGGAGCAACTCCTGTATGATGTATGAGAATTCCTTCGGCAATGACTTACGCACTTTGGAACGGGTATACTTGGAAGATACGTTCTGGCATACTTTCACCACCTGGTTGAGCGTTATCATATACCAATCGTCCATATCCGATTCCTGCTCCTTCACAAGTTGCAATTTCTCCTCCGGATAATAGATCAACGTACACAACTCTTTCTTTTCCGATTCGCGCAAAGTGTTGCCGAAGATCTCGTTCACTTTCCGCTTTACCGCACCGGAAGCATTTTTCAACACATGCTGGAAAGCTTCGTATTCACCATGAATATCCGTCAGGAAATGTTCCGTACCCTTGGGAAGATTCAATATAGCCTCCAGATTAATGATTTCAGTACTCGCATCAGCGATGTTTGGGAAGCTGCGCGACAATAATTGCAAATAACGCAAGTCACCAACAATGCTTTCTGGTGTGATGTTACTTTGAGCGGTCATAATAGTTACATTTTAGGTTTAACAATATATTAATATTTCAGGTCAATAAGGGTCTGAATGCCTTTTTAATTTAGCAAAAACATGAGAGTAATCTGGGCGATGATGACCCGAAGGAACATGCACAACGGATAAACCGTCGCATATGCCACCGAAGGATTGTCACCCGGAATCGTATCATTTGCATAATTCAGCGCCATCGGATTCGCCATGCTTCCACAAAGCATACCCGAGACGGTACCGAAATCTATTTTCAAGAATTTAAAAGCTACAACTCCTACTACGACCGTAGGGATGATGGTCAATCCGGCTCCCAAACCGATCCAAAGCAACCCTTCGGGACGAAATACGGTGTCGAAGAAATGCGCACCGGCATCCAGCCCCAGGCAAGCCAGGTACATGGAAAGTCCCAAAGCACGCAACATCAGGTTTGCGCTGCGGGTGGTATAGGTGATCATGTGCATACGAGGGCCGAAGGTACCGATCAGAATCCCTACTATGATAGGTCCCCCTGCCAATCCCAAACGCACGGGCGTGCTGATACCCGGAATCGTAATGGGAATCGCCCCTAATGCCAAACCGGCAATGATGCCTACAAATACAGCCACAAGATTGGGTTCTTTCAGGCTTTTGATAGCATTGCCAAGGACCTTTTCCACATTCTGAATAGCGGCCGCCTCTCCTACTACCGTCAAGCGGTCACCCAGTTGGAGCGTCAGTTCGGGAGTAGCTAGCAATTGCACACCCGAACGGTATACACGGCTGATATTGATGCCGTAATGATTGCGCAAGCGGAGCGATCCTAACTTTCTGCCGTTCAGTTCAGGACGGGTCACAACGATACGTTGGGAGATTAACTGGCTGTCGATGGCATTCCAATCGATGTCTTCCTTATTCCAGTCTGTATTCTCCTGTTCGCCAAAAAGCACGGTCAAGATCATAGCGTCCTTTTCGGAAGCCACTACCAACAAACGGTCGCCCTCCTTCAGAATCTTTTCCGAAGTAGGGATACTGACTTTACCTTCTCTCCATAAACGGGAAATAACGAACTTCGGATAGCTCATGTGGGCAATATCCTTAATGCTTTTATTGAATATGGCCGGATTATGCACTTGAAATGCAGCTATATAAGTATTATTGTTATCGTCCTTTACTTTCAGTTCGAGGTCTCGTTTGCGTACCAAAAGCTTGCGGATCAACAGTATGGAAAGAATTACTCCGACCACTCCCAAGGGATAAGCTACCGCACACCCCAAGGCGGGTGTGCTACTTTCCATACCCATCTGTTTCAAGGTCTGTTGCGCTGCACCAAGAGCAGGCGTATTAGTGGTGGCACCGCAAAGGATACCAACCATATCGGGCAGCGACACACCTGTCGTCAAACTGCAAATGAGCGTAAGCAAGGTTCCCAATACCACCACGCCCATCGCCAGTATATTCAGTGTGATCCCCCCTTTACTCAAGGAACTGAAAAATCCGGGACCGACCTGTAAACCTAACGCATAGACAAAAATGACCAGACCGAAACTCTCAGCGTAATTCAACATCTGAGGATCGACCGACAGACCGAAATGCCCGGCAAGTATACCAACAAAAAACACGAAAGTCACTCCAAGAGACACACCGCAGATGTGGATTTTGCCCAATCCCAGCCCGATGGCGGATATAAGCGAAAGTACAACTACGGCCTGTAAAGCTGAATGTTCGATGAATAGACTATATAACCATTCCATTAAACTACATAATTATTCTGCAAATATAGAAACATTTTATGCCCGCACAAAACTTTTATGTATCCATTTCATGCTATACCAACGGCGGACAAAAATAACACCCCGGATATTCTCATCCAAAAGAAACGCAACCCACATGCCGCACAAGCCCACGGCCCAATGAATACCAAACAAATAGCCTCCTCCCACTGCAACACTCCACATCACTATCAGCCCTACAAAGAACGGATAATTCACATCGCCCGCAGCACGGAGAGCATTTGTTGCAAAGATGTTAATGGGACGGCCTATTTCGAGTACGGTATCGATTATCAATATGATCACACCCATATGGATAATCTCAGGATTGGTAGTCAGCCACCCCAAAATGGTGTGACCGGCTATCGCCAGGATACATGAGAGTATAAACGTAATCATCACCGATTTCTTCATCACATATTTACCCAATAAAAAGGCTGCATGGGGTTTCTTCTCCCCTATCAGATGACCGATGCAGATAGCACCTCCCTGAGCCATCGAAATACTGAAAAGATAGACAAACATAATGATATTGACGCAGTAGGTCCTGGTCGCCAATGCTTCTACACCGAGCATATTGATGAAATAGGTGATCACTACTTGCGAAGAACTGTACGATAATTGCTCTCCTGCGGATGGCAGACCGATCTTCATCAGATTCTTTAGTTCGATCCACGGGAAAGGACGGAAATAAGCCAACGGGAACCGGTGGATATGTTTGCGGAACAGGATCACGAACAGGATCACCATCGCTACTCCCCGACTGAAAGCCGTCGATATGGCAGCCCCTTCCACGCCTAATTCGGGAAAACCGAACTTACCGAAAATCAACGAATAATTGCCGACAATATTCAAGATATTGACGACTACCGTTACCAGCATGGGGTAAATGGCTTTATTGGCACTTCGCAAGGAGGCAGACAAAGTTAGGGATATCGCCTGAAAGAAAGCAAACCCACCAACGATACGCATATAATTCACACCGTCCGCCATCAGCTCAGGACTTAACCCCATCCAATGAAGGATCGTTTTGTTCATCAAAAAAAGAAAAAGACTGATTATGCCACCGACCAAAAGATTAACAAGCAATGATATTCCCACTACTTGCACCACCTTCTTTTCCAATCGCGCGCCTAAATATTGCGAGCATAAAACGGATGTCCCCAGATTGATAACCTCGAATACCAAAAACGTCAGCATAATAATCTGGTTGACAACACCAACGGCCGCCACACTGTTATCCGAATGACGGCTCAGCATGATGATGTCCACCGCGCCAAGCATCATGATCAGCAAAGTTTCGATAAAAATAGGAGCTGCCAGCTTCGCCAACCTTCTCTTAATACTCTCCTGTTGTATTCTGTGTGTAGTCACTATCTGCCCATTCTGAATTTCGGGGTGCAAAGGTATTCAAAATCGGTGAAAAAGAGGATTGATATAAATCAAATTCAGATACCCGGTTACTGGAAGTTTTTTAAATTTCCCGCAAAAAGGATTCTTGGGAAGAGTACCGGGCTAAAATTAAACAGCCTCTCAATATCTTCCCTGATAAACAACATAATTATCCCAGCCATCCAAATAACCGGTGAGTCTGTTGCTCCATATTTGTACATCATCCAGGTAAGACTCATCATTGGAACCATATCGCATCCTGATCGATGTCTGTGCAGCATTCTCCCAATTCCATTTAAAACGGTACTCATTCTCATATACTCCTCCGTTTCGGTACTCTATCCGGATAAAATCCACACCTTTCCGATCCAAATAATAATCAACTTCCTGCCAACAATAATTTCCATCTATATCATAATACGACCTTACCCATGTACGACTACACAGATCTCGTGATCTATTATAATAATCTCCCCCTATATTATCATCATCCCAAAAACCTCCAATTTCCACTTCACAGGCAGACAAATTGACTATCATTGCTGCCAGCAATGTCATCTTTAAATATTTAAGTACGCTCGTTTTCATGTCCTTATCCTTTCTACTGATTATTGATTTCGTTTAAAACAAAAGTAGGCAAACGTTTGATCTCCCCACAGGGAAAAATCCTACATTTCTTAAGGGGATGTCCTAAACCTAAAAGGGAAACAACCCATTTATGCTACAGAGTGTTAACTCAGAGAAACTAAATATTAAACCATGTTATAAAACGCCTTAATTCATACAGAATATTTGCTAGTTACAAAAAAGCACGTAACTTTGCAATGTGTTTTTCATAGTATTAGATTTAAGGTTAACAAAAGATTGGCTGTCTGGGATAGATAGCCTTTTTTTATGCTCTTTATTCTCCTATTTTCCATTTCTTCCTTTTTTACTCTCTTAATTCCCGAACAAAATCTGGAGCAGTAAAAGATTCCATCCAAAAATGGGTTCAAGTTGAAGTATTTATCGGTTCTTTTTTTACATTCCAAAGGTTACTATTTTAGTCTATTTTATATGTTAATAAGAATACGTACTTTTACTGTACAATGGTACACATTATTAAGATGTATAAGTACGTACTTTTATATGATAAGAATATATATTTACATACCAACTGTACCTTTCACATTAGCTTATTCTGAAACCATTTACCTATGGAGAAAACCCTCAAATAAGCTCTAGCAAAGACATTCCTGTTCTTGAAGGGAAACTACAACCTGGTGATTCCTCTCTTTTTCAGTACCATTTTTGATAAAGATCCGCCCCCTTTTTCCAATGTAAATATCATAAATCGGGTAGTTATTGACGAAACAAGAAAACCTCTCTATCCTAGACGGAATTAATTAAGGAAAAAAGTTCTATTGTTTAACATTTGAATCATAGGCAATTAACGGGAAATAGGATAAATAGTTAGAAAAAATCTTATGGAAAGACTTGCACAGTCCAAAACTTCCATCTATATTTGCACCGCATTTGAGAGAGAATGCGGGTTCAAAGGAAGTTTGGGTGAGTGGCTGAAACCACCAGTTTGCTAAACTGACGTACGGG